>Ga0114945_10000065_pt1 | contig 57736 bp, 45 predicted proteins | sample OV2TP3_FD_87194 | JGI IMG/M metagenome (GOLD analysis project Ga0114945, IMG submission 87194) | Hot spring microbial communities from Beatty, Nevada to study Microbial Dark Matter (Phase II) - OV2 TP3 | ecosystem: Environmental > Aquatic > Thermal springs > Hot (42-90C) | place: USA: Beatty... | reverse complement strand
TGCTCGGCCTCTTCCGCGACAACAGTCGCACACGGCAAGAGTTCCTTTCCTTGGTCCGCTCTGGCCACAGGGACTAACGTTGGGTCCGGCTTCCTGCCCGCCGGAGCCTTGGCGAAGGCAGGCGCGAGTTTACCCTGAGCCCCGCTCCAGCGGGACGAAGGGCACGCGCCAGGAATTCCTCTCCCTCGTCCACTCCGACCACCGAGGCTAGACGATGGCGCAAAACATTCGGAAGGCTCCCAATCCAGGACGGAAAAGGTAGGGTCCGTTGTTCCTCAGCACTCTGTGTTGGAATTCTAGTCAAGGAATCGGACTGAGGCTAAAACGCGATTGAACCGTGCGCTAGAGTCCTTAAAATCCCCCACGTCGTCCAAGAATTCAAAGATGTAGATTTTTTCGAGAGCCTCATGGTAGCATAATACACGCATCCTAGCGATCTCTTGAAATACTTCCTTCTCTTCCGCGCCACCAAACGGATCTCCTGCGACTGAGGGCTTTTCTGTGGCGCTATCTTGCATCGCTTTCTCTTCGGTGGTACTTGGTTCTTGCGGTACAAGCTCAGTAGGCTCCTCGCCGTGGCCGCGTTGCGTCACCATCACTGTAAACGGCCTAGTCCGTAGCCCGGCGGCATCGGGGTTCTCTAGGGCAAACTCCAGGACGCGCGGATAATCCACGTCCTCGTCAAGCAGCGTCGCTTTTGCGGTAAAACCATTCACCACTTCGGTCTCTCGCTTGCTTCGGTTGACGTAGCATACAGCACCCTTTCGGAATCCCATCCCGCGGAGAGTGACTTTGGTAGGTCTGCCCACGGTCAGTTCGAACGGGTCGACCTCAAAAACTTCACCAACAAACTCGTTTCTTGACACGACTTCCCACCTTGTTTCGGTGAGACGAGTGTCCGGGGATGTCTTGATTAGTGTTCGCACAAATTGCCGCGCAATGATCTTGAGGCTCTCAATCCCAGCGGGCTCACCACCCAACCTCACAATCTCGTGACTATACGAGCTCACATAGTCAGAGGCTTTTGCGAAGAGTTCTAACTCGCCTTCATAAAACTTTTCTTTGGTCGGAGTCGAATCCTTTTCAATCGGCACGAAGTAGCACCGGAACGCCGCGGCGAACGTGTCGTCTTTTCGCATTTCTTCAGCCGCTAACTCGAGGTCAAAAACCGTGCCACCCTTGGGCTGCCAGTTCCTTGGCCTTGCGAGGACGATCCGTTGTCGCTCGTCTACTTCGGTGTCGAATCCTTGCGGTCGAGGAGCACCCCGGATCAATTTGTTCTGAAGCTCTTCCGTGCGGTTCCGCAAGTCCTCTAGTTCCTTGCTCGATCCTCGGAGCTGCAGATAGACCGAGGTCAAGAGGCTCCAAGAAACCACCGCCCCCGCGAGCGCGCCGCCCACCGAGTATTGCTGGAAGCGACCACTCGCCTCTGAGCTCAGAATGCCGAAGCAAACGTAGGCGGTGACCAGCCCAACGGCTGCTATAAACAACCAAACCACCAAGTCAAAGATTCTTTCAGCTCTCATGTTCCTGCTCCTGTTGCATCACCCCGAACAAAGGTACGAGCCTGCCTAACTCCTGTTGTAGACTTGACCTGGATAAGACCAGTACCACGCGGCCTACTTGCCTGCGCAATCAGAGACGGAACCCTACCGGCGGGCAGGCGAAAGCGCTCAGTTTCATTTGACGACTTCTCCCACGACAACGCAGGATTATGACTATTAGACGTCCGTTCAACCTGCGAGTCAAGGGCATAAGACCGCGTTGAACTTCCTATCGTGTGACGCCCACCGCGTTTCTTACTCAAGTCCCGCGCTTTGAGCCTTTTGTCTTTGTGGCCCTCTTTAGGTTTTCGCCTTGCTTTGCGTGCCTGCCCAAGCAGCCACTAGCCGTTTCGCTAGCCCTGTGGTACAGTATTCCCCGAGAGGAAAACGAATAGGAGAAGAAGGAAAAGGACTCGGACGTCATGGGATTGGCCCAGGAAGTAAAATCGGGATTGATTGAGCGCTACCGTGTGCACGGCACCGACACGGGTTCGCCCGAAGTGCAGATTGCCATCTTGAGCGAGCGCATCAACCAGCTCACCGGGCATTTCAAGACCCATGACAAAGACCACGCGTCGCGCCGCGGCTTGATCAAGATGGTCAGCCGCCGCCGCCGCCTTCTGGACTACCTGAAGAACAACGACCCCGAGCGCTACAAGCACATCGTCGAAAAGCTCGGGTTGCGGAAGTAACGAGCCGCCGTCCCTTCAAGGTTGTCCTGCCCCACTCACGGGCTCCCGGGTCGCTTTTGTTTCTGTTGCTGATGGATTCTGAAACAGGCAGTAGGCTCCGCCCCAATCAGCCCGCTCTCGTCCCGATGCTTCGGGATTCGGCGAATTCCTTTCCAACCCAACTGAACAGGGAGCGGCTTGTGCCTGCCCGAGGCAGGCAAGCCCTCCCGGAGGAACTAACCAATGTCACACCGCGTTGAAGTAGAAATCGGCGGCCGCCCGCTCAGCCTCGAAACCGGCGAGTTCGCCAAGCAGGCCAACGGCAGCGTCGTGCTGCGCTACGGCGACACCGTGGTACTCGTCACCGCCTGCGCCCAGACCACGCCGCGCGAGGGGCTCGACTTCTTCCCCCTCACCTGCGACTACCGCGAAAACCAGTACGCCGCCGGACGCATCCCCGGCGGCTTCTTCAAGCGCGAAGGCCGCCCCAGCGAAAAGGAAATCATCACCTGCCGCCTGATGGACCGGCCGCATCGCCCGCTCTTCCCCGAGGGCTTCCGCAACGAAACCCAGCTCATCGGCCTGGTGCTCTCCGCCGACCCGGAGAACGACCCCGACGTGCTGGCGGTCACCGGCGCCTCGGCGGCGCTCTACTGGTCCGACATTCCCTACACCACTCCGGTGGCCGCGGTGCGGGTCGGCCTGATTGACGGCCGCCTCATCGCCAACCCCACCTACGAGGAGCAGAAAGTCAGCCTGCTCAACATCGTGGTCGCCGCCACCAAGGACGCCATCGTCATGGTCGAAGCCGGCGCCCGCGAAGTAGGCGAGGACACCGTGGTCGAAGCCCTCCAGTTTGCCCACGAGCAGATCCGCAAGATCCTCGTTGAGGTCGAAAAGATCTACCAAGCGTTGCAGCCCAAGAAGTGGCTGGTGACGCCGCCGGAGATCAACCAGGAGCTCTACAAGGAAGTCGAGTCGAAGTTCGGCGCGCGCATCGCCGAAGCCTCCGATACCTCGCGCTTCCCCAAGCGCGAGAGCTACTCGCTGCTCGACGCTCTCAAGAAGGAGCTCGTCGACTCCATCCCCGAGGAAGACGAAGACCGCCGCAAGGAGGCCGCCAAGTATTTCACCCTTATCCGCGAGAACCAATTCCGCGAGGCGGTGCTCCAGCAGCGCCAACGGCCTGACAAGCGCGCCTTCGACCAGGTGCGCAACATCACCTGCCAGGTCGGCATCCTGCCCCGCGCCCACGGCTCCGCGCTCTTCACCCGCGGCGAAACCCAGGCGCTGGTGGCCGCCACCCTCGGCACCAAGGAAGACGTGCAGCGGCTCGACCTGCTGGCCGAGGAGGACGCCAAGAAGAAATTCATGCTGCACTACAACTTCCCGCCCTTTTCCGTGGGCGAGGTCAAGTTCCTGCGCGGCCCCGGGCGGCGCGAGATCGGCCACGGGGCGCTGGCGGAGCGGGCGCTGTTCGCCGTCATGCCCGGCGAAGAAACTTTCCCCTACACCGTCCGCATCGTCTCCGACATCCTGGAGTCGAACGGGTCGTCTTCGATGGCTTCCGTCTGCGGCGGCTCGCTGTCGTTGATGGACGCCGGCGTGCCGGTGAGCGCGCAGGTGGGCGGGATCGCCATGGGCCTGGTGATGGGCGAGGGCGGCCGCTACGCCATCCTCACCGACATCGCCGGCGCTGAAGACCACTACGGCGACATGGACTTCAAGGTGGCGGGGACGCGCAAGGGCATCACCTCGCTGCAGATGGACATCAAGGTCGGCGGCGTGACCCAGCAGATCATGTCCGAGGCGCTGACTCAGGCGCGCGCAGGCCGCCTGCACATCCTCGACATCATGGACCAGGCCATCGCCGCTCCGCGCGAGTCCATCTCCCCCTACGCTCCGCGCATCTTCACCCTCACCATCGCCCGCGACAAGATCGGCGAGCTCATCGGCCCCGGCGGCAAGATGATCCGCTCCATCATCGAAGCCACCGGCGTCAAGATCGACGTCAACGACGACGGCAAGGTCAACGTCTTCGCGGTCGACGGCGACTCCGCCGCCCGCGCCATCCAGATGATCCAGGACGTCACCGCCGTGCCCGAGATCGGCAAGACCTACCTCGGCAAGGTCGTCCGCATCACCGAGTTCGGCGCCTTCGTCGAAATCTTCCCGGGCACCGACGGCCTGCTCCACATCAGCGAAATCGCCGAGCAGCGCATCCGCTCCGTGCGCGACGAGCTGAAGGAAGGCGACCAGGTGATGGTCAAGGTGATCAACGTCGACGGCAACAAGATTCGCCTCAGTCGCAAGGCGGTGCTGCGCGAGCAGCGCGACAAGCAGCGCCGTGGCGCGCCTGCTCCTGCCGGGCAGCCCGCTTCATCCCGAGAGTCGCAAGGCGAATCGAGGGACGAGCAGCCCGCTCCGCAGCAGGCCGCTCCCCCCTCCGACCCCCACGACTAACCGCACTGGCAGCGGCGAGGAACGCGCTTGGCCCGACGCGAGTCGGGCGCGTTCCTCGTCGGCCTTTTGTTAGGTACCAGGTACTCGGTACCAGGTACCGCTTTTCCGAGACAAAATGGCCGGATTCTCACCGAACCCGGTTTGTTAGAATCCAACCACCATGCACGCGCGCCACTGGGCTGGCTTCTTCGCCGTCGCTTTCATCTGGGGCACCACCTGGCTGGCCATCCGCTTCGTGGTCCGCGAGATGCCCCCGCTCAGCGCCGCCGGCCTGCGCTTCGTCGCCGCCGCGCTGCTCCTCGGCGCGGCCACGCTCGCCACCGGCCGCTCGCTTTCTCTCCGGCGCCTCACCCCCGCCCACCGCCGCCTGCTCCTCTGGCTTACGTTTCTGATGATGGCCCTGCCCTACGGGCTGATTTTTTACGGCGAGCAGACCATCCCCTCCGCCTTGGCCGCCATCCTGTTTTCCGTGCACCCGGCCTTCGTTCTGCTGTTTGATTCCCTGCGCCAGCGCCGCAACCTCCTCACAGGCCCGCGGCTGGCCGGTCTCGTGCTCGCCTTCACCGGCATCTGCATCATCTTTGCCCCGCGCCTGACCGGGCCGCCGGGCGAGTTGGTGGGCGCGCTCGCCATCGTGGCGGCGGCGCTGGCTGGTGCCCTCGGCACCGTCAAGGCCAAGCACGAAGGCCACGAGCTCGACCCCTGGATCGGCACCACCTGGCAGATGGCGGGCGGGGCGGTCTGCCTGCTTCTCGTCGGCCTCGCCTGGGAGCGCCCCGCGGTGGCGGGCTACACGCCCACCGCCTGGCTCGCGCTCGCCTACCTCACTGTGTTCGGCTCCTGCGTCACTTTTGTGCTCTACTACTCCCTGCTCAAGCGCATGACCCCCATCGAGCTCTCGACCCTCTCCTTCATCATCCCCATCATCGCCACCTTCGTCGGCTGGCTGGTGCTCCGCGAGCGCCTGAGCGCCTCCACCTTCGCCGGGGCCGGCGTCGCCCTCACCGGCGTGGCTCTGCTCCATCGCCGCCCGGCCTCGCCGACAACCAGCCCACAACCTGTCGCGGCGGCGGACTGACGTGGAAGCCTTCATCGTCATCCTCTTTCTGCTCGGCCTCTTCGCCGGAACCTTCGGCGCCCTGGTCGGCTTGGGCGGCGGCATCATCCTGGTGCCGGTGCTCTCGCTCTGGCTCGATGTTCCCATCACCCAGGCGGTCGGAATCAGCCTGGTGTGCGTCATCGCCACCTCGAGCGGCGCTGCCGCCGTCTACGTCCAGCGGCGCCTCACCGACCTGCGCCTGGGGATGCTGCTCGAGCTCGCCTCCTCGGCGGGCGCCATCACCGGCGCCCTCATCGTGCCGTATCTTCCACCCGAAGTCGTCAAGGGCCTCTTCGGCGTCTTCCTGCTCTATAGCGCCGTGCTGATGGTACGCAAGCGCGCCGAGGAAGCCGAGGCGGGGGCCGACGGCCCGCAGGACTACCAGGTGCGCAACTACCCGCTCGGGCTCGGCGTCTCCTACGCCGCCGGGAACGTTTCCGCCATCCTCGGCATCGGCGGCGGGCCCATCAAGGTGCCGTTGATGAACGTGTGGATGGGCGTGCCGCTGCGCGTCGCCGCCGCCACCAGCAACTTCCTGATGGGCGTAACCGCGGCGGCCAGCGCCTTCCTCTACTACTCGCGCGGCGACGTCTACGTCGCCCTGGCGGCCCCGCTGGCCGTCGGCGTCTTCGCCGGGGCCTTTCTCGGCACGTGGCTCTCCCGCCGCCTCCACGGCCGCTGGATTCGATTCATCCTCGTGTTGGTGTTGCTCTATCTCTCCGCGCTGATGCTGGGCGAGGCTTTCGGAATTCACATCCCGGGACGGCCTTGATGATTGCTCTTGTAGCGCCAGTGTCCTGGCGGCAGGGTGGGACGAAAGGCAGGCCGGCTGGAAGCCGGCGCTACCTAATGTGGCGGTGGTGGTTTTGTAGCGCCGGCATCCTGCCGGCCGAGTGGGACAGAACAGGATGAGCATGAAACCGCAACGCGCCTACAGTTGGGTGGCCGCCGTGCTGCGCTGGGGCTCCTACGGCTCGGCGGCGCTGATGCTCGCCGGCGTGGTGCTGGTGTTGCTGGATTCCGGCGTGCCCATCCAGGTCGGCCCGGCCATGCCGCTGGCTTCGCTGCCGCAACAACTGAGCTACTTCAACCCCTACGCCATCATGCAGCTCGGCGTGCTGCTCTTACTGCTGACGCCGATTGCGCGCTTGGTGGTTACGGCGCTGTCGTTCTGGCTCGAAGGCGAGCCGCGCTACTCGCTGGTGTCGCTTACGGTGCTGCTTATCATCCTAGCGAGCCTTCTCCTGTCGCGCGGCGGACACTGACGAAAAGCAGGTCCCTCGACTCCCTCCCGCCCTTTCTGAGAAAGGGCGGGACTTCGCTCGGGATGACATCGTTGGGTTAGGCGGGGAGGCGGCGGATGCGGGCGCCCACGGCGCTCAGCTTCTCCTCGATGCGCTCGTAGCCGCGGTCAATGTGGTAGACGCGCTCGACCACCGTCTCGCCCTGCGCCACCAGGCCCGCCAGCACCAGCGAGGCGCTGGCGCGCAAATCGGACGCCAGCACGCTCGCTCCGCTCAGCGGCGTCGGCCCGCGCACCACCGCGCGGCGGCCTTCGACGCTGATGTTCGCCCCCATGCGCGCCAGCTCCAGCGCGTGCAGGAAGCGGTTCTCGAAGATGCTCTCGGTGATGAGCGAGGTGCCCTCGGCCTGCGTCATCAGCGCCATGTACTGCGCCTGCATGTCGGTGGGGAAGCCGGGGTACTCCTCGGTGGTGACGTCGGCCGCCGTCAGCCGGCCGTTCGAGCCGATGGCGACGCAGCGCCCGCCTTTGTCTTCAACGCGCGCGCCCACCTGCTCAAGCTGGTGCAGGACCGCGTGCAGGTGCTCGCAGTCGCAGTTCGCCAGCTCGAGCTCCCCGCCGGTGATCGCCGCCGCCATCATGAACGTCCCCGCTTCAATGCGGTCGCAAATGACGCGGTGCCGCGCCCCGTGCAGGTGCGGCACTCCGCGGATGCGGATGGTGGCGGTGCCGTCGCCCTCAATCTCCGCCCCCATCGCCCGCAGCAGCGCCGCCAGGTCGCATATCTCCGGCTCGCGGGCGGCGTTCTCGAGCACAGTCTCGCCCTCGGCCAGACACGCGGCCATCATCAAGTTCTCCGTGCCGGTAACGGTGATCTTGTCAAACAGCACGTGCGCGCCCTTCAGGCGGTCGGCGCGCGCCAGCACGTAGCCGTGCTCGACTTCGAGCTCCGCCCCCAATCGCTCCAGCGCCTTCAAATGCAGATCAATCGGCCGCGCCCCGATAGCGCAGCCGCCCGGCAGCGATACGCGTGCTTGCCCGCAGCGCGCCACCAGCGGCCCCAAGGCCAGCACCGAGGCGCGCATCGTCTTCACCAGCTCGTAGGGCGCTTCCGGCTTGTCGAGGCGCGCCGCGCGCAGTTCAAGCTCGCCGTCGGTGTGCAGCTCGTCCGGCGTGACTTCGACGCCCATGTGAGCCAGCAGGCGCTTCATGGTGAAGAGGTCGCGCACGCGGGGAAGGTTCGAAAGGTGCAGCGGCTCGGCGGTCAGCAGTGCCGCCGCCATCGCCGGCAGCGCCGCGTTTTTGGCGCCGCTGATGCTGACGCGGCCGCGCAGCGCCCGCCCGCCCTCAAGGATGAACCGGTCCATCGTCCTGAATCGTCAGGGCACGGCTTTAGCCGTGCCGGAAGCGCCTCCTTTGCAGACTCTCCTCAGGGGCTTCAGCCCCTGAGGTTCCTCTCGCTAAGATACAATCGCCGTGTTCAAGGTTGGCGGCCTTGTGGGTCGCGGCTTCTCGGAGCGCAGCGGAGACCCTGAGCCCGCCGAAGGGAGCCGCGACATCACCCGCGGCCCTCAACGCCCTACCTCACTGCCGTAGGCTGTCGCGGAGGGCGCAGCCCGCAGCGACAATTCAATAATGGCTTTGGAATTCACTTCTCCCCCAAGGCCCGGGAAACATAGCCCTCGGCCCGCGCCAGCCGCCGCTCGGCCTCGGCACGGCTGCAACCGAGCCGGCCCATGACAATCGCCACCTTCAGGTTGCCGCCCGATTGCTGGATGAGGCGGCTGGCTGCCGCCTGCCGCCGCGGCGGCCAACCGAGGGCCTCCATCAGCACCCGACGACCGCGCCGGCGCAGCTTGGCATTGCTCATTTGCACGTTGACCATCAAGTTCCGATAGGCGTGCCCCAGCCGCACCATCGTCGCTGTGCTCAGCAGATTCAGAACCATCTTTTGCGCGGTGCCGGCCTTGAGGCGCGTCGAGCCGGCGATGGCTTCCGGGCCGGTGTCGGGGCAGATGGCCACGTGCGCCCGCTGCGCCGCCGGTGAGCGGCGATTCGCCGTCACGGCCACCGTGAACGCTCCGCGACGCCGCGCCTCTGCCAACGCGCCCAAGGCGTAGGGCGTCGAGCCACTCGCGGTCAAGACCACAACAATATCGTTCTCGCCAATTTTCTTCTTGGCCAGGTCGCGCGCTCCCTGCGCGGCGGAATCTTCGGCGGTTTCCGACGAGCGAAAGACCGCGCGGCGCCCGCCGGCGATGATGGCCTGCACGCGCGAGGGCGGAACCTGAAACGTTGGCGGGCACTCGGCGGCGTCGAGCACGCCCAGCCGGCCGCTCGTCCCCGCGCCGACATAGAACAACCGCCCGCCGCGCTTCCAGCGCTTCACGATGGCGTCCACCGCGCGGGCAATCTGCGGCAGCGTGCGCCGCACCGCGCCCGCCACCTGCGCGTACTCGCGGTTGAGCAGCTCGAGTACCTTGTGCGTGGGCAGGCGGTCGAGCCGCCGCGTGCGCGGGTTGGGCTGCTCGGTGGGAGGAAGTTTTCGCTTCATCCGAAGCTCTCCCAGCCGCGGCGGTTGAAATCGAGATAGAGCAAGACGCCGGAAGCGACCGCACCCAGCGCCAGCAGCAGGCCGTCGGTCCAGAAGCCCAACAGCAGCTTGCCGGTGGCAAACAGCGTGAAATATACCAGCGCGCAGGCCAGCGCCCACGCCCGCAGGTTCCCCCAGCCCGAGGAAACCGCGGGAACGTCGGGCGCTTGCGCGGCCACCGGCTTCCAGCCCAGGGCCGCCGGGCGGACGCGGCGGTAGAAACTCAGCAGGTGCGCGGCGGGCTCGGGCCGCGTAGCGAAGGTCACCGCCAGCCACACGGCCGTGCACACACCGGTGATGACCAGCAGGTTCCTGGCGAAGACAACGTTCTCGGCGCCGGTGAACAGCGGCCAGCGCTGCAGAGCCAGTGAAGTCAGAAACGCCGCCGCCATGGCGGAGATTTCGCTCCAGGCGTTCACGCGCCACCAGTACCAGCGCAGCAGGTAGACCGCGCCCGTGCCCGCGCCCACCATGAGCAACAGTTGCCAGGCGCCGCGGATGGTTTCGAGGTAGTAGGTCACGCCGGCGGCGATGAGCATGAGCAGCAGCGTGGCGACCTGGGCAGCGCGCAGGTGGTGTTTCTCCGAAGCGTTCGGCTTCACGAAGCGGCGGTAGAAGTCGTTGATGGCGTACGAGGCTCCCCAGTTGAGGTGCGTGCTCACGGTCGACATGTAAGCGGCCAGAAACGCCGCCAGCATCAGCCCGCGCAGGCTGGCGGGCAGGCGGTCGACCATCACCTGGACGTAACCGGCCTCGCGGTCGGCCAGCTCGGGGTAGAGCACCACCGAGGCCAGCGCCACCAGGATCCACGGCCAGGGTCGCAGCGCGTAGTGGGCGATGTTGAACCAGAGCGTCGCCAGCAGCGAGTGCTTCTCGTCCTTGGCGCAGAAGATGCGCTGGGCCACGTAGCCGCCGCCGCCGGGCTCGGCGCCGGGATACCAACTCGCCCACCAGATGACGCCGATGTAGACTAGGAAAACCGAAAGCGGCATCCAGGGCGAGTCCACGGCGGGAAGGAAATCGAGCAGCGCACGGCTGTGCTCCAACTCCGTTGCGTGCACCTTTTCCGCCAGAGAGCCGAGCCCGCCGACGGCGCCCACCGCATACACAGCGAGCACAATCGTCATCCCCATCATCAGCACGAACTGCAGCAAGTCGGTGATGAGCACGCCCCAGAGGCCGGAGGCCGTGGTGTAGAGGGCGGTGAGCAGCAGGCAGAGCAGCACGGCGTCAATCTTGTCCAGCCCGAGCGAGACCTTGAGGATTTTCACCATGGCCAGGTTGACCCAGCCGATGATAAGGCAGTTCATCAGCACGCCGAGATACAGCGCGCGGAAGCCGCGCAGGAACGCGGCCGGGCGCCCGGCGTAGCGCAGCTCGATGAGCTCCACGTCGGTCAGGAGGCCGGCGCGCCGCCAGAGCCGCGCGAAGAAAAAAACGGTCATCATCCCGCTCAGCAGCAGCGCCCACCACAGCCAGTTGCCGGCGATGCCGAAGTTGGCGGTCAGCCCGGTGACCGCGAGCGGCGTGTCGGCCGCGAAGGTGGTCGCCACCATCGACGTGCCCGCAATCCACCACGGCACGCCGCGCCCGGAAACGAAAAAGTCGGCCAGCGACTTCTGCGCCCGCCCGCGCAGCGCCCAGGCCACGCCGAAAGTCAGGGCGAAGTAGCCACCCAGCACCATCCAGTCGAGGAGAGAGAGCTGCACGGGTTACTCGCTTCCCGCCGCCGGCTTGGCGCCGGCGGGCGCTAGCCCCAGAGCTTCGACCACAGCGTCGTGCAGCACGGGGCGGAAGCTGCGGATTTTGTCGTTGGCGCGCGTGGGGTGGACGCGGTTGGTGAGCAGGATGACAAACAATTCCTTCTCCGGGTCGATCCAGATGGAAGTCCCGGTGAAACCGGTGTGGCCGAAGGCGCGCGTGGAGAAGTAGTGGCCGCTCGAAGACGGCTGCGAGACCGTGTCCCAGCCCAGCGCGCGGCTGGAGTTCGCGGAGCCGCCGACCTCCTGCCGCGCGGTGAAGAGGTTCACCGTGCTGCGCCGCAGCAGCCGCCTGTGCGCGTACATTCCGCCGTTCAGGAGCATCTGGCAGAAGGCCGCCAGGTCGCGCCCGGTCGAAAACAGGCCGGCGTGCGGCGCCACCCCGCCCATCACCCAGGCGTTCTCGTCGTGCACTTCGCCGCGCACCAGCCGGTGACGGAACTCGCGGTCGTCCTCGGTGGGGGCGATACGGTCGCGCCACTCCCTGGGCGGCTTGTAAAGCGTGTCGTTCATCCCCATCGGGTCGAACAGGTTCTCGCGCAGGAAAGCGTCCAGCGGGCGGCCGCCGGCGCGCTCCAGCACTTCGCCGAGCAGGATGATGCCGAGGTCGCTGTAGACCGAACGCGTGCCGGTGGGGTACTCGAGCGGCGTTTTGTAGATGAGCTTCAACAGCTCGTCCCGGTTCTTCGCCTCCTGAAAGAAGCGGAAGTAGCTGGGCAGGCCGCTGGAGTGGGTGAGCAGATGGCGGATGGTGATGAGCGCCTTGGCCTCCTTGTCGGGCCCGCCGGCGAACTCGGGCAGGTAGCGCACCACGGGCGCGTCGAGTGGGAGCTGGCCGCGCTCGTGCAGCATCATCGCCATAGTCGTGGTGCCGACGACCTTGGTGAGCGAGGCCAGGTCGTAGAGCGTGTCAATGGTTACCGGGTCGGCGTCCTGGTCGTAGGTCATGCGGCCGACGTCGCGCAGCGCCACCAGCCGCCCCTTGTACCCCACGGCCAGCACGCCCCCGGGAAAGACGCGGTCGTGCACCGCCTTCTCCATCAACTGAAAAACGGGCTGGAACTGCTGCGCATGCTCCGGCGCCGACGACACCAGCTCCATCGGCGCGGCCGGGCGCGAGAGTCCCGCGCCCAGCGCCGCCACGCCGGGGATGGTGACCGGCAGCTTGCCGGCGATTCCCGTCTGGCCGAAGAGAGCCCGCACGGCGGAGCGCTCGCTGAGGTCGGCGGTGCTCAAAGTCAGCAGCACGGTCTTCACCTTCGGGAAGCGCTCGGCGAGATACGGGCTGCCCAGCACGACCAGCGCCGTCGGCTTGCCTGCCGCCAGCGCCTGGTCGATGAGCTGCGCGTGCGCGGGCGGCAGCGCCACGTTGCCCTTGCGGTCGGCCACGCGCACGATGGCGGCGATGAGGCACCAGTCGAAGAGCGTGGGCGAGGGCAGCGTCGCTTCCTCCGGCTTGAAGTAGAGCCGGTCGGCGCGCACGGTGATGAGCGAATCCATGCGCGGGCGCAGCTCTTCCTCGAGCGCGCGCCCGGGAAAAGTGTCGGGGTCGGCGGAGACCACCAGCAGCAGGCCGCGCTGCGGCTTGGTGGCGTCGAAGGGCAGCAGGCCGGCGTCGTCGCGCAGCAGCACCACGCCGCGGTCGGCCATCTCCTGCGCCGCTTCCAGCGACGCCGGCGCCGCCAGCGCCGCGCTCAACTGCTCGACCTCCACCTGCGCCTTGCGATGGAGGCCCAGCGCCGCCTTGGCGCGCAGGATGCGCTCGACCGACTGGTTGAGCCGCGCTTCGTCAATCCGCCCTGAGCGCACGGCGCGCACCAGCGCGGCGAACGCGACCTCGGGCTCCGGCGACATCAGAATCATGTCGTGCCCTGCCTCGACCGCGCGCACGGCGGCTTCACCCGGCCAGGCGCGCGCCGTGATGGCGCTCATCTCCATCGCGTCGGTGATGATGAGCCCGTCGAAGCCGAGCTCGCGCCGCAGCACGACGTCGGTAATCTTGGCGGAAAAAGTGGCGGGAAGCCCAGGCTCGGGCTCGAGCGCGGGCGCGGCCAGGTGCTCGGTCATGACGGAGCTGACGCCGGCGCCGACCGCGGCACGGAACGGAACCAGTTCTACCTTTTCGAGGCGAGCGCGGTCGACCGCAACGGTCGTGAGCTCGACGTGCGGGTCAAGGGCGCTGTCGCCTAGGCCGGGGAAATGCTTGGCGGTGCACAGCGCGCCGCCTTCCTCGCAGCCGCGGATGAAGGCTTCCACCAAGCGCGCCACCGCCTGCGGGTCTTCGCCGAACGACCGGATGTTGATGATGGGGTTGAGGGGGTTGTTGTTGACGTCGGCCACGGGCGCGAGCAGCCAGTGCACGCCCAGCGCGCGCGCCTCCTGCGCCGCGATGCGGCCCATTTGGTAAGCGTAGTCCGGGTTGTCGGTGGCGCCGAGGGTCATGTTGTGCGGGAACGTCGTGGCCTCGCGCACGCGGAAGGAGGCGCCGCGCTCGAAGTCGGCCGCCACCAGCAGCGGGACGCGGGCCTCGGCCTGGAGCCGGTTGGTCAGGTGGGCGAGGTCATAGGGCTCGCTGCGGTTGAAGCCGGAGGGGCGCGTGGGCTCGGTGGCGACGATGAGCCCGCCGACACGCAGCTCGCGCACCAGCCGCACCAGGCGCTGGTATTCTTCGCTCGAGGTGTTGTGGAAGTCGCCGAAGTAGGGGACCATCAGGAGCTGGCCGGCTTTTTCTTCGAGCGTCATGCGCTCGAGCGTGCGCTTCACCCAGCGCTCGGCCGACCGCGGCAGCTTGCGCTGGGAGGCGGGCTGGCGCGGCTCGGGCTTGGCTTCATCGGAGGGACGAACGGGCAGCGCCAGGAAGGCGAAGGCCAGGAGGATGGGGAGCCAGAGGCGGGCGGGGAGTTTCACCGAGGCGAGGATGCGCGCTCCTTCCGCGAGTGCCGTTCCAACTTCCCGCATCTCACTCCTTGCGTCCACAGCAAGGGCACACGTTGGCGCTCAGCGGAGAAAGGTCTCATCAGTTGGAACGGCACAGGTTCATCATTGACCCGCGCGGGTCAGCTTGTATATAGCACGTGGAGAGAGCCGCTCACAATGCCAACCCGACGATTGCCAAACGCATCCCCTGTTCAGCCCTGTGGCTCCCTTGTCCTGAGCGAAGCCGAAGGACGCCACAGGGTTCCCAGCGGCAGGAGCCGCTGGGCTGAACAGGGGGTTCGGAGGCTGATGCTATTGGCCGCAGTTCTCTTGCTGGCGGCGCTGGGGGCGGACAAGTGCCAGGCCCCAACAGCCTCGGCGCCGGAGGCGAAGCCGGCGGAGGTTCTGGTTGGGATTGACGTGCTAGAAGCCCGAGGCTTCGAGCCGCTGCGCGGAAAGCGCGTCGGGCTCATCACCAATCAGACCGGCCGGACGAGCGACGAGCGGCGGACGGTGGATGGGCTGGCGGCTGCCGACGGCGTGAAGCTGGTGGCGCTGTTTGCGCCTGAACATGGCTGGGAAGGGCAGGTAGCTGAGGGCGGTGTTGGAGAGACCGTGGATGCGAAGACCGGCCTGCGCGTCTACAGCCTCTACGGCGCAACGCGGCGGCCGACGGAGGAGATGCTGAAAGGGATTGATGTGCTGGTGTTCGACATCCAGGACGCCGGCGTGCGCTACTTCACCTACGGCACCACGATGGCCTATGCGATGGAGGAGGCGGCCAAGCGCGGCATCGAGTTCGTGGTGCTCGACCGGCCCAACCCGCTCGGCGGCGTCGCCGTCAATGGGCCGATGCTCGACCCCGACCGGCTCAGCTTCGAAGGCTACTTCCCGCTGCCGCTGCGCCACGGGATGACCCTGGGCGAGCTGGCCAAGCTCTCAAACGCCGAGAACAAAATCGGCGCCAAGCTCACCGTGGTGCCGATGCAGGGGTGGCGGCGCGAAATGTGGTTCGACGAAACCGGGCTCGAGTGGGTGAATCCCTCGCCCAACCTGCGCAGCCTGACCGGCAATACCTTCTATCCCGCGGTGGAGCTGCTGCGCGCCGCGGACGTGGCCGTGGGTCGCGGCACCGGCACGCCTTTTGAGCGCTTCGGCGCGCCGTGGATGGAGGGCGAAAAGCTGGCAGCGAACCTGGAAGCGCGGCGCATCCCGGGCGTGCGCTTCCATCCGGTGGAGTTCACGCCGACGAGCGACGTCCACGCCGGGAAGCGGTGCGGCGGCGTCCAACTGGAGCTGACCGACCGCGAGGCGCTGGATGTGGGGCGGCTGGGCGTGGAGCTCATCAGCGCGCTGTGGAAGCTACACCCGAAGGAGTTTCAGGTGGACAAGACGATTCGCCTGCTGGGCTCAAAGAAGACGCTGGAGCGCATCCGCGCCGGGGACGACCCAGTGGAGATCGTCGCGGGATGGGAGGTGAAGCTGAAGGCTTTCGAAAAGCTTCGCCAGCAGTATTCACTCTACAAGTAGTTCTCTGCGTTTCCTCTGCGTCTCCGCGCCTCAGCGGTTCGTCAGGTTTTTCTACCGCAGAGACGCAGAGGTCGCAGAGAATAGGGAATGTGAGGCAGACCCTTCGGCTTCGCTCAGGGCAAGCAGGGGTGTCTGCCCCACCGAGCCTCAGAACAAGCCGCAGGAAGGCCTGCCGCTCGTCCCAGAAGCTGTGACTCGCGGCGACACGGCCATCCTGCGCTACCCCGCCCTTCGACTTCGGTCCGCGCGGCGGGGCTCCGCTCAGGGTCTGCGCTCGGCTTCGCCTCGCGCCGAGCGGCGTTTCCAGAACCAGTAGAAGGGCAGGCCGGCGGCGAGGAAGACCAGCCCGAGCCCCACGTCCCACGGCTTATGCCACAGTGTGTGCAGGCAGATGATGGCGGCCATCACCACAAAGATGCCGGGCACCCACGGGTAGCCGAGGGTCTTGTAGGGCCGGGGCAGGTTGGGCTCCTTGCGGCGCAGGACGAGAATGGCGGCGGTGGCCATGCCATAGAAAATCCACAGGCCGAAGAGCGTGTAGGTGTAGAGCCGCTGGAAGGCGTCGCGGGAGCCGCCGAAGATGAGCACCAGCAGGCAGGCGAAAGCGCCCTGGAGCAGCAGGGCTTTGGCCGGCGAGCGGTGAATGGGGTGGACGTCGGCGACGTGGGCGAAGAAAAGCTTGTCGCGCGCCATGGCGTAGGCCACGCGGGCGCCGCTCAAGATGGCGGAGTTGAGCGTGGCAAAAGTGGAAATCAACGCGCCCACGGTGATGGCGACGCCGCCCCAGCCGCCGAGGAAAGCGACGGCGGCGTCCTGCGCCACACGCTCGGAGCCTTTCACGGTTTCCAGGGGGAGGATGTAAAAGTAAACCGCGTTCGCCAACAGGTAGACGCCGCCGACGCCAATCATGCCTAGGATGAGCGAGCGAGGGATGTTCCGCTGTGGGTCTTTGATCTCGCTGCCGACCATGGTGAGGTTGTTCCAGCCGTCGTAGGCCCAGAAAGCGCTGAGTAACGCCACGGCGAAGGCGCTGAAGGTGGCGGCGCCCTTGGGGGCCGCGAAGAAGGGAGTGAAGTTCGACCAGTTCCCGCCGCCGATGCTGAAACCGAGGACCACCAGTCCGAGGATGATGACGACTTTGAGAATTGTGAAAACGGTCTGGACGGCACCGCCGACGATGATGCCGAGATAGTTGATCAAGGTCAGCAGGATGATGGCGCCGAGCGACACGAGCTGCGCTCCATTGAGCGAAACCCCTCCTACCGTCAGCACCGGCTCCTGCAGCGCGCCGAAGAAATAGCCCAGAAAGATGGCGAAAGCGGTGGCGATGCTGGCTACCGACCCGGTCTTGCCGATGACGAACTGCTCCCAGCCGTAGAGGAAGCCCCACAGCGGGCCGTAGGCGCGGCGGAGGAAGACGTACTCGCCGCCAGCTTCGGGCATGGCCGCGCCCAGCTCGGCGTAGCTGAGCGCCCCGGCGAGCGAAATCAAACCGCCCACCACCCAGACGGCGAAGATGAGCCCGATGGAATCCACTTCGCGGGCGATGTCGCCCGGCACGATGAAGATACCGGTGCCGATGACGGTGCCGACTACGATGGCGGCCGCGCCAATGGGCCCCAGACCGCGGATGAGCTCCGGCTGCTTCGTCATCGTTTCTCACCCGCCGAGGGCAGCGCCGCGCTGGCCGCAAGGCCCACGAGAAAAGTCACCAGCGTGCCGAGCAGAACGTACCACGTCCAGCCCAGCGGGGTCCGGAAGAAGACGTAGAGCATCACGGCCAGTCCGGCGGCCATGCCGACCGCCGCGCCGGTGGAAGTGGCGCGCGGCGCCAGCCGCCCGAGGAGGAAAAGCCCGAGCAGGGCGCCGTAGGTAATTGAAGCGATGGTCAGCCCGGCTTCGAGCACCGGGCCCCAGGCGCGCGCCAGCATGGCCAGCCCGATCAAGATGAACCCCCAGAGCACCGTCGTCCAGCGCGAGCGGCGCAGCAGCGCCTGCGGGTCATCGCTCCCACCGCGCAGCGGCTGGCCCCGACTAGGTCGGGGCAGGTAGAAGTCAACTACAGTGGATGCGGCCAGCGAGTTGAGCGTTGCGCTGGAGGTGGACATGGCGGCGGCGAGCACCCCGGCGACCATCAGCCCGCTCAGCCCCGTGGGCAGGCTGGTGACGATGTAGTGCGGAAAGATGCGGTCGTTGTGCCCGGTCACAGCTTCGGGCAGAGCGTTGCCTGGCGCGTTGTAGTGGGCGAAGAGCAGCACGCCCACCAGCAGGAAAATGAGGAACTGGGCGAAGACGATGAAGCCGCTGGCGATGAGGGCGCGCTGGCTGGAGCGCAAGCTGGGCGCAGCCAGCAGGCGCTGCACCATCAACTGGTCGGTGCCGTGGCTGGCGAGGGTCAGAAACGTCCCACCCAGGAGGCCGGCCCAGAAGGTGTAGGTGGTGGTGAGCGAGAAGGTGAAGTTGAAGACGGTGAGCTTGGCGCCGTGCTGCGCGGTGACCGCGCCCCAGCCGCCGGGGACGTCGCCCAGCAGGCAGTAGAGCGCCGCTAGGCCGCCGCCGACGTAGAGGAAGAACTGCACCACGTCGGTCCAGATGACCGCCTTCATCCCGCCCAGGTAGGTGTAGACGAAGGTCAGCAGCATGACCACCACTACGGCGGTAAACTCGGCGAATTCGAGCGTGCGGCCGGTGACAATTTCCATGATGCGCGGGAGCAGCAGCTGCACCACGATGGCGATGGCCCAGACGCGCACGCCGTCGGCCAGCGCGCGCGTGACAAGAAAGAGCCCGGCGGCGAGGCGCCGCGTGGCCCCGCCGAAGCGCCGGTCAATGTACTGGTAGGCGGTATAGAGCTGCCCGGCGAAGTACTGCGGCAGCAAGAGAAAGCTGATGATGAAGCGCGCCAGGATGTAGCCCAGCACGAGCTGGAGGAAGGCGAGGTTGCCGGCGTAGGCCAGCGCGGGCGTGCCGATGATGGTGAGCGTGGAGGTTTCGGTGGCGACGATGGAAAGCGTGATGGCCCAGGCGGGAGTCTGGCCGCCGCCGAGGAAGTAGTCGTGGACGCTGCGCTGGCGGCGGAAATACGCCCCGAGGGCGGTGACGCCGGCGAGGTAGAAGATGACGATGGCGAGGTCGAGCGAGCCGAAGCCCAAGGCGTCTCCGAGTGTCCTCGGCGTGGGAGTGTAGCACGGGGAACAGGGCAGAAGGCAGAAGGCAGAAGGCAAGGGAGTCGGGGACGCCTCCGGGAATGGCCCGCCCATGCGTTGCAACGCGTTGTACACGCATAACGCATTGGTTCTGGGGCCCAGATACCCCCCGCGGCGTCTGAGGCCAAAAACCGCTGTGCTATGCTACGGGCAGCATGGGCTTTTTTCTCGGGATTGACGGCGGCGGGACGAAGATCGAGTGCGTGCTGGCCGACGAGGCCGGCGAAATTGTGGCGCGGGCCAGCGGCGCCGGGGCCAACCTGCGCCGCGTTTCGGCCGACGCGCTGCGGGACCTGCTGGGTTCGTGTTTCAACGCGCTGCGAGGCGCGGCCGGCCTGCCAGCGCTCCAACCGGAAGCTGTCTGTGCCGGATTTGCCGGCATAAGCGACGCCGAAGCGCGCGCACGGGCGGAGGCGGCGCTCACCGAATTGCTCCAACCCAAGCATCTCTACCTGGTCGGCGACATGGAAGTGGCGCTCGAGGCTGCGGTGGGCGCCGGCGCGGGCGTGGTGCTGGTTGCGGGCACGGGCTCCATCGCCTTCGGGCGCAACAAGGAAGGCCGCACGGCGCGCGCGGGCGGCCAAGGGGCGCGCTTCGGCAGCGACGGCCAGTTGACCGGTGACGCCGGGAGCGGGTTCGACATCGGGCGGGGCGCGGTCGAAGCCGTCCTGCGCGCCGAAGAGGGCCGCGGGCCGGAAACCATCCTGCGCGACGCCGAGCTGGCCGTGCTGGGCGCGGAGACTCCCGAGGAGTTGGCTCAATGCCTGGTGCCAGAGCGAGCGGCGGAGCTGGCATCGCTGGTGCCGCTGGTGACAAGGGCGGCGCGGCGCGGCGATCCCGTGGCGGGCGAGATTCTGGAGAACGCCGGCACGGCGCTGGCGGGGCTGGCACTGACCGTACTGCGCGACCTGAACCTGGCGGAGAGCGACGTCGGCGTGTTCGCCAGCGGCGGGGTGTTCAGCGAGAGCCCGGAGGTCTTGAACCGTGTGCGGAAGGTGATGAGCCGGGCGGCGCCGCGGGTGGCGGGAGAGCGGCTGGAGACCTCGCCGGCGGAGGGGGCGCTGCGGCTGGGGTTGAGGTTGTGGCTGGAAGAAAAGCAGGCAAAGCGAAAACCTTAACGCAGAGGACGCAGAGGAAGCTGCAGAGGGCGCAGAGGAAGATACAAGGCAAGCCGCAAAGCGCTAGAGCTCAGCGGCAAAGCCGCTCCAAGGGCGAGACGTTTCGGCCGGGCTGAAGCCCGGCCCTGACACTACAGGCCGACATGGAGAAGCTGGAAGAGAGGATCGAGCGGGCGGAGCGGGGCGGGGCGGAGGAGCTTGCCCTGCTGGTGCACGACCCCGCGCTGGAAGTTCTGGAGGCGCTGCTGCGCAACTCGGCGCTGGGCGAAGCTCACCTGCTGACGCTCTTGGCACGGAAGAACCTGCCACGGGAGCTGCTCGAGTTGGTGGCGAAGAACGACGAGCTGATGCGCAGCCAGCGGGTGAAGGCGGCGGTGGCGCGCCATCCGCAGACGCCGCGCCTGGCGGCGATGAGGCTGCTGAAGCACCTTTTTCTCTTCGACCTGGTGGCGGTGAGCCTGGAGCCGGGCGTTTCGGCGGAAATCAAGCGGCTAGCCGAAGAGCAAATCATCGCGCGGGTCGAGCAGGTGCCGCTGGGCGAGCGCATCACTCTGGCGCGGCGCGCCCCGGCGCGAGTGGCGGCGGCGCTGGCAGCGCTGGGCGATGAGCCGGTATTGAACGCGGCGCTGGAGAACCCGAAGATGACCGAAGGGGCGCTGGGGGGAATTCTGCGGCAAGAGGAGCTGCCGGAGACGGTGGTGGAAGGAATCGCGCGGCACCCGAAGTGGTCGCTGCGCTACGACCTGCGCCTGCAACTGGTGCGGCACCCGCTGACGCCGCTGGCGCTGGCGCTCGGGTTTCTCCCTGACCTCAAGCCCGACGACCTGATGGTCATCGCGTCGGACCATCGCATGACGCCGACGATGCGGGAGTATGTAAAGGCGGAGGCGGAACGCCGGCTTCGCCGGCGGGATTAGTCACAGTCGATTGGTTGATTGGTTTGGTAGCGCCGGCTTCCAGCCGGCCTAGTTCCTTGCGCACCAGCGCATGCCGGCAGGATGCCGGCGCTACCAAGCTAGGGTTTCTGGGTGGGGCGCAATTCGATTTCGCTGGCGAAGCTGGTGGGGGACTGGTCGAGCAGCCAGCCGACGGTGCGGGCGACGTCCTCCGGCTGGAGCATCTTCTTCGGGTCTTTGCCGGCGTGGGGCGAGAACTCGGTGTGGACGCTGCCGGGGCAGACGGCGGTGACGCGGATGCCGTAGCCGCGCAGGTCCTCGGCCATGCACTTGGTCAGCCCCATCAGGCCCCACTTGGAGGCGCAGTAGGCGGCGGCGCCGGCGAAGAAGTTTTTTCCCGCCAGCGAGCTGATGTTGATGATGTAGCCCGAGCGCTGGCGGATCATCTGCGGGGCCACCGCGCGCGAGCACAGGAAGACGCCGCGCAGGTTGGTGTCGAGCGTGTCGTTCCAGACCTCGTCCGTGAGCTCGTGGATGGAGCCGAAGCCGCCGATGCCGGCGTTGTTGACCAGGACGTCGGCGCGGCCCGCCCAGCCCAAGACCTTCTCGAACGCCGCTTTGACCTGAGCGGCGTCGCGGACGTCGCAGGGGAAAGCCTTCGCCTCCTGGGCCGCTGGCAGCAGCTCCCGGACGGCCTCTTCCAGGGGCTGAGGGCGGCGCGCCAGCAGAGCCAGGCGATAGCCGCGGCGCGCCAGCTCGGCGGCAATGGCCAAACCGATGCCGCGGCTGGCGCCGGTGACGATGGCGACGGGCGTTTCAGGACTCATGGGGACCCCCACGAAAGTCGGATAACGCTTTGGGCTGCGGGCTCATCATAGCAGGGGAGGGCAAGAGAACGCAGGAGGAGGGGGCACGTGTCCACGCGGGAAAAAGGCGCTTGCGCGCGGGTGCGCAAGGCCTTTATAATTGGTGTTTGCCCTGAGGTTCCTGTTCCTGCCCGATTGAGACAGGGAAAAAGCCCTAGAGGAGGCTGAGGAGAACGAATGAGTCGAGCAACCGTTGTCCGGGTTCTGGTGGGAGCGCTGCTGCTGGCGGGCAGCCTGGGGGCTGTGGCGCAGCAGAAGTCGCTGTACTCGGTGGAAGAGTACAACGCCTACGTGGACACCACCCGGGGCGAGCCCGCCGAGAGGCTGACGGCCATTGACGCCTTCCTGAAGAACTACCCCAATTCGATCTTGCGCGCGCTCATCTACCCGGCGCAGGCGCAGCTGGCGTTTTCCGTGAAGCAGTACGAGAAGGCCATGGGGGCGGTGGACGCCTACCTGGCGATGGACCGCGATCAGGTCAACAACATCCTCAACCAGTCGGGCTACAACGAGCTTCAGATCGAAGGCACCTACTATTCCTCCATCCTGACCCACAGTTCCAGCTACCTGCAATTGATGGGGACGAACGCCGCGCGCGCCCAGGCGCTGACCGAGAACGCCGCGCGCACCGCGCGCCGGGGGCTCGAGCTGCACGATCGCATCTACGCCCAGGTGCAGGCGCCGACCGACCCGGCGCAACTGCAGCAGTTCCAGGCGCAGAAGCAGCAGGCGGAGGCGACCTTCCGGGTCATCCTGGCCGACGCCGCCTGGCGCAGCAAGGACTGGCCCACTTCCGCCAAGCAGTACACGGTGCTGGTGGGTTACACGCCCAACGACGCCGCGCTCAATTACCGCCTGGGGCTCTCCTACCTACAGTCGCAGCCGCCGCAGTGGGAGAAAGGCTTGTGGCACGTGGCGCGGTCGGTCGCGCTCAACATCTCCAAGGCCGAAGAGGTCAAGGACTTCCTCTCCAAGAACGTGGCCGCCTACCAGCAGGTGCTGCCGGAGTGCTCTCAGGACCAGGTGGACGACCTGGTGGCGCAGGCGGCGCTCTCGCCCAACCCGCCGGCGGGCTGGCGGCTGGTGAGCTCCGAGCAGGTTTCCTCGGTTCGGAACGAGCTGACGCTGAAGCGCATCTTCGACGACCTCAAGGCCGGTGGCGAGCAGGAGCAGATGATCTGGCTGGCCAGTTGCGGGCTCGAGTTGCCGGAGCTGGAGGCAGAAGTGGTTCAGATTTCGCAGAACGAAGGCAACGTGGTCACGCTCGGCGTGGCGGTGACGGCGGAGTCGTCCGAGGCCAAGAAGGCCGACATGGTGGTGAGAGTGATTTCGCCGCCCGAAGCCAAGAACGTCAAGGTCGGCGACCTGGTCCACATCACCGGCACCCTGCGCGCCTACCAGAAGGACCCCGAGTTCCAGTTGGTGCTGGACAACGGCCGCATCAAGCCCGAGGACATCCCCAGGACCCGCGGCGGCCGCGGCGGCGCCGGACGCGGCGGTTCCCGGTAAACAGTCGGCAAGGTTTTTTTCAGCCCAGCGGCATCCGCCGCTGGGCTGACTTATTTTCAGCGGAGCGCGACAGGCAAGAATGCCTGTCCCACCATTAGCCACCTGCGGCGGAACTCACCCTCCCCCCGAGCCCGGAGACTCTCGCCTCCGGGAAAACCGTCTTCCCCAGGCAGGAGCCTGGGGGCTCGGGGATCAGATCGGACTCGAAGCTTCAGGTCCGGCGACGCCTGTTGTTGGACTCGAGGCGGTAGTCGAAGATCTTCCGGCTCAGGGTATTGCGGTGGATGCCGAGGGCGCGGGCGGCGCGGGACTGGTTGCCGCGGTGGTTTTCGAGCACCTTCTTGATGAAGCGCTTCTCGAACTCGGCCACGGCGTCGCCGAAGAGGATGCCGCGATCGACGAGCTGAGCCACCAGCGATTCCAGTTGGTCCCTCACGGTCGTTCTCCCTTCACTCGAGCTCGGAGCCGGTGAGCCGGCGGTAGGCCTCGCGGTAGCGCCGGCGCGTGGCTTCGACGATGTCGGGCGGGAGCGCCGGCGCCGGGGGCTGCTTGTTCCAGCCGCTGGCTTCCAGGTAGTCGCGCACGAACTGCTTGTCGAAGGCGGGCTGGGGCTCGCCCGGCCGGTAGGCGTCCACCGCCCAGAAGCGCGAGGAGTCGGGCGTCAGCACTTCATCAATCAGCAGGACCTTGTCATCGAGCAGGCCGAATTCAAACTTGGTGTCGGCAAGAATGAGGCCGCGGGAGCGGGCGTAGTCGGAGGCGCGGCGGTAGATGTCGAGCGTGAGGCCGCGCAGCTTCTCGGCCAGCGGGCGGCCGATGGCGGCGGCGGCCTCGTCCATGGAGATGTTAACGTCGTGCCCGCTGGTGGCCTTGGTGGCGGGGGTGAAGATGGGCTCGGGCAACTGGTCGGACTCGCGCAGCCCCGCCGGCAGCCGGATGCCGCAGACGGCGCCGGTCTGTTGGTACTCCTTCCAGCCCGAGCCGGAGAGGTACCCGCGGGCAACGCACTCGATGGGCACGGGGCGCGTGCGGTGGACGAGCATGGAGCGGCCCTCGAGCTGGCCGGCGTGGGCCCGCAGGGCCGGCGGGAACTCCTCCAGGCGCGCGGTGATGAAGTGCGTGGGCACGACGTCGCGGAGGAAGTTGAACCAGAAGACCGAAAGCTGCGTCAGCACGCGGCCTTTGTCGGGGATGCCGGAGCCGAGGATGTAGTCGAAGGCCGAGATGCGGTCGGTGGCGACGATGAGCAGCCGGCCGTCCACCTCGTAGAGGTCGCGCACCTTGCCGCGCGCGAGGGGTTGCATCCCCGGCAAACGAGTTTCGAGCAATGGAGCGCTCACGCTTATGCCCACGACGGATTCTCCCGCGGAGGGGTGCATTCTATTCCTCGACTCGGGAATGTCAAGCGGGAGAAAAGCGAAAGAAAAAGCGGCGACCGCTGTCCTGTGTTCGGTGTCCGGTGAGAAAAAGAAACGATGCGCGCGGGTGTGCTAGAGTTTGCAGGCGATGAACGGACCGGCGATTGAGACGCAAAGCCTGTCGCGGCGTTTCGGGGCGCTGGAGGCGGTGAAGAAGCTCGATTTGCGGGTCGAGCGCGGGCAGTTCTTCGGCTTCCTGGGTCCGAACGGCGCCGGCAAGTCGACGACCATCAAGATGCTCACCGGGCTGCTGGAGCCGACGGCGGGGCGCATTCGAATTCTGGACCTCGATTTGGCGGCGGAGCCGGTCGAGGTCAAGCGGCAAATCGGCGTGGTGCCGGAAGGCCTGATGCTGTTCGAGCGCCTCACCGGCCCCGAGCACCTGAACTTCGTCGGGCGGATGTACGGGCTCGACCGGCGCACCGCCGCCGAACGCGCCGCCGAGCTGCTGGAGTTCATGGGGCTGGCCGACCGCGCCAAGACTCTCATCGCCGACTACTCCCACGGGATGAAAAAGAAGCTGGCCATGGCCGCGGCCATCATCCACGGGCCGAAGATTCTTTTTCTTGACGAGCCCTTCGAGGGCGTGGACGCCATCGCCGCCGGGACGCTGAAGGCGACGCTGAACCGGATGATTGCGCGCGGCGCGACGATTTTCCTGACCTCGCACGTGCTGGAGATCGTCGAGCGGCTGTGCAGCCACGTGGGCATCATCCACCAGGGCGAGCTGGTGGCGCAGGGCTCGATTGACGCGCTGCGCGCCGGCGTGGAAGCCCAGCTCGCCGCCAACACCGCCGCCCAGGCCCCGGGCGGCCGGCTGACCCTGGAGCAGATTTTCCTCGAGATTGTCGGCGGGACGCGCGCCGCCGAGCAGGAGCTGTCGTGGCTGGCGTAGCCGGTGCCTGGGCGCAGGCGGAGCTCATCGTCGAGCTGCGCTGGCGCCTCCTGCTCAACTCTCTGCGCACCAGCCGGGGACAACTGGAGCTCATCGCGCAGACCGTGGGCGCACTGGTCGGCGCGCTGGTCGGCGTGGGGATAGGAATCTGGTTGGGCGTGATGGCCTATCTGTTCCACCAGCCTCGCCGCTTGATGGGACCTACGCTGCTGCTGTGGCTCATCTTCCTGTTCTGGCAACTGGCGCCGGTGGTGCTGGCGGTGGGCGGGGCGCAGTTCGACTTCCGCGGCTTGCTGCATTTTCCGCTGCGCTTCTCCACCTTCTGGTGGTTGAACGTCGTCTACGGGCTGTTTGATCCCACGGGGCTGCTGGCCTTACTGTGGCTCGGATGTTTCGCGGTTGGGCTGCTGGCGGCGCAACCGGCGGTGCTCCCGGGGCTGGCGCCGTCGCTGGCATTGTTCGCCGCCGCCAATCTTCTTATCGGCCGGGCGGCGTTCTCGTGGCTGGAGCGGATTCTGGCCACGCGCCGAGCGCGTGAGCTTGCTGGCGCGCTGCTGCTGGTGGTCATCCTGGGTATTCAGTTTCTAACTCCGTTGGTTGTGGCTGGCTGGAAGAAGGGCCAGCTTCCGTTCCTGGTCTGGCTGCTCCCGCTGGCGGAGCTGTTGCCGCCGCAACTGGCGGGCCGCGCGGTGGCCGGCGCCTTTGCGGGCGACTGGCTGGCGGTGGGTGGCGGCGCGGCTGGACTGGCGGCCTACGGGTTCGGCTTCGGGTTGCTCTTCACCCGGCGGCTGCGAGCGCTCTACCGCGGCGAAGAGTTGAGCGAAGCGGCGGCGCCGCAGACGAAGGAAGCGCTGGTGGTGCGCGAAGGGTGGCGGCTCCCGGGTGTCGCGCCGGCAGTGGCGGCGGTGTTGGAGAAAGAGATGCGCTACGCGCTGCGCAACAACCCCATGCTGCTGAACCTGGCCATGCCGCCTTTCATTCTGGCTATGCTGGCGTTGCCGGTGGCCCTGGCCGAGGGCAAGGAGGCTGAGTTTGTTTTCGGCTGGCTGGGCGGGTTGTTGTTTCCTGCGGCGGTGGCGTATTCCAGCCTCATCTTCCTCGCCTTCGCCTACAACACATATGCCTACGACGGCCCGGGCGTGCAGGTCTGGCTCACCGCGCCGGTGAAAATGTGCGAGGTGTTGATGGGGAAAAATCTGGCCCACGCGGCGCTGGTGGGATTGGAGGCGGCGCTGCTCTGGGTCGCGGTGAGTGTGCTGAGCCGATCGCCGGGGCTGCTGACGACGCTGGCGACGCTGGCGGCGCTGCCGTCGGTTCTGCTGGTCAACTACGCCGTCGGCAACCTGATGTCGGTCTACTTTCCCCGGCGGTTTGAATTCGGGACCATGAAAGGGCAGCGGCCTGCGGGCATGACCATCCTGGTGAGCATGCTGGTGGAAGGGGCGTCGCTGGGGCTGGCGGCGCTGGTGTTCATCGCCGGTGCCGTGGCGGGCTTGCTGTGGGTGGCGACGCTAGTGTTCCTGCTGCTGGGCTGGCTGGCCTGGTGGCTCTACGCCGCCGTGTTGGCGAAGTGCGACGACGTGCTGCGGGAAAAGAAGGAGACCCTGCTGGCTGAGCTGTGCAAGACGTAGAGGCCTCCCAACTCCTCAGCGGGACTGCGCGGCCGCGCCGGAAGGCGGCACTTCGAGCAGGTAGGCGGTCTGGCTGGCGGTGACGATGAGGAGTCGTGTCCCGTCGGGGCTGAAGGCGGCGGCAGAGACCGGGGCCGAGAACACGTAGTCACCGCGCTTCTCCAGCGACGCCAGGTCGTAGAGCGTCAGCACGCCGCGCTCGTTCTCCACTGCCAGCAGCCCGGCCGCCGAGGACACCGTGGCGCGGTTGCCGAAGACGCGCCCGCGCAGCTCGCCGGAAGAGAGCGAGTAGAGCAGGACGCGGTTGGTGTTGTCGATGAGCACCATCCAATCGCCGGCGGCGAAGGCCTGGTTGACACGAAAAGCGCCCTTGCTGGTCTCCACCAGCAGCCGGCCCCGCACGCGACCGCCGCGCGCATCCCAGACCTCGAGGTAGTAGTCCCCCTCCTTCTCCTTCATCGCTTTCAGCCGGGCCTTGAGTGTCGGATCGGCGTTGATGGCGTCTTTGGCGGTGTTGGCCTTCACCGGCCAGGAGAGGACCAGCACGCCGGCTCCGGCAAAGAGGTCGGGGGCGTCCTTGGGGAAGTGGTGCGACCAGAGGGTGGAGCCGGAGGTGACGTCGCGCACTTCGAGGATGACGTCCTTCTCCAGCGACTCCCCTTCCTTCCGCGGCTTGAAGGCCACCAGGACGGAACCATGCTGGCGGGTGTTCTGGTCGGTGATGGCCGGCCCCTCGAGAAAGGTCACCTTGTCGAGGTCGAAGACCATGACCCGCCGCTCGACCTTCTCGTCCTTGGGGAAGTCGGCGTAGAAGCGGTTGTCCTCGTCGAAGTAGGCTCCGCGAAAGCCGCGCATGTGGAAGACACGCGCGCCCGTCTCCAGGTTCCACACCGCGCCGCGGCTGGCGGTGGAAGCGGCCAGGTACTTGAGGTCGGAAGAGACCCCGAGGGCGCGCAGGGAGGCCAGCGGGCTGGGGGGCAGCGGGATGGAGGCGATGCCCCGGCGCTCCTGGGCGTTCTCGAGAACCACCTGGCCGTCCTTCATCTCGCCGACCAGGAGAGGGTGATGGTAGTCGAGGGCCGGCTTGGGGCTGGCAAAGAAAATCTCGTTCTTGGAGAGGTCAAATACCCCTACGGCGTAGTCTTTGATCGGGCGCAGGAGGACAAAGTCGCCGTGGGAGGCGCGGGTCATCTTCTGCCGGCCGACGGAAATCTGCTTGAGCTCCTCCCCGGTGGGGAAGCGGACCACGGCCGACTTGTCCGGCCGCTCGTCGTTGACCGCCACCAGGCGCTCCGAGTCAAGGAAAGTGAATCGGGAGCGCAGCCAGCGGTTCAGGCGGCCGGGGAGCTTGAGGGGCTGGCGGGTGGTGAGGTCAAGGGCGAGGGCGTCGCGCGGGTTGGCGGCGAGGAAGTAGCGGCCGTCGGGTGAGAAGTCCATGCGGATCCACTCCCCCTCCGGGCTGAGGAGCAGCATCAGAAGAAAAAGGATGTTTCGGATCGGCGGGAAGAACTCTTTCTTGGCGAAGAAGCGCGATCCGGAAGCGACGTCAATCAGGGCCAGGGTGAATTCGCCGTCCAGGCAGGCCAGGACGCTGCCGTCGGGGGAAAGGGCGGTCTGCCGGCAGCCTTCGTGCACCACCAGCTCGTGGACCGATTGGCGCCCCTCGTCCGCGAGGCTCCAGCGCTCGACGCGCAACGCCGGAGTGTGGAAGACCACGCCGGCGCCGTCGGGGGTGAACTGGGCGGGCTCGGCGTCGGGCGCGTCGATGCGGAAGAGGGTGGCCAGGGGCTCGCGGGTGAGCAGGAAGATGCTGGCGTGGTCCTGGGCCAGGACCAGGCGGCCGTCGGGGCTGAAGCGCAGGTGGGTGATGTCGCTGCGCAGCGCCGGCTCGAGCTTCTTCTTCGCCTGCACGCCGCGGAGCGATTCGCGGCGGCCCAGGCCGGCGTAGCCGAGCACCGCCGTCTGCCAGTCGGCGAAGCTCTGCGGCGGGCGGGCGGCCGGCTCGCCGAGGCAGGCCTCCGGCAGGGCGGTGGAGAGCTTGAGCATCTCGCGCAGGCGGCGCGAATCGGGCTTGGTCACACCGAAAAAGTCAGAGAGGCGGCTGCCGGTCTTGCCTTCGGTCTGGGCCAGGCGGTCGAAGAAGTCCACGTAGCCGCGCGGGGCGTAGCCGGCGCGGGTGACGGCGTAGAGGGCGAAGCGGTCGGCTTCGACTTGCTCTTCAAACTCGTGCTTCTCCCCGAAGCGGAAGGCCCCGGGGTTGCGCGCCACGCTCTCGTTCAGCAGATGGTATTTCTCGAAGATGTCGTTCCGGTCGGTGACTTCGGTCACGCCCAGGGCGTTCTTGAAAATGCGGGTGACGTCGTGGGCGGGCTGGCGGGTGGCGACGTGCGCCATCTCGTGGGCCACCACGCCCGCCAGCTCGTCCTCGCTGCGAGCGAAGACGACCAGCTTGCGGGTCAGGTAGATGCGCCCGCCGGGGAGCGTGAAGGCGTTGGGGTAAGGGAGGTCGACGAGGAAGAAGCGGTACTGCAGCCCGGTGGCGGGGAGATGGGGCGCCAGGCGGGCGGCGATGGAGTCCACGAAGGCGCGCAGGTCGTCGTCGTCGATGACCTTGAAGGTGCGCTCGAACTGCTCGGCCATGGCGTCGCCCAGGTCGGTCTCCTGCTGGGCGTTGAAGATGTTGGGCCCGTGCTTCGCCGAGGCCGCAGGCGGAAGCGGGCACCCCTGCTGCGCCGGCAGCGGATAGGAGACACCAACCCACAGAGCTAGAGCGAGCAGCCCGACCAGAAGTCTCCTCGCCTTCATGAGTTCCCCGGCCAGCCTTTAGTGAGCGGATTCTACCACCGCCGCGCCTGATTTCAATGCGCAGCCTTGTTAAGTAGAAGTGGCAGGGGTAAGGGGATAAGTCGGCCGGGTGAGAGAAATGCGTACAAAACGCGTTCTTACGCGCTCTCGGGCCATCCCAGAAACGGTCGGGAACCCGCATTTAGGGTAGTGGTGAGATAACCCCAGCCCGAGGCCTTTCGGCATGTCGAGCGGGGAGCAATCTCTTGGCCAAGTCTACCTCATGGTGTCGACCCTAGCAATCATGAACCTTTTGTATGAATCGTCGGAAATCAGGGCAGTTCTGAGCCACCGTTTGTATGTCTATCTGCCTCGCGATTTCCCCAAAGACCTGTGGAGTTACTCGTAATCCCGCCTGACTGAGTGTCCTTCTGAACAATGGTTTGGGATCTACAAGCTCTTCCAACCGCAGGTTTAGTGGCTGCACATTTGCGACTCCACCACGGGTGATGGCTACTTGATTGATTGCAGCTACATCACTAAGGAGCAAAGTTTCGAGCTCACACTTCGTGGCGTGGAAATGCACCTGAAAATAAGGGTTGAATTGAGAGCGTTGAAAGACTTGCAGTAGTTCATTCTCGAGAGGAAGGGGATCTCGACAGTCAGAATCGCGAATGACAAATACCTTCTCCAGCTGAAGGTGTCTTTTCGAGTCCAAGTGCTTCAGCAAGCCAACAAACTTGCCCTTAAGCTTTTGCTTGTTCCAAGCAGGAATGGGCGAGTGAACCAGTATCGAGTTTGCTCGTATTTTTTGGATTATGTGTGGGTATGCGCATTCGTCTCCTGGACCTTCCACGATGATGCCAAAGTTCATTCTTTGTCGCTAAGCAGTCCTGTGTAAACGACATCGCCTAGGCCCAATTCCTCGTTGTCGATTCGTGCTCGGAGGTCTTTCTTGTTAGCAGGACGGACCGCGTGTGTTTCTCCTCGTTTGCGCTCGACCCAGATTATTTCATCCAAGGTCATTTCGTCGACTAGGTAAGGAGACTGTGTGGTGACTATCATCTGAGAAAGGCCGACCCTTCTGTCCTGCAGTTCCTGACGAACTTGCCTTGTCAGTTCGACAAGCGTGCTTAGAAGTCTAGGATGGAGGTGATTCTCCGGCTCCTCAATGCAAAAAAGGTCAGAGCCAACCTCGAGTGGAGAGTAAATCAGAGATAGCAAAGCTAGGAATACAAGCTCTCCGTCTGACATTGCCCAAACGTTGACTGGTCGCTGGAGTCCTTCTTCGTAGGAGGCGACGTGAACCAGTCCGTTCTCCGTCGGCCAAGTGATCACGTTGCGGATGGACGGGAAGACATCCCTCATCACGGAGTTGATCCTGTCGAAATTGTCCGGGTAACGCGTCTGGATGCCCATCAGCCAGGCGGAGAGATTCTCGCCGTGCCGCTGAAGGACTCGGCCTGTACCCACCTGATTGGGTTGCTTCATGATAGCGGGAACCAACTGATAGAACCGCCAACTGGCAAGTGAGTTGACAACCTGGAAACCATCCCAATTGGTCGGCGCTCTCTCTAAGGCGGATTTTCCCGAGCTCATGACGCTCGTGACCTGAGTCCCATTCATGTTCTTCAACGAACGCTGACTGCCATCTTGCGTGATTAGGTCGACTTCTCTCCCCTGCCGCCGCATCTTGAGCGACTCTTGCTGAATGTAGGTGTATCCACCCTGCCCAGACAGAATCTCTAACCGATAAACATAAGTCACGTCACTATCTAGACCTCTCGCTCCTTCAAGCTCGAATGTGACTAGATTGTGATCACTTCCTTTCCACACCACCTCTGGCATCCCGCCTCGCACAGCCATGGCGTTGGCGACCCCGTCAGCGCCTGGGGCTGGGTAGACTGCCTCGAAGAGGAATTTGAAAACGTCGACAATGTTGCTTTTGCCGGCCATGTTTGGCCCTACAAGGACGTTCAGGGGACCTAGCGCGAGATCGATGTCGCGGAGGCTTCGAAAATTACGAACTCGAAGGTGCGTTATCATGGTTCTCTGTGTACCTATTGTAGGGCTTCGGGGTCCAGTTATCCAGCGCGGTTAGCCGCAGACGCATTGCTACGCGGCGGAGGGGGCGGCGGCGGGCGCCGGTTCATCGAAGCGGACGGAGACGAGCTGGGTGACGCCGCCCTGCATGGTCACGCCATACATCACCGGGGCGATCTCCATGGTCTTCTTGTTGTGGGTGACCAGGATGAACTGGGTCTGCGCGGCCATCTCCTCGACCAGGCGGGTGAAGCGGCCGACGTTGGTGTCGTCGAGCGGCGCGTCCACTTCGTCGAGGATGCAGAAGGGGCTGGGCGAGTAGCGGAAGATGGCAATCAGCAGCGCCAGCGCGGTCAGCGCCTTCTCGCCGCCGGAGAGCAGCAGGACGTTCTGCAGGCGCTTGCCGGGCGGCTGGCAGATGAGGTCGATGCCGGCGTCCATGGGGCTTTCGCCTTCGCTCAGGCGCAGCGTGGCGGCGCCGCCGCCGAAGAGCGTCTTGAAAGTCTCTTCGAAGTTCTTGTTGATGACGGCAAAAGCCTCCTCGAAGCGCTTGGCCGACTCGGCGTCAATCTCGCGGATGGTGTTGGTGGTGTCGGCGATGGAGGCCATCAGGTCGTCGCGCTGCGCGGTGAGGAAGGTGAAGCGCTGCTCGCACTCCTGGAACTCCTCGAGCGCCATCATGTTGACCGGGCCGATGTTCTCCAGGCGCAGCTTGATTTCCCGGAAGCGGACCTCGACCTGAGCCAGCGCGTCGCCGCTGAGCCGCTCGGTAACTTCGGCCAGGAGCTGCTCGGCGGTGAGCCCGAACTCGCCCTGCAGGCTGATTTCCAGGTGCTGGCGGTCGGAGTTAAGACGCGCCTGCTCGACCTCGAGGGCGTGGCGGCGCTCGCGCAGGGCGTCGAGCTCGGCGCGGAGCTGCCGCAGGGCGGCGTCCGCGTCGACGAGTTGCTGGCGCAGCGCGGAAAGCTCGGTCTCGCACTCCCGGCAGCGCTGCTCCTGCGCCGCCTTGGCCTGCTGCGCTTCCACAATCTCGGCCTCGCGCGCGGTCAGCTCCTCGGCCAGGCGCTGCCGCTGGGCGCGCAGGCGTTCTTCCTCGTCGTTTTGCTGCTGCTGCGATGCCGACAGCCGCGCCGCCGCGTCGGCCAGCCGGGCCTGCTCCTGGCGCGCCAGCGCCAGAGTGTCCTGCTGCTGTTGCAGTTGCAGCAGTTTCTTTTCCTGCGCCAACTGGGCCTGGCGGGAGGCCTCGAGTAACTCCGCCAGTTGACGCCGCGAGCCTTCGAGAGCCGCCAGCCGCGCTTCGGCTGCGCGCACGGAGGGCTCGAGCGCGCCCTTCTGCCGCGCGGCTTCGTCCAGCTCGCGCCGCATGGCGTGCGAGCCGTGTCCGTTGCGCACGCCGCCGCTCACCAGCCGGCCGTGATACCAGGAGCCGTCGGTGGAGAGGAAGAAGTGGTTGGGGTAGCGGCGGGCGAGCTGTTCGGCGGCGGGCGCGGAGTTGACCAGCCAGGTGCGCGCCAGGCGCGGCAGCACCTTCTTGGCTTCGCTGCCCAACGCCCCGTTCATGCGCACCAGGTCGGCCACGCGGGCGACGATGCCGTCGCCCTGGGGCGCGTCGCCCTCGGGAGCCACGGCGGGCGGGAAGCGGCCGAAGGAATCGACCAGGAAGGTGGCGCGGCCGCCCACCTGCTCGCGCAGCAGCGAGACGCCGGTGCGGGCGGCGTCGTAGGTTTCGACCACGACGAACTCCAGCTCGTCGTGCAGGTAGTCTTCCAGCAGCGGGGCGTAGTCGGGCTCGAGCTCGGTGAAGTCGGCCACGACACCGACAGCGCGGAACTCGGTGCCGGTCACCACTCCGTCGGGGCCAATGGTGGCGCCGCTGCCAGACCCCAGCAGAAGCTTCTGCACCGGTTCGGCCACGGCGGCGCGCTGCGCCACCAGCTCGGTCAGCGCCTTCTCGTGGGCGGCGGCGGTGGCCAGCGCTTCGCGAGCCTCCTCCATCTGCCGCTGCTGGGCTTTGAGATTCTGCTCGCACTGCGCCAGCGCCCGCTGCGCTGCGGCGACCAGCTCTTCGCCCTGCACCCGCAGGGCGTGCGCCCGCAGCAAGGGCTCGGGCATGAGGGAAGTCGCGACGCGCAGGGCGCCCGGCTCGCCGCTCACAGGGGCGAGCTCGCGGTGCAGGCGGGCGATTTCGGATTCGAGCGAGTCCAGCTCAGCGGCAGCGGCGGCGAACTGCTCTTCCAGGCGCGCGAGCTCTTCGTGCTGGCGCTCGGCCTCGGTGGCGGCGGCAACGGCTTCTTCGCCGACCGTCTGCCGCTGCGCCGCGAGAGACTCGAGCCGCGCGGCCGTTTCGTCCTGCAGGCGGTGGGTCTCGGCGCGGCGGGTGTGGGCGCGCTCGACTTCCAGCAGCACTTGCCCGGCGCGGTTCTGCTCGACGCGCAGGGCGGCTTCGAGCTCGTACTGCCGCTGCTGGGCGGCAGCCTGCTGCCGCTCGCGCTCGGCCAGGGCGCCCGAGGTGCGTTCGAATTCAACCTGGTTGTCGCCGCAGCGCTGCGTGATTTCATCCGTCTGTGACCGGAGCTGGTCGAGCTGCGAGGCGAGGAGCTGGCGATGGAGGTGGGTGCCCTCGGCCTTGAGCTCCTGGTAGCGGCGCGCCCGCGCCGCCTGGCGCTTGAGCGAGTTCAGTTGCTTGGTGATTTCCTCCAGAATGTCGTTCACGCGCAGCAGGTTCTGGTGGGCGGACTCGAGCTTGGCCTCCGCCAGCCGCCGCTTGGTCTTGTACTTGGTGACGCCCGCGGCTTCCTCGAGCAGCCCGCGGCGGTCGGAGGGGCGCGAGGAGAGGATCTGGCCGACGCGGCCCTGCTCGATGATGGCGTAGGACTCCGGCCCGAGGCCCGTGCCCATGAACAGCTCCTGGATGTCGCGCAGGCGGCAAAGCTCGCCGTTCAAGTAGTACTCGGAAGTGCCGTCGCGGTAGAGGCGGCGGGTGACGACCACCTCGCCGGGCAGGATCCTCAGGTTCAGCCCCTTCTTCCGCCGCCGGGGCTGCTGCGCCGCGCCTTCGGCCGTGGTCTCTTCGGAGGCGGGTTCGGGAGAAGCGGCCTCGTCGGAGGTTTCTGCAGCGGCTTCTGGCTGGGGCGCCGGGACCTCGGGGACTTTTTCAGATTCCGGGTCGTAGAGGGTCAGGGTGACTTCGGCCAGGTTGGTGGGTGGGCGGGTGGCGGTGCCGTTGAAGATGCAGTCGGCCATGCGCCCGCTGCGCAGGGTCTTGGCGCTCTGCTCGCCCAGCACCCAGAGGATGGAGTCGGCGATGTTCGACTTCCCGCAGCCGTTGGGGCCGACCACGGCGGCCACGCCGCTGCCCCCGAAAGCGATCCGGGTGCGCTCGGCGAACGACTTGAACCCGAAAATCTCGACCTGCCGCAGCCGCAGCATGCGCGCCGCCTCCAGACGAAGGTTCGGTCGAGAAGAGGGATGGTCGTGCTGAACGTTTGGCGGGCCAGTCAAGCTGTACGCAACCCGTGGCGCTGGGACGCGGAGCACCAACCTAGCACAAGGGCAGCCCCGTGTAAAGTGTCAAGATTTTTTGGAACCACGGATGAACACAGATAAACACGGATAAGAGGTCGCCGGACTAGGCAGCGGGAACGCTCTTGGGGAGCTTGCGGGAGCGAGTAGCGGGCGCAGGGGCGGCGACCGGGGCGTCTTCCTCCTGCCACTGCGTGGCGAGCTGGTTGAGGCCCTTGAGGACGCGCTGGACGTCGTGGACGCGCTTGGTGAGGCCGTAGGTGACGGCCGGGGGAATGGTCGCCTGGTAGTGGCGGTAGACGAAGCCTTTCTGCTCCAGCCCGCGCAGGCGCTCGGCCAGCACGCGCGAAGAAATCCCGCCGACGCGGCGGCGCAGCGCGCCGAAGCGCGAGGGGCCGTCGGTCCCCAGCGCCCACAGGATGTGGAGCGTCCAGGGACGGGCCAGCAGCTCGAGCAGCCCGTGGATGGGGCAGGGGCTGGAGCAGTCTTTGCCCTTAGCGGCTTGCACCGGTCGCCATCCTCACTTAGTTACTCTAAAGTGCCTACTTTACAAATGTCAAGTGGTTATTTAATGTAACCCTTCCGGCGCCGCCCGCATCCAAGCCGGATACAGGAAGGAGGGTACGAGGATGCGAACCCAGCCCGCGCTCCCGACGGCAGGTTCCCTGCCGCTGAGTAATGACGGCGAGGCCGCCCTGGTGGCCGCCGCCAAGGCCGGCGACGCTGAGGCCTTCTCCGAGCTGGTGCGCCGCTACGAGCGCCGGATTTTCCGCCTGGCGCAGAACATCACCCATCACCCCGAAGACGCGGAAGACGTGATGCAGGACGCCTTCCTCAAGGCCTACCAGCACCTGGGCGACTTCAACGGCGACTCGCGCTTCTACACCTGGCTGGTGCGCATCACGGTTAACCAGGCGCTGATGAAGCTGCGCAAGCGCCGCCCCAACCACTTCTCGCTCGACCAGCCGGTGGCCGCCGGCGAGCACGACCCCATCCCGCGGGACATCGAGGACTGGAGTCCCTCGCCCGAGAGCCGCTACGCTCAGGCGGAGCTGCGCGAGATTCTCGGCGGCGCCCTGCAGCAGCTCGACCCCGCCTACCGCATCGTCTTCTGGCTGCGCGACGTCGAAGAAGTCTCCACTGAGGAGACCGCGCGCCTGCTCGGCCTCTCCGTCCCCGGCGTCAAGGCGCGCCTCTCCCGCGCCCGCTTCCGCCTGCGCAACATCCTCAACCAGTTCTTCGCCTCCGGCTCCGGCCTCCGCCTCGCCTCCTCCGCCTGAGCCGGACTTCAGTGGGCCGGAACCGGCCGCAAAAAAAAACCTTGCATTCGCCCTCCCAATCTGTTTCCATACCCTCGTCCAATCGGTTTCATTTTTCCTACTATGAAGAAGTGGCTGGCACGACGGATGGGGGTTGTCCCTCGCCTTTCGCTCGGGAGGGTCATTCGACTGACGCTCATGACGGTGAGCGAAAGACGAACCGTGAGCGCGAGCCGAACCATTGCAGGAGCCCTCGTCTGCGTCTTCGGCGCCGCTGCTCCCGGGCTTGCTCAAAGCGTCGCCGACGCAGCCCGCCAGCAGCGCGAGCGCCGGCCGCAGCAGCCCTGCGTCAACCGCGTCCTTACCAACGACGACCTGGACCGCGCCGAAATCCTGAGCGCCAAGGACCGCGCCTGCCTCGAAGCGGCGCGGGAAGCTGCGCCGGCTGCCGCCGCGCCCTTCTCCGCCAATGCCGCCGTGCGGCCGCTCCCGAGCGAGCTGCCCCCGTTCCAGCCCGTCGTCCCGACCTTCCATCTCGACAGCCTGATCTTTCCCTACGAGTCGGCCCTGCCCGATTTCCCGCTGGCTCAGATCGCGCCCTATGACCGCGAGATGAAAGCGGCGCGGCTCGCCCGCGAAGCCCAGCTCCAGAAGACCGTGGTGGTCAGCGTGCCACCGGGCCGCTCGCGGCTCCACGCGGCTGCCCTCGCGCCGGGCATCGCGCCCTCGATTCCGGACTTGCGCCTGCAGCCCGCCCCGCTCGACGCCAAGCTGCCTCCTGCGCCCTTCGTTCCCGCGCCGGGTGTCGCGCCTTCCTCCGCGCCCGCTCGGTTCGGAAAAGTTTCTCCCGTGCGTGTGGTTCTGCCCGACGCATCTCGGAATTCGAATCTGAGATCTGAGATTCGCGCGAGCTCCGTTCGCGTCGAGCCCGGAGACTCACTCTGGAAAATCGCCGCGCGGCATCTCGGCGACGGCCGCGCCTGGCGCGCCCTCGTCGCCCTCAACCCGCAGATCTCCGACCCGAACCTGATTCACCCCGGCGATGTGCTTCGCCTTCCGTTGGAAGCCGCGAACCTGAAAGCGGAGATGGGTTCAACAGGCGCCGCGGAGGGTGCGGCTTCGGAGACTCGCACCAGCGGCGCAGGCTCGGCCTCCGTCCGCGTGGTTCTCGGCGACACTCTCTGGGCGCTCGCCCGCACTCAGTTCGGCCGCGGCACGGCCTGGACCTGCATCGCGCAGGCCAACCAGCTCCCCAACCCGCATTTGATTCTCCCCGGCCAGACCCTCACCCTCCCCGCCTCCTGCCCCGCAACCAACTGAAATACAGCCACTTAGAAGGTGTAGACCTCGCGAGTTTCGAGTTTCGGTTTTCGAGCTTCGTCCCGGCGCTCGTTGACCCGCTGAATCGCGCCCGGATAGAATGCGCGATTCTCCTGCTACACTGAGCCCGCAATGATTCGCTTCCACAACACGCTCAGCGGGACGGTGGAGGACTTCCAGCCGCTGGCGCCGCCCCAGGTCCGCATCTACACCTGCGGCCCCACCGTCTACGACTTCGCCCACATCGGCAACTTCCGCACCTTTGTCTTTCAGGACATTCTGCGCCGCCACCTGCGCGCCCGCGACTTCGAGGTTCACCAGGTGATGAACATCACCGACGTCGACGACCGCATCATCGCCAACGCCGCCGCCGCCGGCCTCAGCATCCGCGACTACACCGAGAAGTTTACCCAGGCGTTTCTCGACGACATGCGCAGGCTCAACCTCGAGCCCCCCGAGCAGACCGTCCGCGCCACCGACCACATCGCCGACATGGTCGCCCTCATCCAGCGCCTGCAGCAGAAGACCTTCACCTACCAGAGCGACGGCTCGATTTATTTCAGCATCAAGAAGTTCCCCCACTACGGCCGCCTCTCCAAGATCGACCTCGGCGGCATCCAGCCCGGTGCCCGCGTCGACGTCGACCGCTACGAAAAGGCCGATGCGCGCGACTTCGTCCTCTGGAAAGCCCGCAAGCCCGGCGAGCACTTCTGGGACACGCCGCTCGGCCCCGGTCGCCCCGGCTGGCACATCGAGTGCTCGGCGATGTCGATGAAGTATCTCGGCGAGACCATTGACATCCACACCGGCGGGGTCGACCTTGCCTTCCCTCACCACGAAAACGAAATCGCCCAGTCCGAGGCCGCCACCGGCAAGCCTTTTGTCCGCTTCTGGCTGCACGCCGAGCACCTCATCGTCGAAGGCGAGAAGATGTCGAAGTCGCTCGGCAACTTCTTCACCCTGCGCGACCTCTTGGCCAAGGGCCACAAGCCTTCCGCCATCCGCTACCTGCTGGCCTCGGTCCCCTACCGCCGCCAGCTCAACTTCACCTTCGCCGGCCTGCAGCAGGCTGAAAGCTCCATCAAGCGCCTGCGACAGCTCCGCTGGGTGCTCCGGCAGACCAAGTTCCCCGAAGGCTCGACGCCGACGATTGCCGAGCGCGCCGCGCGCTTCAGCCAGGAGTTCCTTGCTGCTCTCGATGACGACCTCAACACCGCTGAGGCGCTGGCCGCCGTCCACACTCTGGTCACCGACTGCAACACCGCCATCCAGCAGGGTTCCTTCCGCGCCGGCGACATCCCCGTCATCGAGAAAGCCCTTGAGCAATTCGACTCCATCTTCGCTGTCCTGCCGCGCGACTATGTGTTGGTGGCCGAGCCAGGACATTTTGAAGTGACGGGGTATCCGGCTGATCTGTCGGTTGCGGGTGCGATCAGCGACGAGGAAGTGGAGAAGCTCATCGCCGAGCGCGCTCAGGCCCGCGCCCGCCGCGACTTCAAGCGCTCCGACGAAATCCGCGACCAGCTCGCCCAGCACGGCATCATCCTCGAAGACACCAAGGACGGCGTCCGCTGGAAGCGCGGTTAGACGCCGCAGCCAGCACAACAGTTCCCTTCCAACCAAGCCGAGAGGTCACAGAGTCGGAAGGTAATTGGCTTTGCTTCACTACCTGCTCCCGTTTTCTGCTAACCGATGGCTTTGGACTTGATAGAATGGTTTTAAGCTCATCGCGTGTGAGGAACTGCAAATGTCCGAAACCAAGGAGAGTGAGTTTCTACTCGATTCATTGAAGATGTGTCTGATGGATGCAGGGAAGGCTCTACTTGCCGGTCTTGGTTTTTCGGCCTCTGCCTTGCTTCTACGAAGTGGGATCGCGCCAGACCACGTTACTCCTCCAGGTCTTAGTTTCCCCGTGCCTTTGGATATTGCTGGGATTATCTCTCTCTTCGTGGGAGTCGGAGCTGGGTGGGTAGTGTTCAGCTCTCTGCGGCAGGCAGCAAGAATCATGAAACGGCTTGAATTTGACCTGCAGATTCAGAGATCTCTGATCGCAGCAGCGCTGAGTTGTTCGTTCATAGTGAGAAGCACCACTCTCCGAACTACAGCTTGCTGGCTTGCGGCGACCGCCATCTTCTTTGCGTCACTGGGTCCTTACCCTTTCTGGTTCTCCGTTGTCTTGGGCTTGCTTTTTTCGGGACCGTACTGGGTTCTCAACATTGACCTAACGCTGTATGAATTCTTGGCTGTTTCTCCCCCCTGGACTACGCATTGGCTTCTGCGATGGCGGGAACCTGATCTTTCCGAAAAAGAAATGCAGGGCTATATGGAGGCACGCGCAAGGCGCATTCGGGAGCGCGGCTTCCTAGCATGGTGGCGGGAGACGCGAGATATTGAGAGCTGTCTGCACAAGACGGAGTCAATCTTAAGACGGATTCAGGAGCGCGGGCTTAGCGCGACCTCAGACGAGATTGAAGATCTCATTAGTTATCAGCAAAAACTGATCGACACAGGACTTCTTCCGACTAAGATGCGCAAAAGGATCGAGGGCTTCTGCCGTGAACTTGAGGGCTACTTGCGTCAGCACCGGAAGCAAATCGGCCAAGGTGCCCGTAGGAACGAATGACACTGGACCCAAGTAGCTGCTTGGTTGCTGACAGGGGTTCTCGGCCGCGTGCCTCCGTGGTATCATTCGAGTGGCGATCGGGAAGGACACCATGACAACCCTCAAGTGCGTAAAGACTTTCCTGCGCCAGCGACTCCCCGCCTCGTCCCGTCCCAGCCTCTTCGGCGTCGATTAACAACCTCCTTTCAGTGGGGCAGACATTCTTGTCTGCCGTTCCTACTTCGTGGGCACAGCCCAGAAAAGGAGACTTTCATGCCGAAGACATTGACTGCGACATCCGAAAAACTCCCGCACCTCAAGACGCCGCTGCCGGGCCCCGAAGCGCGGCGCATCGTCGAGGCTGACGCGCGCTACATCTCGCCGTCCTACACCCGCAGCTACCCCTTCGTCATCCGCCGCGGCTCGGGCGCCGTGGTCGAAGACGTCGACGGCAACCGCTTCCTCGATTTCTCCGCCGGCATCGCCGTGGTCGCCACCGGCCACTCTCACCCCGACGTGGTCGCCGCCATCCAGCGCCAGGCGGCCGACTTCATCCACATGTCCGGCACCGACTTCTACTACGAGAACATGGTCGAGCTGGCCCGCAAGCTCGAAGAAATCACACCGCCCGCTGGGCCCAAGCGCGTTTTCTTCACCAACTCGGGCACCGAGGCCATCGAGGCCGCGCTCAAGCTGGCCCGGTGGGCCACCGGCCGCACCCACTTCATCGCCTTCTACGGCTGCTTCCACGGCCGCACCTACGGCTCGCTTTCGCTGACCTCGTCGAAGCCGGTCCAGCGCGAGCGCATGGGGCCGTTCCTCCCCGGCGTCGTCCACGCGCCTTTCGCCTACCCCTACCGCTGCCCCATGAACGCGCCCGCCGACCGCTGCGCCGAGGCCTGCCTGAGCTATCTCGAGAACACCATCCTCAAGACGGTGGTGTCGCCGAAGGACGTGGCGGCGATCGTCGTCGAGCCCATCCAGGGCGAGGGCGGCTACGTGGTCCCGCCCAATGAGTTCCTCCAGGGGCTCGAGCGCCTCTGCCGCCAGCACGGCATGTTGCTCATCGCCGACGAGGTTCAGAGCGGCATGGGCCGCACCGGGAAGTGGTGGGCGGTCGAGCACGCCGGCGTCACGCCCGACATTGTCTGCGTCGCCAAGGGCATCGCCTCCGGTATGCCGCTCGGCGCCGCCATCGCCCGCGCCGACTTGATGAGCTGGCCGCCCGGCGCCCACGCCTCCACCTTCGGCGGCAACCCCGTCTGCGTCGCCGCCGCCCTGGCCACGATGCGCCTGCTCGAAGACGGCCTCATCGAGAACGCGCGCAAGATGGGCGACTACCTGATGCAGCGCCTCGCCGACTGGCCCCGGCGCCACCGCTTGGTCGGGGAAGTCCGTGGCCGCGGGCTGATGATCGGCCTCGAACTCGTTCGCGACCAGAAAACCAAGGAGCGCGCCACCGACGAGCGCAACGCCGTCGTGCAGGCCGCCTTCGAGCGCGGCCTGCTGCTGCTGGGCTGCGGGCCCAACACCCTGCGCCTGATGCCGCCGCTCCTCATCGACACCGAGCAGGCCGACTGCGCCCTGCACCTGCTGGAGGAAGCTGTGACCGAGGTAGAAGGGAAATGACTGGCATTCTTCGGGAGGGCACGACTTTAGTCGTGCCGGTGGCGCACACAAGAGAAAACGGGCTTTAGCCCCTGAGGTTTGTCTTGTGGGGTCGCCGCTTTAGCGGCGACAATGCCGACCGGCAAACAAACAAGGGGGGCTTTAGCCCCCAACACTTCCGATGCCGCTCTTTGCCACCGCCGTCTTCGCCGCCGTCAATTGGGTCGCCTCCCGACGCGGCCTGCGCCCCGAAGACACCGGCGACGAAACCGAAGAAGGCCGCGAGCATCGCCGCACCGGCCTGCGCGGCGAAACGCTGGCCTACTGGTACCTCCGCCGCGCCGGCTACACGGTGGTGGCGCGCAACTACCGCGTCCCGCACCGCCACGGCGAGATTGACCTCATCGGCTGGGACGGCGACGTGCTCGCCTTCGTCGAGGTCAAGACCCGCACCACCGCGACCGGTCCCGCGCCCGAAGACGCTGTCGACCACTCCAAGCAGCAGCACCTCGCCGGCATGGCGCAGGACTACCTGCGCCGCCGCAACCTCGCCGACGTCCGCTACCGCTTCGACATCCTTGCCATCGAGGCCAAGCCCGGCGCCCCGCCCGCTGTCCGCCTCCACAAAGCCGCGTTCAATTCTCGGTGAAGCCCGACGCCGATTGTCGGTTTGTTGTACCTGCAATTGCCCGTTACGCTCCCTTGCAACGCATCGTCTAACTCTACAGGCGCTCAGGCAGGGAGGCAGTCCTGGCGGCCGTCGCCTATCTCGCAGATTCGGAGGTCGGCTGATGGGCCGGTGGGATTTCACTGTTGGAGGAGTGCTTCTATGCTACGAGCGGCGGCGCTGATTGTAGTTTGTTGCTTGCTATCGGCTTTCACCCTTTCACAGGCGGCTGGGAAGTCCGCACAGTCGCCGCCCAGCGCTTCGGCCATTCAGTTTCCCGTCAAGCCCGAAGTGTTCATCGACCAGTTCCGGGCGTCGGAAGGGATCACCTTCAACGGCGAGGGTCGGCTGTTCATCGGGGCCAACCGCGCCATCTGGCTGGCTGAGCCGGACGGCTCGGTTCAGAAGATTGCCGACGTCCACACCCACCTTGGCCAAGCGGGAATCGGGCCCCACGACATCTTGGCGGCTGACTTTGGACCGACAAACGTTTTCCGCGACGGCCCCAACGACGACGGCATCGTGTGGCGCATCACGCCCGAAGGACAGAAGACGGTTGTCGCCACCGGGATAGCCGACCCGAATTTCATCCTTGTGCTGCCGGATGGGAGCTTCCTCGTTTCGGATGACGGCACCGACAAGATTTACAGGGTTCAGGGGGACTCGGTTTCGATCTGGTCAACCGCAGTCCCCTATCCCAACGGCATGGCGCTTTCCCGCGACGATAGTGTCCTGTACGTCGCGCAAATCTTCTCTGGGCTCAATCCAACCATAGGCGACGACCGCGTTTGGGCGATCCCGCTGAAGGATGGCGCGCCGGCCGGCCCGCCCACGTTGGCCGCCCGGACGGGAGAAGGGGGCGTGGATGGCCTGGTCGCGGACGAATTCGGGCGCATCTATATCGCCGACAACGGCGCCGGAAAGGTTTGGCGGTTTGATCCGAACTCGAATGAGATGATCCTGATTGCCGAGGGAATGCCGAGCGTGGCCAGCCTCGTATTTGGAGAAGGGGATTTCGACCGAGAGGCCATCTACGCCACGTCCACCCTGCGCGGAGGCGGAACGATATGGAAGCTGCGCGTGGGCGCCCAAGGCGCGCGCATCTACAGATAGCTTGGCAGCGTGCGCCGAGTGTGAATAATATCCGGCCATGATGGAGCGTTGGCTTCCTCTGGCTTCGGCGCTGGTTCTCCTCCTGCCTCAGCCCGCCAGCCGCCCCGCCGCCAAGCCCGAGAAGGTTTACTCCGAAAGCCCGAACACGTGGTTTGAAGCCGCGTGGATGAAAGCGAGCGTCTCGCCCGACGGACAGTGGGCGATTCTCAGCGGCCGCTCGTGGGTCCGCCTGGCTGACCTGACCACCGGGCACGAGGAGCCGGAACGTTTGCTGGGGGACCTGGAGGCGGTCTTCGACGCCGAGTTTACTTCGGAGGGCCGAATCGCCCGCCGAGGCCGGCGCGGCGCCGAGCGCGGCTGGTTTCTTCCCGCGGGTGAGGGGCTGCGACTGTCGCCTCTGCCCGACGACGCGGTGCCGCAGTGGTCTCCCGACGGCAAGCGCGTGGCCTTCTACCGCGCGCGCGAGCCCCAGGCCGGGCTCTTTGTCGGCACGCTTCAGGAGCACAAGCAGCACCCGCTGGGCGGAAGCGTCACCGGCTTGGCCTGGTCTCCGTGGGGCGGAGCGGTCTACGCCCTGGTCTATCAGCCCGACGGGCTTTCTTCGCTGGTGCGCCTCATCCACGCCAGCGGCAAGGTCGAGACCGTGGCGCGGAACCTCGACGCTCCCTTCCGCCTCAACTCGATGGGGGTGGCTCGGGACGGGAAGCATCTCTACCTCGCGCTGGCCGGCGCAGGCGTGCCCGATTCCGAGGCCCGCCATCGACCCGAGGCCGACCGCGACCTCGATATCTATGAGATTGACGCCGTCACCGGTGACCTGCGGCCCGTGGTTCACACGCCGGCGGATGAGTTTGGCCCCGTCGTGGCCAAAGGGTCTCTCTACTGGACTCAGAACGACATCAACGACTCGATTGTGCTGGTCCCTGCCGAGGGCGGCGCGCCTCGCCTGGCAGTTGAGCACGCTCAGCTCCCCTACTGGAGCCGCGACGCCAAGCAGCTCGCTTTCACCTACGGCGGCTGGCGCCTGGCCGATTGGGCGCTCAACCTCGATGCCGGCGTGGTCGACGTGAATTCCGACGGCGAACCGATCTCCGAGAGGACTCCGGTTGTAGTCGGCTACCACGAGGACTTCACGCCCAACTGGTCGCCCGACGGCCGCTGGATGGCCTATCACTCCCACCGCGCCGCCGCTCCGGTTCCCGCCTACGGCAGCGAGGGAGCCACCGATGACATCTATCTCCGGCGCGCGGGCGCGCCGATGAGCGAGGAAATCCGCGTCAGCGACTTCGGCTGGGAGGTGGGCGTGGCCGACTGGTCGCCCGACGGAACCCGCCTGGTCTTCGACTCCTGGGACAGAGGCGGTGCGGCGCGATTTTCCGTGCCGTGGGTGGCCACCCTCGACCCGGAGGCAGGCAAGGTGGTGAGCGTCGAGCGGTTGCCGTTGCCGGCCGGCGTTCGGGGAGTCGAGTGGGAGGCGTGGTCGCCGACAGGCGACGAAATCGCGTTGATCGCCTTTGGGGGCGAAGACCGCCGCGCCCTCTGGGTGGTGGCTGTGGACGGAAGCAAGGCGGAGAAGCTCACCGAGTTCTCCAGCAGCACCTACGGTGGGCTCGACTGGACCCCGGACGGCAAGTCGCTGGTCTTCTCCGCGCTCGCCGGCGGCCGCATGCAGCTCTTCGCTATTCCCCGCGCCGGTGGCCCGCCGCGCCAACTGACCCAGGCGCAGGCCACCCTGCTCCATCCGCAGGTCTCGCCCAACGGCCGCTGGATTGCCTGCACCCAAACGGTTCAGTCAAAGACGATTTGGAGACTTCGCTTGGGAGGCGAGAACTGACCGGCGCTCGGCCCTCTGCCTGCACAAAGCCGACTTCTGCGCCGGCTAGGGACTGCAACGGGCATGGAGACTTCCGCCACGATTGGGCTGGGCCGCGCCTGGATCCTTCTCTGCGTCGCCCTCGCCCTTCACGTTCTGGACGAGGCGCTCACCGGGTTCCTCGACGTCTACAACCCGACCGTGCTGGCTCTCCGCCAGCACTGGCCGGGGTTTCCGATGCCGGTGTTTGAGTTCCGCGACTGGCTGGCCGGGTTGATAGTGGGAATCCTCTTGTTGTTTTTGCTCTCGTTCTTCTTCTATTCGGGCGCGCGCTGGATTCGTCCGCTGGCCTATGTTTTTTCCGCCTTGATGATTCTCAACGGGCTCGGCCACACGCTGGGCACGGTCCTTGGCCGTACCGTCGAGTCGGTCCGCTTCGCCCGGCCGATGCCCGGCTTCTATTCTTCGCCGTTTCTGATTGCCGCCTCGGTCTACGTCCTGTGGCAGTTGCTCGCCACCCGGCGCGCGCTGCCCGGGACGAGGCGCGGCTGATTGCCAGCGCCGGCCTTCGGCTGGTTCTGGCTGCACTGGCTCCGCTGACGCGGCCTTCAGGTCCGGCTGATCGCTTCTTGTCCCAACCAAGCTGGCGGTTACTTTCTCCTACAGACCATCGTCTAAGACTAACAGGCGCCCGGGCAGGGAGGTTGTCATGCGTCCGCGTGACGCACTCGCACGCCGTTTCCAGCTTCCGCTTCTTGTCGTTCTGTGTCTAAGTCTGCTTTGGCGGGCCGACGCCTCACTCTTGGCGAATCCGCCTTCCCCGCGGCAGCCCTACAACAACTGGCATCCGGCGTGGTCGCCCGACGGTTCGCGGATTGTTTTTCACTCCGACCGCGACGGCGACGATGAGATCTACCTCATGAACGCCGACGGCTCGGGCCAAACCCGCCTGACCTTCGCGCCCGGACGCGACGCCCACCCCGCCTTCTCCCCCGACGGCCGACGAATCGTCTTTCAATCGCCGCGCGACAGCGACGATGAGCTGGAGGTAGAGATTTACGTGATGAACGCCGACGGCTCCATGCAGGCGCGGCTGACGCACAACCCCGGCTTCGACGGGGTGCCGGTCTTCTCGCCCGACGGCACCAAGATTGCCTTCCAGCTCAAGCCGCCCGGCCCGTGGGACGAAACCCGCTGGCAAATCTATTTGATGAATCCCGACGGCACCGGCCAGGTGCAGTTGACGCGCGACGAGGCCGACAACCAGGTCCCCAACTGGTCGCCCGACGGACGAAGGCTCGTCTACTTCTCCAACCGCCGCGGCGATGACGACATCTTTGTGATGGAGGCCGACGGCGCCAACTCTGTTCGCCTGACCCGCGACCCGCAGCGCCCGGACCGCGCCGCCTGTTTTTCTCCTGACGGCTCTCGCATCGCCTTCATGGCGGGCGACTACACCGACGGCGACATCTACGTCATGAACGCCGACGGCTCCGACCTCGCGCGCTTGACCACCGGCCTCAAGGGCAGCGGCGTGCCGTTCTGGTCGCCCGATGGCCAGCGGCTGCTTTTCAACTCCGTCCGCGACGGCAAGCGCGACATCTACGTCGTCAACGTGGACGGCTCCGGGCTCCGCCGCCTCACCTTCGGCGGCGACGGCCGCCCCTGACCCGAAACCCGCTTACTCCAGACTCCGCCCTCATCGCGCTTTCCCACTAGCGAGCAACCGAACCAACGGTGGTCGACTCCTCGAGTTGCGCTCCTCGCTCAAGTTCCAAGGCGATTCCCTCAAACCTCGTTGCGACCTTCTCAGGCAGGCCTGGGATTGGGGCAATCCGTTCCCACGTATCCTGGGTGATGTGCTGGCAGGGGAACGCCTCCTGCCGATACTCCTCCGGCAGGTAGTCCCCGAGCAGGCAGCCCTCGCACGCCTCGGGCCGGAGGACCTGTCCCAGCAGGCAGACATACTGATGGCTGAAGAAGTTGGTAAACCCGTGTCGGCGAAGGCTCGCAGCTTCTCTTCTAAGAATCTGAGCCACTTCGCGTTTCGATGAAAGGGCCATCGGTTCCTCCGGTTCCTCAGGGACTCATGCAGCCGGAACAGTCGGCCAAGGCCTGGTCCTGAGCTGGTCTTGGAACGCAACGAAGTTGGAAGGGCGGCAATCCCAGCGAATCCCTTTCGGCGGCGGAAAGCGAGGCGGTAAGGGCGGCCAGCTCCTGATAAAACCCCTCAGGGGCAGCCCGGGAAAGCAACCGGCTGAACGCCGGCAGCCACCAACCCACATGCTCGGCAAAGAACGTGCGCCGCGCCTCGCGACAAGTTTCCGCCGCCTCTTGACTGTCCTCCTGCAACGCCGCAGCTTCCTTGGCGAGCAGCACGTACAGGAATTCAGCTTGCAGGCTGACATGATCCAACCGCTCGCCAGCCCGGCCCGAGACCTGCAATCCGAACGCCTGATAGAAACCGGCGATGTCCGCCCACCGTTGCGACCGATAGGTAATGTCGGGGTTGGGCTCGTACTCCACTTCGCAGGCCGGGCAAACGCCCGAGGTGGCCGTTATTCCGAACACTTGCCGATAGGTTGCTTCGACCGTCGGCCAGGCTCCCTCGAGCGCGTCGAACAACCGCTGCGGCGATAGTTCTTTCGGCTGCACCTCTCCCGGACCCAGTACGATGGTCGGCGCTTCCTGAGCCAGAAGGGCGGCTGACCCAAGGACGCGCCGGCGGAACTCCGCATCGCGCAGCATCGCGAATCGTTGGCGGTGGTACGGGTCCACGAAAGCCGTGGAGACCAGCAACCACAGCTCCCGTCGCGCCAGCAGCGGCGCCAGTTCCAGCCGTTCCGTGTTCATCTCCACCGTCCTCAAATGCTGTTGGAATACTGCTTGCTCCGTTCAAAGATCGGCTCTTCCACGGTGAGTCGGACAATCTCCCGATTGTTGGCGTCATAGCCAATCGCCGTGTCGTTGAAGATCTCAAGAGTCTTTTTCCGGCCGCCGGGCAGCGTGACCTCGCTCTCCCCAACCTTCCTTCCCTCCACCACGCTGAAGCGGAAGATGATTTTCTGCGTAGCCCGGAAGAGCTGCAGCAAGGCCAGCAGCCGGCGCGAGGGACAGACGTAGGCTTCAATGGCGTGCGGCACGCCGGGGCCGAACATCTGGACGAGGTAGTCGGTCGGCACCCAGCGCGGCGGGATGTAGTAGGCGTTCGGCTCCGTGCCAAACTGCGGATAGAGCGGCAGCGCGACCTTTTCTTCCTTCACCATGTAGTAGATGGGATTGTCGGGGTCGTGTTCCCAGCTCCCATCCTTGCCAATCTTGACCAGGCTCTGCATCCGGATCTTCCCCACGCAGGCGGTCATACAGCGGGTTTCAATGGGCACTCCGTCAGGCGTAAGGAACGGGTCTTTGCCTTCCAGCCGGGGATAGCAGGCTATGCACTTCTCCGACGTACGCGTAGTGCCGCGGTACATGGATTTCTTGTAGGGACAGGCCTCCACACACTTGCGGTAGCCGCGGCAACGTTCCTGGTCAATCAGGACGACGCCGTCCTCGGGTCGCTTGTAAATCGCCTGCCGCGGACAGGCCGCCAAACAGCCCGGATACGTGCAGTGATTGCAGATGCGCTGCAGATAGAAGAACCAGGTTTTGTGCTGGGGCAGGGAAACCCCTTCGCCGCCCCACGGCCAGCGGCTGCGGTCGGGTCGCCGGGCGGTGTCTTCATAGATGTTGGGCGCAGTCCACTCTTCGTCCGCAGGGAGGTAGCCGAGCACACGCCCGGAGGTTTCTCGGAAAGTCTCGCCTTCCGGGTTCTGCTCTTCGGAGATGGCCTCGAAGATGGTCTTGCCCTCAAAGACCCCATACGGAACCTGGGCATCCTCGCGGGGCGCGAGGTTCCAGGCCTGGCCGCCGGGATTGGCGCGCTCCAGCATGGCCAGGAGCTTGGCGTCCCAGAAGTGCGGATAGCCGCCGTAGGGTTTGGTCTCGACGTTGTTCCACCACATGTACTCCTGCCCACGCGAGAAGGTCCACGTGGACTTGCATGCCATCGTGCAGGTCTGGCAGGCGATGCAGCGGTTGATGTTGAAAACGAAAGCAAACTGGCGCTGCGGATGGCTCTCCTCGTAGGGGTACAGCATGTCCCGTCCCAGTTGCCAGTTGTACACCTTAGGCATCGAGACCTCCGATTTGGTGCAAGACGGTCACCGAGATCCGCATCCGCCCGGTTCGGGCCAGGACTTCTTCTATCCGGCTGCGAACCCAGGTTTCTCCTTTTTCGCGGTAGAGGAAGTGGATGTGGTAAATCGGCTGGCGGAAGAGCTCGAGAATCTCGTCTTCGCCCTTCCCCAGGCGGGCATACTCTTCGATCAGACAGGTCGCCATCAGCTCCGGGTCGCCGGCGGGCAACGGCACCATGACCAGCTCCATCGGATCGTCGAACTCGGGTTCTTTGTCTCGCCCGTGCCGGTTGTTCAGTTCGTTGTTCACCGCTTCGGCCTCGCAGCCTCGGCGCTTCTAGGATTTCAGCCGGATGAACCGCCCTTCCAGATAATGCTCCGCGTCGGGACTCTCATTGGCGGGCGAAAAACCGGTGGTGGCCGGCGCCCAGATTCCCTTGCCGCCCAGTCCGCCCGGCTCGGCTTTTTCGATTCTCACCAGTGTCTCCTTCGGGACCGTGTTTAGCCCGTGGTTGTCGGCCTCGCCTCCGAAGAGGAAACCCATCTCGACCTTCTTCTTGTGGAAGAGGTTGTCGGTTTGGTGCATGGGCATGAACCAGTCGCGGGTAAGCGACTGCTGGCTGCCGTAGCGGAAGTTGGACTGATAACCCGTGTCTTCGCTCACGGCCCGCCCATCGGGCCTCGTCTCATGGGCCTTGACGCTCTTCTCGGTGGCGATGAACGGAGCATGCTTCATCATCACCGCGTGGTAGGGGTAAGCCGGGTTGTACTTGACCCGCACCATGCACCGGGCCACCTTGTAGAAGGGGTCGTCCGGCTTCCAGCCCACGTACGGCCGGTCGGCGGGGTTGGCGTCGAGCCAGACGTAGTCCCCGTCATTGATTCCCAGGTCCTTCGCCGTCTGCGGGTTGACGTGGAGCTGATGCTCGCCCACGCCGGGGTTGCGCTTGTCCATCCGGTAGGGATCGCCGAAGTTCGAATCCCAGATCAGGTTCCAATCGCAGACGCTCCATTGGGAGTGCACCCGGTGGCGCGTCTTGGGCGTCAGGCAGTAGAAGCGGAAGCCCTGTTCCCACAGGGGATTCTTCGTCGCCTTCACCGCCGCCCACGGCAGCTTGAGGTTCCGCACCGACCGCTTTTCGGGGTCCGTTTCGCCCGGCGGGATGCCGTAGTCCTCCGGCCGGATGTAGGGGTTGCTGGAGACGATGACGTTGGGCAGATACGGAGTGGCTTCGGGTCCTTCGCGGTGGACGATGAAGTTCTCCCCGTGCTCGAGCGCTTCGGGAATGTCGCAGTAGGCGTTCAACCGCCCGGTGTCGGTGAAGAAGGGCAGGCTGTCGTGAACTTGTTCGTAGAAGGGCATGCGCGGGTAGGTGCGGAAGAGCAGCAGGGCGGCGCCCGGCTCGCCGTACTTTCCCTGGAGGATGTCCCGGGTGGTGTAGCCGTGGCTGGTGGTGGAACCGTCCAGCAGCCGGTCGATGTAGACGTCCTCCCGGCCTTCGAGGGCAAACTTCCAGTAATCGCGGAAGCGGGTGTCGCCGGTCAGTTCGCCGAGCTTGGCGGCCACGCCGCTCATGATGCGGAGGTCATCCTTGTTGTCGTAGAGCGGTTTGATTCCGTCCTTGCCCCAAATCTGCAGGAACGGATTGGAACAGGAGGCCGTGACTTCCAGCGCTTGAAACTCCATCCAGCAGGCAGCGGGAAGAATGGCGTCCGCATACTCACAAGAAGCCGTCATCTCGATGTCCTGGGTCACGATCAGGTCAATCTTGGGGTTGGTGTTCTTGATAAGGTGGTAGGCCCACTTGGCGTTGTTGATGAGATTCACGTTGGTGAACCACATCACCTTGGTCGGCGTCGGCATGTGGGTGATGCCGGTGAAGACCTTGCGGCCGAACTTGGGCGTATGGACGATCTGCAGCGTGTCGCCGTGGCCCCAGTAGGCGACCTCTTCGTCCCGGGCATAGGCCTTTACCTTGATCTCGGCGCCTTGGGCGCCTGGATCGAGGTTTGGGTGGAAGGGGTCTTCCGCCACCCAGCCTTTGAAACCCGGGCCGACCTCGGGAGCGCCCTGGAAGAGCGCCGCCTTGTAGTTGCCCGCCCAGGTGTGGCAGCCCGAGCCGGGAAGGCCGATGTTCCCCGTGAGCATCAGGGGCAGGTAGGTGGCGCGGTTGTGGAGCGTGGCGTGGAACCAGTGGTTGATACCCTCCCCGATGTGAATCGCCACCGGCTTGATGGTGGCGATGTCCTTCGCCAGTTGCTCGATCAACTCTTTGGGCGCGCTGGTGATTTCCGAAACGGTGCTGAGGTCGTAGTCGCGGAGATGAATCCGGTACATCTCCCACAAGGTCATTCCTTCGACTTCCTGGCCGTTCGCCAGCTTGACTCGGCCCTTCCACGACAGCTCCGGGTCGAGCTCTTTGCGGCCGAGCCGCTCGCCGACGTCGTCCCGCGTTAGAGGCTTCAGGCTCTTGCTCTTGTTGTCGAAGACAACGTAATCGCCCAGCTTCTCGTACTGCTCGGGCTTCAGGTGCTGGATCTCGAAGCTCGGGCCGTGCGGATCGAGGCCGGGCCGATAGTCCGGAAAGACTTCATGGGCTCGGAGCCGCTGGAGCGTGTCGGTGCGAACCAGCAGCGGCAGATCGGTGAACTGTTTGACAAAGGCTTCGTCGTAGAGCTTGTTGTCCATCAAATACCGCGACACGTAGAGGAAGATGGAGGTGTCGGAGAGCCCGGGTCGGATGGGAATCCAGTAGTCCGCCTTGGTGACCGGCGGGCTGTACTCGGGGACAATCACCACGATCTTGCCGCCGCGCTCCATCATCTCAATGAACCAGTGCGAATCGGGCATCTTGTTCTCGACCAGGTTCTTGCCGCACTGGATGTGGAGCTTGGTGTGGCGGAGGTCGTTGAAATCCACGTCGGACGTCTGCAAGCCGTGGACGAAGGGCGCGCCGGGGGCCTGGTCGCCGTGCCAGGTGTAGTTGGACCAGACTCGGCCGCCCAGGGCCTGGTCGGGTGGAACCCCGCGCAGGTGGTGATCGAGCAGCGCCATGGTGTTGCTCAGACGGTAGAGGCCGTACTTGCCGATCACGCCCAGCAGGCCCATCCCGCCGCGGAACTTCATCGTCCGGGTGCCGGCTCCTCCCCAATGGGTCAGCATCTCTTCCGCGTAACCATCGCGTTGCAACCGGCTCTTTCCTTCCTCGCCGCTGTAGGTCTGGGCCACCGCCATCAATCCCTTGGCCAGGTAGGTGTTGATTTCATCCCACGAGAGACGGACGAAGGTGTCGGTGCCGCGGGAGTCGAACTTGTACTTCGTCCGCAATGCTGGCTGGTCGCTCAGGGAAGGAAAACCGTCGTCGGCCCACTGCTTCCAGCCAGCGCGCAGCATGGGATACTTCAGCCGGTAGGGGCCGTAGACGCGCCGGTGCTGCGTGAAGCCCTTCAGGCAGCCGCGCGGGTTCCAGTGGGGCGTGGCCTGGTTGCCGTGGAGGTCCGCGTAGCGGTGGTGGTCGTAGTTCTGCTCGACTCGCATCACCACCCCGTTGCGGACGAAGGCGCGCAGGCGGCAGGCGTGCGTGTCGTTGGGCGAGCAGACAAAAGTGAAGCTCCGGTCGACGTGATACTGGTCGCGGTAGACCTTCTCCCAGCCGCGACGGGGATAGTAATGCAGCGGGTTGCTGATGGCTTCCGGGAGGTTGCCGCAGGACTCCAGCGACCACAGCGTCAGCGCGCCGGTTGCGCCCGCCGCCCCCAACACCTTCAGGAAGGCGCGCCGGCTGACTTGCTTCTGTACCTTGTCATCTGCCCTATCGTTGTCCTGCGAGGCCATGGCTTACTCCAGTCGCAAGGGATTCCAGATGCTGACGTTCTTCTGGCCGTTCCGGTCGCCGGCGCTGCCGTTCCAGACCGCGAAGGCAACGGAAGCCTGGGCGCCGGGCCGTAGCCGAGCGTCCTGCGAGTCGGCCGCTTTCATCGTCCGGGTCAACTGCAGCCGCCACACGCCGTTCTTCCAGCTCGAGGCGCCCTCCACGCTTTGTTTCTCTGAGGCCTGAGAGGTGAAGGTGCCCAGGCCTGTGGCGTTGGCGTCTTCCACGATGCTCGGGCGCTGGGCAGTGGCGACCGGGTTGTGCACCGCCTCGGCGGAAAGAAACTGTGCGTCTTCGCGGGGCTCCGACTGCCAGCCTTTCTGTGAACCGTAGTAGCGGCCAGCCGCCATATTCGGGAAGGACGTGGCCACATCCTGGAACTCCTGGCGGTCTTCGCTCCACAACGCTTTCCAGTGCCAGATGTTCACCGGCTCGCCCGGCGCGCCCATGGCAAACAGAGGGGGATCGGGATTCTCGGTGAGCTGAACGGCGGCGCCGTCGGGGAAGCTCTGCTGCCGAATGGCTTCGACGTCCCGGCTGGAATCCTCCCATTCCAGCCGGAAGACCAACCGCTCGCCATCGTGCGCTGCTTTCACGCGAACCAAGCCGATGTGCCGGTCGTTCCACCACAGCGGCATGAGCGCGACTTGGACTTCTCTCAGGCCCTCCCACGCGGGGTCGTCCGGGCCCGCGGGCAGCTTCTCGACCCACTGCGCCACAATCTCCTGCGGGCGCACTTCCGCCTGCTCTTGAGCGGCCGGATCCGAGAGGCTCTGTACGTATTGGACGACCCGCCAGGTTTGCTCCGGGGTGAGGGTTTGGCGCGGCATCGGGGTGCCGGGCAGCCCCGTGGAGAACATCAGGTACATCTGCTTGCCGTCGCGGCCGGCCTTGAAGACCCCCTGCCGGAGGTTCCGCGACCAGGTCGGGAAGCCTTCGGCGGTGCGCCAGGTGGGATCGCGCCGCCCTTCGCCCGTCTCCCCATGGCAGTTGGCGCAGGCGGTGCGGTACAACTCCTGTCCTTGTTTCAGGCCGGCATCCGTCACCGCCGGCTCGGGCGGGATGGCGATGGGCGGTCCGGGTTCGGTCATCTCGACGGCGTACTTCTCGGCCTCTGCGGGCGGATAGCCGAGCTCAATCCCCTTGTCGTACCAACCGTCCCGGTGCAGCTTGAGCACATAGTCAGCGAGCGCCCAGCGGTCGGACTCCAGCAGATGCCGCCAGGAAGGCATGGCCGTGCCCGGCATGCCGTTGGTGACTGTCCGAAACACGTCTTCACGGGTGGGCTCGAGATTCTGAGAAGTTACCAGGCGGAATTTTCCAGACCGGAACTGGCGCGGCTTGGGTTGAAGCAGGTAGGCGGCCTCGCCCTTCCCGTCACCGGAAACTCCGTGGCAAACGGCGCAGTTCTTCTCGTACAGAACTTGGCCCTGGGAAGCGCCCGCCGGCCGGCTGCTCTTTCGCACCCACCACACGGCGCCCCCGGCGACCGCCACCATCAGCACGACGAGCCCAACCCGCCGAGTCGTTTTCATGCCATCTCTCCGCTGGATTCTCTCCGTCTCATTGCTCCTGTCACTTCCGCACGAATACCGGATGCGGGCTTGGAGGCTGGGTCACACCGACGCCCAGCGGCAAACAGCTCGCCTGCCTGGCTTCGGCCGCAAAGTCGGCCAGCGTCTTCTTCTGAAGCAAGGCCACGAGCTGATTGCGAACGTGGGCCCAATCGTTGTGCAGTGGGCAGGTGTTCTCCCCCGTGCACGCGCCCAGTCCGAGCAGACAGGTTCCCAACTGGTTCACGGGCTCGACTGCGGCGAGGACATCCCACAGGAGAATCTCCTGCGCGGGGCGCGCCAACTGGAAGCCCCCCGCCGGCCCACGAACGCTGTGCAGAACCCCAGCGCGCGCCAACTCGTGCAAGACCTTGACGAGATAGGTGGGGGGAACGCCCAACTGCAGACCCAGTTCGCGTGCCCGCCGCGGCGCAGAGGGCGCCTCCAGGGCCAGCACAAGGGCCGCCTGCATTGCCACCTGGCCCGAGCGGTGAAAGAGCATTGAACCTGGGCCTCCCGTATTGTGGAGTTGTTACTCCTCTATGTCGTGTCCAGGCAATGACCGGAGATACGTTTGCCTGTGACGGGCGTCACAAGGGTGCGGCTTGGCCTGGAGGTTCAGTTCAACTGACGAGAGCTTCGAGGCGCACGGGATCAAGCAAGGTGACTTGGGCCCCTTTCAGTTCAACGAGGCCTTGGCGGCGGAATTGGCTCAGGAGCCGGGCTACGGTTTCGCGAGAACTGCCAATCAGCTCGCCGACCTCCGCATGAGTGAGAGCAAGCTGAAAGCGGGCTCCTTTGGGCGGCGCCTGGACATCCGAGCTCCCCCACTCGAGCAGCAGACCGGCCAGCTTCGCTCGCGCCGACGGAGCAAGCGCAATGCGGGCCATTTGGCGGTGAGCCCGAAAGAGCTCCGTGCTCAAGTGCTCCGCCACACGCACAGACACCTCCCCGTGCTTGTGCAGAAAGCGAAGAAAATCTTCTCGCGGCAGGAAGCTGGCCTGCGTGGGTTCCAGGGTCTCCGCGCTGAGGTCATAGGCCGAGTTCGAGACGGCTGCCGACAGGCCCAGAACCTCGCCTCCTTCAGCCACGCGCACGATCAGCGAGCGGCCCCGAACGGACGAGGTGGTCAGTTTGGCTTTGCCGGAACACAGAATGAACAGGCCTCGACAAGGCTGGCCCTCTACGAACAACACCGCGCCGGCCGGATACGCGCTGGTCTGGCGAATGCGGTCCAGCTCGGCCAGGGCGTCCAGCCCTAGACGGCAGAAGAGACGATCTTCGCGAACGGAGCACGCAAGGCAGCTCTGTACGATCGGCAGTCCATATGGAGCCCGGTTCTTCTCCATAGGGGAGTCAGTATGAGCGTTCTGGGAAGTGGGTGCAAGGAGAGGGGCGCTCTAGCCCCGCCCCCGGCGTCCCCGACGACCCTTACGGCGGAGGACGTCTTCTACCCAGGCCAGAGCCGCCATAGTGGACGGAAATCCCATGGTCGTCAGCGCCAGTAGAACCACGTGGCGCACCTCCGCCGGCTTGATCCCCTCGGCCACCGCGTTGCGCACCTGGGCATGCACGCCTCCTTCACTGCCGGCGCCCAGCGCGATTCCCAGCTTGACCAAGCGACGCGTCTTCGCGTCCAGCGGACCTTCTTTATGGCAGCGGTCGGCCAGTTTCTCGAAAGCCGCCCAAACTTCGGGGTGCCTGCGGGCAAAACCGGCGGGATGTTCGGGGAGTTGAGTCTTCATAGCGCCTCCTTGCCAGCAACAACTCGTGGGGTCGAGCGGACCTCCAAGCCTACATCCAACCGGGATCCGGCTCAACCAACCACTGTCCTTTCCTGTTGCCAGGCCTGCCTCCACCTCGCTAGCGGGTCATGCTGTAAATTAGCTATACTGGCTTTTAGGGGCGCGGTACCCAAGTGGCCTAAGGGAGAGGTCTGCAAAACCTCCATTCGGGGGTTCGAATCCCCCCCGCGCCTCCAACTTTTTCAGCCACTTACGCACTGACTACCTCTAACTCGCTAACAGAGTCGCTAACACTTTCC
>Ga0114945_10000063_pt1 | contig 58293 bp, 50 predicted proteins | sample OV2TP3_FD_87194 | JGI IMG/M metagenome (GOLD analysis project Ga0114945, IMG submission 87194) | Hot spring microbial communities from Beatty, Nevada to study Microbial Dark Matter (Phase II) - OV2 TP3 | ecosystem: Environmental > Aquatic > Thermal springs > Hot (42-90C) | place: USA: Beatty... | reverse complement strand
TTTCATTAAAAGGATCAAGAAAACTAATATGAAGGGAGCCTTTCTTGAGTTGGCCAATTTCTTCGAGAGGAGGTTTCCGTAACCGAAGAACAATGTCCCCTGAAGCCAATAGGGCACGTCGCTCAGATTGAACAGTCGCACCCGCTTTTTTATATTCTTCATCGCTAACGCCAATACTTGCGCCTAACCCAGACTCAACCGCAAGCTGCGCTCCTTTTTTGACGAGACGATCCACCGAGGCAGGAATAAAAGAAACACGTTTCTCACCCGGATGAGTTTCTTTCGGAATAGTAATATTCATAAATTTTAGAATAACAAATCGAGATTCAAAGTCAAGAATTAAGCTGAAATAATTACTTTTACTTGTCTGTATTGTTAATACTGGTAAAATATGAATACTCTAAAACACTTAAAAGAAGGAGGCAGACATGGAAACGTTCTTTCTATTTGGTAAGTATTCTACCGAGGCCCTTAAAAAAATTAGTCCAGAACGAACCCGAAAGGCCATCAATACCGTTCAAAGATTCGGGGGAAGGGTTAAGTCTGTTTATGCATTGTTAGGTAATAGTGATTTAGTTTTCATTGTTAATCTTCCTAGTGCGGCTCAAGCCACGGTTGTCTCGATTGCTTTAACAAAATTGACAGGAATTTCTTTCTCAACGTCACCGGCCATTCCGGTCGATCAATTTGACCAATTGGTGAATAAATATAAGTAACAACGCATTTTTCCGTTGCGAGGAAAAAGATTTTAAAAGGACAGACACATACGGGTGTGTGAAAGGAAAGTTTTATTTATATTTAGGGAAAAAGGCTTGAGATGCAGAACCTTGAAAATTTATTAGTGAATATCAGCAATATTGTTTGGGGACCTCCGATGTTGCTTTTGCTTTTTGGCACACATATCTTTCTTTGTTTTCGTCTACGTTTTATTCAACGTTATATCCCACAAGCAATTAAAATTTCTTTGGGACGATCTCGCGAGGGGGAAGGTGATGTTAGTCAATTTGGAGCTTTGACCACGGCGTTAGCCGCGACGATAGGGACGGGAAATATTGTTGGCGTGGCGACCGCTGTTGCTTCCGGCGGACCTGGTGCGGTTTTGTGGATGTGGTTAACTGGAGTTTTTGGTATTGCGACGAAATATTCGGAAGCACTTTTATCTGTTAAATATCGTATCACCAACAAACAAGGACAAATGGCCGGCGGACCGATGTATGTTCTGGAGCGTGGGATGAATTGCAAATGGCTAGCCATAGCCTTTGCTATTTTTACAGCCGTGGCCGCCTTTGGTATTGGGAATATGGTCCAGGCTAATTCGATTTCGACCTTGGTGAAAGAAACATTGAATATTTCGCCATGGATTACTGGTGCCATCATTACTTTTTTTACAGCTATAGTTATTTTAGGAGGAATAAAATCGATCGCACGAACGTGTGAGAAAATAGTCCCTTTCATGGCGATTTTTTATGTTTTAGGTTGTTTGATTTTGCTGATCATGCATTGGAAAACAATTCCGGATGCGATTGGATTGATTTTGAAAACCGCTTTTACCGGCCAAGCCGCCATTGGTGGATTTTTAGGGGCAGGCATGAAAGAGGCCATGCGTTACGGAATTGCACGTGGTCTTTTTTCCAATGAATCAGGTTTAGGAAGTGCGCCTATTGTAGCAGCCGCTGCCCAGACCAAAAATCCGGTTCGTCAAGCCTTGGTTTCCTCAACAGGAACATTTTGGGACACCGTTGTGGTATGCGCGATCACAGGTTTAGTTTTAGTCAATTCGGGACAGTGGGTAAATAGTCTTAATGGGACTGCCCTCACAAAAAAAGTTTTTTCCGGCATCCCGATTATTGGTCCTATCATCTTGACTGTGGCGCTTTTAACCTTTGTTTTTTCGACAATATTAGGCTGGTCATATTATGGAGAAAAAGCAGCGGAATATTTATGGGGCGAAAAGGCCATTATCATTTATCGTTGGTTGTGGGTAATAGCCGTGATGGTGGGAGCGATTATAACGTTACCCCTTGTGTGGTCATTAGCTGATATTACCAATGCCTTGATGGCGATTCCCAATTTAATCTCCTTAATTGTTCTAAACAAAGTCATTGTTGATGAAACCCGTGAGTATATTTGGAAACATGGAAAAGTGTTATAAATTTTTATGCATCAGAAAATTAGAAAGTGGTTTCAGTTTGCTTATCATCAACTTGTCGAAATTAATGATACGCCTCATCGCAAGGCCTTGGGACTGGGGTTGGGTGTGTTTTTAGGCATTTTCCCAGGGGTTGGTCCGATTGCCTCACTCATCGGCGCTTATATTTTAAGAGTAAATCGGGCCGCCGCGCTTTTAGGAAGCTTGTTGACCAACACGTGGTTTACGATTGTCACCTTTGCTCTGGCTCTGAAAATAGGCGCATGGCTAAGTCATGGCGATAAAGAAAAGATGCAGCTCGCGTGGCAAGATTTGTGGAAGGATTTCCATTGGGGCAAGCTTAATGATGAATATATCGTTCGTATTTTTCTCGCGATTCTGGCTGGATTTGCGCTCATTAGTTTTTCAATAGGATTGATTGTTTATATTGTCACATTTTATTTTTTAAACCGTCACCAAGCATTAAAGAAAGGAAAATTATGAATGCATGGCCCCTATTATTAGGGATTGTCATTCTCGGTTCATGTTTATTTTTCATTAAAAGAGGTGTGGGTTGTTGCGGTATGAAGGGGAAGGATGAATCAAGTGATAAAAAGGATGGCTGCTGTTCAAAGTAAATCAAAATGCCTATAGCTTATCAATTTATAGTTGTCGGTATTATGCTTGTCTTAAACGCTATTTTCGCGGCGTATGAGATGGCGTTGGCTTCCATTCCTCGTGTGAAATTAGCCATTCTAGCTAATCAAAAAAAACGCGGGGCAGACGAAGCATTATTTATGAAAGATCGGATGGAGGCCAGTCTGGCGGTTGTACAATTGGGGATTACTTTTGTTGGGGCGGTGGCGGCCGCCACGGGTGGAGTGGGGGTGGTCGAATCCTTTGCGCCGTTTTTACGTGAACGCTTTAGCTTATCGTATATTTTATCGGAGATGATCGCCCTTATTTTGTTTATCATTCCGTTTAGTTGTTTCATGATTACTTTTGCGGAATTGATTCCCAAAATGTATGCACTTAATAATCGTGAATTTATTTGTTTAACGTTGTCACCGGCCATTAAATTGTTGTTCCAATTGGGTGCCCCCGTTATCCGGATTTTTGAGGTGATAGTAAAGAGAGTGATTTTGCTAGGAGCCCCAAAGTCCCACTCGCAAACAAAAGTAGACGCTAAACAAGTCTTCTCGGAGTTAGATGCAGCGGTCAGTTTCGCGAGGACTTCTCGTCTGATTGGAGCTCGTGAAGAAAAAATCGTGTTATCGGCGGCACAGCTTTCCGTGCGCCCCGTAAAAGACTGTATGTTGACGGCCGAGCACATCTCGATGTTGCCGTTAGAAATAACTCTAGCAGATGCCTTAGTACGCGGTCATTTGGACATGCACACCCGATTTCCCGTTTGTTTGAAAGAGGGAGATCCACAGACCATCATCGGTTATGTGAATTTTAAAGATATTATTACGGCGTTGAAAAGTAATCCCCAGGAACCGAATTTAAAAGGGATTCTACGACCCATAAAAATGGTAGATGAAAATATCTCGATTTCTTCAGCTCTCGAACAAATGATGCAAGAAAAAGCCCATATTGTGTTGGTGAGTGCGGGTGGCCAAGGGGTGGTAGGCATGGTCACGATGGAAGATATTATGGAAGAGCTTGTTGGGGAAATTGAAGATGAATTTGATCGTCTGCCGACTTATACGCATCCTTATGGCAACAAATGGTTGATGGGAGGAGGCGTGCCATTAAAAACTGCTTTGACAACCATAGGCATTACGCCTCCAAAAAATATCAACGAGACCAATATGCGCCTGGCCGAATGGTGTGAGCAAAAATTAGGTCGCCCTGTCCAAGGAGGTGATTTTTTAGTCGATTCTGGCATGACCGTGATGGTGCGTAAACTGCGCCGAAACAAATTGCATGAAGCCATTGTAAGCTCTTCTTCTGCGCCAGACACAGAAAAATAGTCAGTTATCCCGCCTTAGCGTAACTCTCGAGCCCACAATAAGTTATTAGTCGTTCCACCTTGACACTTCGAGATTCATCGCATATACTTGTACTAATTTTATCCTGCCACGGATTCGGAAACAAATTCCGACTATCTCATAGTTTAGGATGTATTTTTAAATGCAAATTACTAATCACAGTTTGCTTAATTCCTTGAGAAACATATATGTATAATTATTCTTACCTTAGTCAAAAACGATTTTGGCCGCGCTTTTTCTATAAAGCGTTGAGTATTTTCCTTGCCTTTCTTCTTATTTTTTCCCCTGTCACGTTGTATGCTCAAAGTGCTCCGCTTCTTAATCTTCCTTTACCAGGGACAATGGTCGCCCAAAGTCCCGCCTTTGCTCCTGTTCTTTTGAAAGGTTTGATGATCAATGTTGATAACCCATTTCAATTTGATTTTATTATCGATAGTGGTAACACTAACCTTAATCAAAACGAGCTTAAGAAAGAATCGCAGCGTTTGGTTAAATATTTTCTCGCCTCCTTGACCATTCCCAAAAATGATTTATGGGTCAATCTTTCACCTTACGAAAAAGATCGTGTTATCCCCAACGAATTAGGCAAAACCGAATTAGGTCGTGATATGCTAGCGCAGGATTATCTGCTTAAGCAATTGACGGCCTCGCTCATTGACCCCAAAAGAGATTTAGGAAAGAAATTTTGGGATCGCGTCTACAAACAAACCCGTGAAAAATATGGGACAACAGATATTCCCATTAATACGTTTAACAAGGTTTGGATATTACCGGATAAAGCAACCGTATTCGAAAAAGGAAATGCGGCGTATGTGGTGGAAGCACGGCTGAAGGTGTTATCTGACGAAGATTACGTCGCTCGTGAAGCGTATCTCGGGAATCGTGAAACTGCAAGAAAAAGCGAAATACGAGATACGAGCGACGCTTCACGTATTCTAAAAGAATTAGTCATTCCCGAAATCGAAAAAGAAGTCAACGAAGGCCAGAACTTTGCCGCGATTCGTCAGATTTATCATTCTTTGATACTAGCGAAATGGTACAAGGAAACGATCAAAGTAAATCTTTTAGCCAAGGTCTATATCGACAAAAATAAAATCGTTGGTGTGGATGTGGATGATAAAACGATTAAAGATCAGATTTATGCACAATACATTGAGGCTTATAAGAAGGGTGTGTTCAATTATATTAAGGAGGACTATGACCCACAGGCTCAAGAGGTGATTACCAGAAAATATGTTTCCGGCGGCATTAGCCAATTAATGGATGTGCCGCTTAACCGAACAGGAAATCCAGCATCAATCACACCCGCTGTGGGAAACAATTTTCGGCTTTCGGTTGGTGCAACACCTCAGCGTGGCAGAGGTGATTTCGCCATGATGGCATATATCCCTGGGCAAGGCCTCCATGGTTCCGTGCCAAGGGGGAATAATATTGATTCTTGGCTATACAACCATTTTGAATATGGTCATGTTGGATATGGTCAACCAGAACTTTTTGTTGAAAAAAATGACAAAAGTGGCGTTTGGGAATTAAAATTCGACCGTTGGTTGGAAGGACAAGGGCAAGCAATAACACAAGATTATCGTGAGGCAATTCATAATTTATTTAATGATAAAGAGCGAAGATCACAGATGACCAGTGAAGAGGTGTATGCCGAGGTTGTTAAGCTACGTTCAAAAATCAAAGATGCTTTGACTTCTTCTGGTGTTATCGAGAGAAATACAAGGGCAGTCGATGAGCTCAACAGGTTGGAGATGAATCTCAAAGGTCTTATCCTGTCGGCGATTTTTACCGATTTTGCTGAAAATATTTATGAATCGGAAGTATTAGGAGCTGGAAAGCGAAATTTTGATGCTAAAAGTCTTATGGCGAGATGGTTAAAATATAATTTACCGATTGATGATATAGAAAGTTTTCTTGGTGAAGTCAAGGAGAAAAAACACTATGTCCATGTGGTAGGAAGCATCAACAGCTTGGGAGTTGACTTGGAAGTTTTTGGCCGACGTCTATTGAATTTGTTGGGAGAAGACGGAAAAGTCACCTTTGTCGTCAAAGATGAAAGAATTGGTTCGGATGCTATCAGGGAAGACGTAGAACAATTGTTAGAAAGTAAATTCAAGGATTTAAAAGGTGATAAGAGATTTCAGGTTGTCACAAGTGGATCAAAGATTTTAGGAACAAATTTTAATACAGTCAGTCCTGATTTTCAGGCGGTACTGGATGAAGTAAAAGTTGAAAAAGCCGTCCTTGGTCTGAAAGGGGAAACTAACAATTTCACGGCAGAGATGGTTGATTATGACCATTACCGATTCTTTTTGTCACAGCAGATTGAAACGCGCCGTCGGACAGGAATATTTTGGTTTAAGGATGAACAGGAAGCCCCGAGCCCGATTGTGATGTGGGTCCCGGCAGGAATTGCGATGACCGATCGTTGGGAAAAGAGCATCTTTGCGTATCAAATGTATGAAGCACGTCAACGTGAAGATAAAAAGTATGTGGGCGAAAGCTATCAACAAAGAAGTGAAAGATATAAAGCTCATCGGCAAAGCATTGAAAAGAATAGTTCCAGTTTAGTTGAAGAACTTTATCCCGAGGCTTTGTTGTTACCGTTTAAGTATGAAGGCTTGAGGAACGATTATGAAAAAGCTAAAGCGGCGAATCCTGATCTGACGTTTATTCAGTTTGCTCGTCGAAAAAGGTTTGAATTGTTTAATGAAGCCTCATCGGCCCGGGTGGGTGAAAACCGATATGGGGGACGGATATATTCCTTGAGAGGAGACGGCAAACATCCCACTCAAGTCGAAATAGTAGAGGGAGCGGACAAACTCGAGTTCAACCTTATTGTTAATGGTGCTGTTTTTAATTGGGCTGAATGGACCGTCTCAGTCGTGAGGGCAAAAGAAATTGACAAGGGAGACGGGCAGAAAGGCAAGCGCGATTCTATCTCCCATGAATATGTTTTTAATAGCTTTCCTCAGGCAGGCGTGTCAGTTAATGGTTTATATTTTTTCACACCTGCTTTGCGAGAGATTTACAACCGTTATCGTGCTAACCGTTCGGATGAACAGCTATCCGAAGAAGAAGTCAATTTTTATTTGGATGCGTATCAAACAGCAGACGGCTATGAAAATGTGTCTTTATATAACAAGGCCTATTTTGGAGTTAAAGATGGGAAATTGGTGCTTGGGCGCCGTCGGCTTCTTGATGGGAAATTGACATTTAATTTTGAAGAAACAGAGCGCACAATTGCGTGGACAAAGGAGCAGGTGGCTAATGACAAACAACCAGAGCCAAGCCTAGATAACGATGTCATTGTCTATACTCCGTTGAAAGGTGAAAGTATTGAGCAGGATGAGAAATCAGATAAAGATAATGGTTACCAGTTAGTAGTCGGCAAAGATCGTATGAATTTGGTTGTGATTAACAATGAAATTAAATTAATCAAAGATGGTGACGTTATGTTGCCTTCGATTGGGGTGGTTATTTCTTTAACAAAGAAAAAATTCATGGAAGTTTTTGGTTCGCTCGATACTGTTCAGGCAAAAGACAAAATGACTAATGCTAAATTTGAGTTTGAGTGGCCAATTGGGGAAGAACGTCCAGATTGGTATCTTGGAGGTGGGACACTGCTCGTCCACAAAGGGGAGAGTCTTGTTAGGGATAAAAGTGTTGAATATAAAAATTTTAAAGAGGAAGGCTGGTTTAATAAATTATCCATGCAGACACAAGAAACCCAGGTTCAGGACTGGGTGCGTGGGCCAAGGATGATTTTGGGCGATACGATGGATGGAGAAATATTTGTTTTTGCCTTTAGTGGCCGGTCTCCGGGCGTAACGGCGGGAGCGAATTTTGCCGAAGCGATTGAAATCATTAAGCGGGAATTAGGGAAGGGAAAGAAAATTTCGAATGCCATTAATTTGGATGGGGGTTCTTCTGTATCATTTAATGTTCGCGGTCTAGACGGTAAAATTTATACACCTAGCTGGCCCGCAACAGGTCCTGATAATATTCAAGGGATCTCAAGACCGGTATCAAGTATTGTCTATTTGGAAAGAAAACTCCCTGATCGCGCCATGATGGGTGAAGGCATGAAGGGTCAAGAGCGCATTCGAGAAATTAAAAATATTTTTTCAGCTGTTGATTTTTCACGTCAATCTTTAAGCCGTATTGATGACTTGCACAATGCCATCATAAGTTTAGCGCTTCTCAATGGGATTACCGAGGAGGAGTTGACCAAGATTCGCATCATTCGTGCGGCTAGCCAAGGGCGTTTTGAACAAGGGATTATTCTGGATCGTGTCAATGGCCAACTGGATGGTAGACTTGTCCGTGACAAAAGCGTGGAAGAGCGAAAGAAAAGAGGAGAGCGCGTCGAATTCCATCAAGTGCGAGGGGTGCAGTTGCAAGAAGCCCTCAAGGCAAAATTTGATGAGGAAATCACGGAAGCAGCTGACATCATTGCCAAGGACAAGGGAAAAAATCAATTAGGGATTCAAATAGCGAATGCCTTAGAGGTGCTGCGGACGATAGAAAATATGATTTCGAGACTAAAACCGTCCACCTCTTCTGCGGTCGCCTCTCCTCAAGCGTCAGCAAGGGTGAGAATCGAAGAAGGAGCTGTCCTGGCCATGACGCCACAGGATTTATATAGATTTATTTATGAAAACCCGACCAGGCTTGAACGAGATGTCGCAAGAAATTTGAATCGAGGTATTGAGAGTGCTTTATACTTTATTGTGGGTGATCAACTGGAAGGTGGCACACGATTAGCCTCTCGTCAAGTGGGGATAAGCGATTTGATTGCGATGGCCCAGGAGCGAGAAGAACCGGTCGCATTTACTCGGCTCACTCTTCGATTAAAAGCGAGTGATTTATCTGACAATGTTTTCATCAACATTGAACCCCATAGGGATAATGTGGTCGTTAAAGTTATGGCGGGAATAGTTGGTAAGTTTGAACATCGAAAGTTTGAAGACGCCGTGATTCGTGCCTTAGATACACAGAGAGCTCGTCCCGACAGTGCGATGATGGCTACGCCACAGGACAAACGAAATTTTAGTACGCAAATGATGAAAGAATATCAGGCGGTCTTAGCGGATGTGGATTTCACTTTAACAGATGAGAATCGCCATATACCCTTATCAATAATTAAACAGAAAGCGAATCTATTGAAGAAAGGAGTTAAAATCGGTTTGGCTTCAGCCCGTGCCTACCAGCTAACACAAGCGCAAGCGGCGACAGGGGTCAGAGGAATGGAAGAAGTCATTGATCAACTGAAGACGGAGTTGGGAACACAAACACAAGCTCTCGAGAATTTATATCTTTTTCCAGAAAATAGCAGTTTTGGATTACGGGCGGATAAGCCTAGTGAAAAAATTGATTTTGGACTTTCAAGTGTTAGTCAGGATAAAGAATTTGTCGAACAATTAGAAGCATTGTTCGCTGTTCAAAAGAAGGGTTCATTGATTTTAAAAGACTATGTTATTACCTGGCGATTAGCTCAAATAGAGGGTAGTCAGATTGAGGCAATCAGAGAAAGTGTCCACGGCCTAGTTATTCGACTGGGTAGGGATTACAATGTCACTAAAACCGAAAGCAGTGTTGAGATTACTCCGAAGGGAGGGGGTAAAGATAGAGCACTAAAGGAATTTTCAAAAATTTTGAATATCAACGAATCCGCAATTGCGAGCATTGGGGATCAAGGAGCTAAGGGTGGGAATGACGAGCCCCTTATAGATCGTGACGGTGGGTTTTCCGTCGACCATATTGAGAAAGATAGCCGCGGCGTTAAATTAGCTATTCTCATCGCAAGAACCAGAGATCAAGTGGCCTTATGGTTTTTGAATAACCTTCGCTTTAAGCAAACAGCTGGCCCTGCTTCTGATAAGACTCATGTGAATATGATTCCGAGCACAATCCAAGATAATTTAGCTAAAAATGCGAGATACGGATTTGGTCTTACCATTGTGACGGGGGCTCCATTCACAGAAACCACATTTGTTGAGCGCATCGATCATTTACAAAAGGGTCTTTTGGAAATCTTAGGAACAAAAGGAGTAACATTCAATAGTACCTCCCCTCATGTAGCCCTTCATTCAACACTTTTTTCTCTATCACGCACCCAAAATTTTGATCCATCCAATCAGCAAAGTCAGCAAGACGCTCTACGGAAAACTATCCCATTAGATCGTTTAACGGAAGCATTTTCAGTGAAGCTGGTTGACATTATTAAGGAAGCACGGGAATATAGAATTCGATTAAAGGTATTACAATTGGATAACCGGCCAGGGGTCGGCCAAAACGGAGAACTTTTAGCAAACGGCGAACTTTCATTGCAGGCAGAGTTTGTCTCAGAAGAAGATAAGAAAAGCTTTGAAGCATTTGCTTCTGCCTTAGGAAAGGTTATTCAACAAACGGGACTGGAAGTTAAGAATTTAACGCCACGAGTTCACATTAGCTTAGGCCGATTGACAAGAATTCCTACGCCAGAGCAGATGAAAAAATTAGTAGAATGGATTGAGAGTTTTAATCAGGACCTGCGAAAGACTCCAGTGGAAATCAAAATTGACCGCATTAAACCAGTGCTCTATGCCCATCGCTCATTGAGAGAAAGGGTATATGAGGAAACATTAATACTTGGACAACAAAATTTTAATCCTGACTTTAAAAAATTCAATGAAAGGGCATCATCTTGGCGCGCTGACAGCGCGATGCTAGGGGAAGCGCGTACGGCGCAACTTGAGCGTCTTTCAGAAATCCAAAAAAATCTTGGTTATATTACTTTTTCTCCAGAGTCACTGGATGACATTGATTATCTTAAATACATAATTAATCTGCTGGTTATCGAGAATCATATGGGTGATCTAGAAGAGAAACGATTTGAGCGAAGTGATGGTATCTCCGAAGAGAAATTTAAACGTTCGCTTTTGGCAATGTCGCGAAGCGCCACCGCTAAGGCGAAAAGTGTTATTCGCGGAGAGAAAAAAGGCGAGGATATCAAACCACAACTGAGGGCACAGCTTAGCATAGTTCTTAATGCGCTCGTGACTATTGAGGATATTATTTCTGGTGAGCGAGATGGTAAGCTAGTCACCGACAGCGCGATGCTGGCGGGCGTTGAGAGAATTCCCAATGCGCATGTTCGTTTATGGGTTGACGAAGTGGCGTTCCAGATGGGAGCAAGTTCGGTAGAAGTGGTTGATGATTCGGATGATAGTCGTTTGATTAATGAAATGGTTCAAGCCGGCGAACTGATACGATTACCCGATGGCAATTACTATGCACGCTCTCATCCGCAGGATGTGGCCCGTTCTGAGGAACGAACTTTTGTGGCGACCGGCAATCCTCAAGACAAAGGCGTTTACAATAATTGGCGGCCGACGAGTCTCATTAAACCCGAGGTCATGAAACGCATCCAAGGCTCGGCCAAAGGTGGAAAAGTTTACGTCATTCCTTATTTAATGGGACCCGAAGGTTCACCTTTTAGTCAGGTTGGTGTGCAGATTACGAATAGCCGTTATGTGGCGGTGAATATGATTCGCATGACTAAGGTTGGCCGCGCCGCCTGGGATGCCTTAAAGGATACCAGTGATTTCGTTAAAGGCATTCATTCGACAGGAGACCTTGAAAAAATCAAACGCACCGGCAAAGAAGATGACGATCGTTATTTTGTCAGTTTTCCAGATGAGCGGACCATCATTTCCTTTGGCTCTGGTTACGGCGGCAACGCCTTATTGGGCAAAAAATTCTTTTCATTACGTCAAGCAAGTAAAGACGGCTTTAAGCATGGTTGGCTGGCGGAACACATGTTGATTTTAGAAATCGAGGATCGATTGACCGGTGAAAAGAAATATATTACCGCTGCGTTTCCTAGCGCATCCGGTAAAACCAATCTCGCGATGCTTGAACCGCCGGCCGGCCTTCAAGATCGATATCGTGTGCGTGTGATAGGTGATGACATTGCTTGGCTGCGTATTGGTCCTGATGGTCGGTTGTTTGCCATTAATCCGGAAAATGGTTTCTTTGGGGTTGTTCCAGGCACCAATGCGCAAACTAATCCAAATTTTTTCAAAGCGATTGGTAGAGGGACAGAAACCATCTTCACCAATGTAGCTTATAATACGAAAACAGGCGAAGTATGGTGGGAAGGAAAAACTCCTGAATATCCGTCGCTAGTGGGTGATGGCCAGTATTGGATCGATTGGAAAGGACAAAAAATCATCGACCGTCCCGAGGATAAACGCACAGGCAAAGGCAATGAATGGGCGCACCCTAACAGCCGTGCCACAACGTTAGCGAAGAATGCCCCCAATATCTCACCGGAGTTTACGAATCCTAATGGTGTTCCGATTAGCGCGATCTTTTTTGGTGGCCGAGTGGATAAGTTAGAACCTTTGATTCGTGAGCTACCGACATTCGAGCGAGGGATTTATGATGGCGCCACCATGGGCGTTCAAGCGACCTTTGCGGCTGAAGGGAAAGAAGGGATGCTTCGTCGTGATCCAATGGCGCTGCGGCCATTCTTTTCTATCCACGAAATAGATTATTTTCGCCATTGGCTTAATATCTTTAAAAAGCTAGGGAGCAAAGCACCGAAAATTTACCATGTCAACTGGTTTCGTAAAGGTGAGGATGGAAAATTCCTTTGGACGGGATTTGGTGATAATTTGCGTGTGCTTCTCTGGGCACTAGATCGTGCGGAAGGAAAAGGGCAAGCAATCGAAACACCCATCGGATTTATTCCCACCGTGGATGCCATCAATACCGAGGGCCTCAATGTTCCAAAAGAAAAATTAGTAGAATTATTTTCCTATGATCCGCGGTTATGGTTAAAAGAGGTTGAGGATCAAAGCAGATATTTGGATTCGTTTGAAGATGCTACACATAAAGTTCCAGAAGAATTCCGAATCATTAATGCGCAGATGAGAGAGGGCCTTTTAAAACAACTGGGTGATAAGGCGATGATGGCTGGCGAAGAAGACAAGCAAAAAGAGATTTTAGATCCTTTCAGTGCCCTCCAGCGTGAAAAAGCCTATTATGAGGCTTGGTTAAGAAGTCTGGGACAATATGGTGAATTCAATGACGAGATGCAATGGGAATACGAGGAGGCTTCGAAGAAGTTGGAAGAAATCGATAAGGCCTTAGCCAAAATGATGGGGGAGATTGAATCGAAATACCGAAAACCCATTGTCGGCGGTAATTTAAAAAGGGAGTTTAAATCGCCAGAACAGATCCGGCAACTTTTAATTGGGATAGCAGATGAATTACAAAAGCAGGGCCTCGATCCCAATGAAATCGATGTTTTTGTCGCGCTCACTGAATTGCATCTTAGCGATTTTGTTAGGGAACTAAAAGCTTTGGAAAAAGAAGGTCGAATCCCCGCCGGTTTGATTAAAGTCGGGGCCCAGAATGTAGCTCATCGAGATCAATTAGGGGCCTTTACCGGTCAACATGCCACAGCCACGCAATTAAAAGAGTATGACGTGGCCTATGTGATTGTAGGTCATTCCGAAGATCGTCGCGGTAATGAAGAAGACCACGAAAGCATTCGTTGGACAGAATCCAATGAATATATCAATGCCAAAGTGCATTCGCTTATCGCTGCTGGATTAACACCGGTTGTGGCGTTTGGGGAAAGTGCCGAGGAGCGCAAACAGGGCCAAGAATTTGATATTGTTCGCCAACAGGTTTTAGAAAGTTTAGCCGGGGTAACAGCCGAACAGATTTTAAAGTCTGGTCTTGTTCTGGCCTATGAACCGGTTTGGGCTATCGGGAAGAAGGCCTTAAGGCCCGCCACCAAAGAAGAAGCCAATGAAATGCAGCGGTTTGTCCGTCAATTAATGTTGGAGAACTTTGGTGAAGAAGTGGCCAGACAGATTCGCATTCAATATGGCGGAAGTGTTAGTCCCAAAAATGTTGGGGAATTAGCCAATCAGTTAAATATTGATGGAGGACTGATTGGGGGCGCGGCAAAACAAGGTGAGACATTTCTTCCTATTCTTCGTGAATTTGCCATTGCGGGAGCAAGGATATTGTCAGAACAGAAAAAATCTCCTGACCGCGCGATGATGAGTCGTGAGGAGGTCGAACAAAAAATTTTGAAAATCATTAGAGCGGTTGCTCAAAAACGGCCAAAGTTTCCAGCTATTGAACCGAAGACTGCTTTTTATGAATTCAATTTTACCTTTGAAGAGAAAAAAAGACTGAACAATTTGATCAAATCGAGATTCAGTTTTTGGTCCGAAGGATTTGGAATGGATTATCGATCTGTCGCAAATGTAGCTGATAGAATTTATTCTGAATTACAGGATAGGGCTAGAGGAATTGCAGGTAGACAGGTTAGCTTAACAAAAGAAGAAGTATTGGGATTTGTTAAAAATGTACTAGAACAAATGAAATTAGAAAGGTTTGTTACTGTTCAGGGTGGTTTTAATCGCTGGTCTGATGTCCTTGAAAAACTTCATCGAGAGGGAGAAATCTTAGATTTTTTGACCTTGCTTAAGAAAGAGTTTCATTTTTCTCAAAGTGGGAGGGATTTACGTGTTTTCTTAGAATATGAACTTCAAGATTTTGATGGTCTCATTCGCTATTTGGAGCATCAAAAAGAATTGAAGGAGCGTGCAAGAAAGAAGACCGACCAAGCGATGATGAGTGCACCTGGTGGTATCGACATGAATCAAATCGATATCAACAAAGAAGGTCCGGGTGTTGATATTCAATTTACCCCCCAAGAAATGCAGAATATTTTACAAAATGGCATTGATGGTTTAGCCCCAGCCATTATCAATATCGTTCCTGTCACCAATATCCTTCCCTTATTAGGTCTTGAACCGCAAACTCCTCGAGAACAGATGAAAGTCTCGAGCACGAGTTAAGCCAAGGCGTCAGAGGTGAGCCCGCCTCGCCGGTTTCGTCCACCGTAAATGTTTACCTCATTGAGAGAGTTTGTCAGTGACAGCGGGTCCTGTCTGGGAACAGCCCCAACGATGCTCGTTTCTCCTGCACGCCGTTGGGGCGCCCCGTTCCCGGCCACCCACTGTACAAGTCAAGCTGGATATCTTGGCGATGGGTGACGCGAGAAGGGGCATCCCCCCATCCGCGCGCATCCGTCAAGAATTGTGGCGGAGAGCACGGATGGGGATATCGAGCGGCAGGCCCCGTCGCCCCTTTGAATCTCACAAGGTTTATGGACTAAACTTTTATCCTTTAAAATCCTCCTTGCCTTTGTGTACTCAATATGGTACACTTGTGTCACGGAGGTGGGTCATGGTTAACTTTATATCTATTCGTGAATTACGTCCCAAACTGGCAGATGTCATTGCTCGCGTCCATAATCAATTTGATCGATATGTAATTACCAGACGTGGTAAACCAGAGGTTATGTTGATAAGTATTGAGGACTATGAAAGTATCTTAGAAACCCTCGAAATCCAATCAGACAAATCCCTCATGCGCCGGCTTAAACAAGCGGAAAAAGACTTGAAAGCCGGTAAAGGTGTTCCCCTCGATAAAATTCATAAGGAATTAGGCCTTGTATAAAGTTGTCCTCCTGCCGGAAGCGCAGAAGTTTTACCATAAACTGTTTTATTCTAATCGTGAGATTTTTGAACGTATTCGCCATGCTTTAGAATCTCTCAAGGAGAACCCCCTCCTTGGCAAATCCTTGAAATACAAATTACGCGGAAAATATTCCCTTAGGGTTGGTATCTATCGGATTATTTATTCCGTGGATCATCTAAAAATCACAATCTATGTTTTTGATATAGGACATAGAAAAGCGATTTATCAATAGAACCTTACTTTTTAATCTTGCCATTCCAAAATTCCTCACAAATCATTTCCTCTTTTTCCATTTTGCGTTAAGATATAGCTAATCTTAAATGAAGAAGGAACAAGGAGGAAGACTATGCTTAATGCCCTAGCCGAAATTAATCTATCAGCTGTTGTTGTGGCCGCGATGGCGTATTTTGTCATTGGTTGGGTTTGGTATTCACCACAAGTTTTTGGCAATGCGTATTTAAAGGAAATGAAATTGGATCCCAGAAAAATGAAAATGAATAACATGGGGGTTACCTTTGGTACCACATTTATTTGCGGTTTTTTGACAGCCTTTGTGATTAAGGCCTTTATGGTTGCGACGTATACAGAATCTGCACTTTTGGGTACTAATATTGGGGTTTTGTTATCGCTGGGTATCCTTGGCACCAATGCTGTATCTGATGCCCTTTTTGAGAATCATTCAACCCAACTCTTTTTTATTAAGATTGGTTACAATATTGTTGGTTTTATGGTCATGGGCGCGATTTTGGGAGGGTGGAGATAATAATACGGTAACCAAGTTATCAGTAACCAGCGACCCGTAAAAGCAAAATCCTTTACTGGTTACTGGTAACTGGTGGCTGGTTACTTTAGATTGAAAGGAGTTTTCATGTCAAGTCTTGGTTCAAACGAACGTCCTTTAAGAGTGGCCATTATCGGAAGCGGGCCTGCTGGTTTTTATGCCACAGAAGCGCTCTTCAAAGCAAACATCAAGGTCAAAGTGGATATGATCGAACGCCTGCCAGCCCCTTTCGGACTTGTGCGCTATGGCGTTGCTCCAGACCATCCTAAAATTAAAAATGTCATTAAGGTTTATGAGAAAACAGCGGAAAATCAAAATTTTTCATTCTTAGGCAACGTCAATGTCGGTAAAGACGTTTCCGTTGAAATATTAAGGAAGCATTATGATGCCTTAATATTTTGCCATGGAGCTGAGACGGATCGCAGACTTGGTATTCCTGGTGAAGATTTGGTCGGAAGCCACACGGCAACGGAATTCGTGGCCTGGTACAATGGCCGGCCGGAATACAAGGACCGTGTATTTGATTTGTCGCAGGAAGTGGCGGTTGTCGTTGGTCAAGGCAACGTGGCTATGGATGTGTCCCGCATTCTTTGTAAAACCGTTGATGAATTAAAAAATACCGATATTTGTAAACATGCATTAGAAGTCTTGGCGGAAAGCAAGATAAGAGAAGTCCATATGATTGGACGCCGCGGCCCAGCACAGGCGGCATTTACCCCCCCTGAAATCCGTGAATTCAGCGAATTAGTGGATTGCATCCCAGTTTTTGATAATCCCAATGACATGAATTTAAATGAGGCCAGCCGCAAAGAACTGGAGGATCCGCAGAATGCATCGAAGAAGAAAAATTATGAAATTTTGCAAAGCTTTTTGAATTTACAATCTGGAAACAAAAAGAGAAAGTTCGTTATCCATTTTTTAAAAAGTCCTGTTGAAATCATCGGTTCCCGATCTGTTGAGAAGGTGGTCTTTGAACACAACGAACTCATTGGTGAGCCTGGAAAACAGAAATCCAAAGGGATAGGAAAGAGAACCACGCTACCTTGTGGTCTTATATTTAGAAGTGTTGGATATCGCGGCATCCCGATCCCAGGACTTCCGTTTCATGACCAATCCGGGATTATCCCTAATGAACAAGGGCGTATCGTTGATTCCGAACACATCTATCACGATTTATACTGTGCCGGCTGGATTAAGCGTGGACCATCCGGGGTCATTGGGACGAATAAACCAGATAGCGAAGGAACAGTGGCCAAGTTGCTGGAAGATCTGCCAAATTTAAACCCATGTTCGATTCCAAGTACGGACAAATTGATTACATGGCTGAAAGACAAGGGAGTGCGTGTGGTGAGTTTTTCTGATTGGAAGAAGATTGATGCGGCAGAGATGGAGCGTGGGAAACCAATTGGCAAACCGCGAGAGAAATTTGTGAAAGTAGAGGAGATGTTAGCCGTGTTGAAATAGGCTTTCAGCTATCAGCTGAAGACTGAGAGCTGACAGCTGATAGCTCACTCAATCACACAATCCGTCAAGTAGGTTTTTTCCATTAAGTCCGCTGTGGCGGTTTGCGATTTCAAATGTGCAATAATCGCATCCGCTCCTACCCGACGATGATAAGTACCTAAATCCTCACCTGTTTTGGCATTCTGTTTATAAAATTTAAATAGCGTATCTAAAACACCTGCCACACGCTCACGCGGGATGGAGCGCAGATACATATATTCCCCATCACCTGAAATTAAGGGAGTTCCTTGATAGCGTGCATCTTCACTGCCGAATAATTTTAGTTGATAGCGATTCAGACCGCTTCCCACCAAACCAATGGATTTGGTGGCTGGCCGGAAACATTGACGTTCGCAACCAACAATGCCAATGGATTCGGCTAAGTCACTCCAACCCATGGCCTCCAATTGATCTATCAGGTCCGGTTCAAATTTTTCAGAATCCGTGTAAGTCAGACGGCAAGTGTCCCGACCGACGCAAGCTCCCGAAAGAAGGCGAAGTTTAGAGTAGGACTTGCCATTACGCTTGCCAAATCCATACTTAACCAAGTCAGCTTCAAAATCTTTTTTGGCTGGCAGCGGAATATTTTGAAATAGAGCATCTTGGTTAGGCGTGATCATCAGTTCCACGGGATACTTATTCATGATCTCGCGCACCATGGATTTCAATCTTCCGTTGGGACTGAAATCCGTAATGCGGCCGTTTTCGATAAAAGCCCCAAAACTTAAAAGTCCGTTAGTAGGTTGTTGAATCCATCCCTGATGCAATTGACGGGCCCCATAATCGTGGTGAGGATTTGGTTTCTCGAGAGGAAAACCGACAATGGAACTGACTTGATCCCGATACCAATCAATGCCCATCACCTTGATGACGTATTTCATACGTGACCAGAATCGGTTTTGACGGTCGCCCCATTCCATGTGGACTTTGACAACGGCATCCAAAATGACTTTAAGTTGTTCTTCCGAGCATTGGCACAGGGGAAGACCTAAAGCCGCCATGGTCGCCTTACCGTTGCGTTCCCCTTGGCTGCCGCCCACGTAGACCTGAAATTTTGTGACTTTGCCGTTTTCGACAATCGGCGCAACAGATAAATCATTCGTGCGTAATTCCACACAATTATCTGGAATCAATTTACCGGTTTGTGGATCACGATGAATGGCCGAAAAGGCAATCTTAAATTTTCGGTTTAACAGTTGTGGTCCGTATTGAAATGATTCTCCTGGCCGACGAAGATATTTAGGGTCGATGGAAAAGATTTCAATAAACGGATCAAGGGGTAACTGAAAATATTTCCCGGCCCAATGCGCCCAGCTATGGCTGTTGAAGATATCGGAATAACGCGAGCAAGGGCATCCCATGACATTGCGAGTATTATCGCCGCAACCATTGAGACTATTCCATCCGGCTTCTGCCACACGCTTGACAATTTCAATCAGGGCTGGTTTTTTCACCCAGTGGAATTGAATATTTTGGCGAGTGGTAAAACGTAAGGAAGGATGGCCGTCTGAGTCTTTCGTATATTTTTCCGAAAGTTCATCCAACACTTGCCACTGTTTGCGTGTGATGGGGCCACCACCGGTGATGCTAACGCGAATCATATACATCCATTCCTTTTCCTCACCGGTTTGGGCGCGATTATATTCCAAATAAATGCCGTTGGATTTGGCTAACTGCTCAACTTCCCACTCCACATCCGGGCGCTCTTCACGGAATTCCTTATACATTTGCTTATAGCGCAAATGGGCCATGAGTTTATTGTTTTCCTCACGGCATAATTCGTGTCGGGGGGTTCGAAAATTAGGATTGAATTCTCGTTTGATCATTTCGTTGCCTTTGTCATACATTTTTAGAGTATCACTATAATACGAAATATTCTTCAAATCAACGTTTTTCGAGGGGAAAACCCTTTCTTTTAAGGGGTGTTCGAAAATACCCTTGATTAAGCCAGTAGAGCGTATTACACTAGAAACAAAAGGGAGATAAAGATATGGTAACCCAATCCGAACATTACGTTGGTCGCTTTTGGCATCCCATGGAGGATGGTCGGGTTTTGTGTAACTTATGCCCACGCAATTGTGCGCTGCACGAAGGCCAACGGGGTTTTTGTTTTGTTCGACAGAATATTGCAGGAAAGATTGTCCTCACCACCTATGGTCGAAGCAGTGGCTTTTGTATCGATCCCATCGAAAAGAAACCACTCAACCATTATTACCCTGGAACAAGCATTTTCTCTTTTGGCACAGCCGGTTGTAACTTGGGGTGTAAATTCTGTCAAAATTGGGATATCAGTAAATCAAAAGAATTTGATCGCTTGACAGATGAAGCCTCACCTCAAGCCATTGCGCAAGCAGCCAAGGCCCATGGATGCAAGAGTGTGGCCTTTACCTATAATGATCCAGTGATTTTTGCTGAATATGCCTTGGATGTAGCAGATGCCTGTCGGGAGTTAGGTGTTCATCCTGTCGCCAAAACCGCTGGATATATCACGGATGAGGCACGGCCAGAATTTTATCGACATATGGATGCGGCCAATGTTGATTTGAAGGCGTTTACCGAAAAATTTTACAAAAATTTAACCTTATCGGCCTTACAGCCTGTTTTGGATACTCTTGTTTATATCAAGAAAGAAACGAATGTTTGGTTGGAAATTACGAATTTGATTATTCCGGGCGAAAATGACACTGAACAAGAATTGCATGAGATGAGCGAATGGATTATGAAGAATTTAGGGCCGGATGTACCACTACATTTTACAGCCTTTCACCCTGACTTTCGCATGATGGACCATCCGCCGACACCGCCGTCGACCTTAACTAAGGCGCGTGACATCGCGCTCTCCAAGGGCCTGCATTACGTCTATACCGGCAATGTCCATGATCCCCAAGGTTCAAGCACCTATTGTCCACAGTGCAAAAAACTTTTGATTGAGCGTGATTGGTATGAATTAGGCGACTATAATTTAATCAACAAAAATCAGTGCAGGTTTTGTGGTTATGTCGTGCCTGGATATTTTGAAGCAGGACCAGGAACGTGGGGACCAAGACGTCAACCGGTGAGAATGAAATCATAAGCGGGTTCCCATCCCAGTAATTGCGATGAAAATTACGATAACTAATTCTTCAGATTCTTCGTCGGAAACGCCAGAAAGCCCCAATCTCCTTATCCCTAAAGCCAAACTGGTAGAAGCCCTAAGAAGTCTAGCGGAAAGACCCGAAGAAAACATTCCTTTTGAGGAAGTCAAACTTGCCTTAAAGCCATTCCTGTCCAATTTAGCCGATAAAGAGATTTACGAAAAGACCTCTGGCTACGTTCAAATCCTAGATGAAGTTCTAAAGCAAATTAAACAAAAATAACGCTGTTTGGTCAATAAGAGGCTTGACATCATTTGCGGTGAATGTTAGATTATTGCGAATTGTAAATGGTTAGGTCTTCGCTGACGTTTCGTTTTTTAACCCAAAAAGAAGGTAGCGTATTAAAGGAGATAGTATGAATAAATATTCTACAGGGAGTTTTTTGATTTTTCTTCTATTCTTGTTGACGTCACTGGTCGTCGCACAAGTGGAAACAAACAATGCAACGAATGTTCAGGAGGAGGAAGGGGTGGTCATTATCACAGCTCAGGCCAAGGCCATTATCAAGGGCACAGAGGAGGGTTCAGCGATTAGTGGTGAGGTTGTGTTTAGTGAGACCCACGATGGTGTGATCGTAGACGCAGAAGTTTTTAATGTGCCTAATCCCGGCCTTCATGGGTTTCATGTTCATGAAAAGGGAAGTTGTGACGATGGTGGTCAGGCCGCCGGAGGGCATTATAATCCGGACGGCGTCCCCCACGGACATTTAGCGAAAGATGGTTTGACTCAAGCTCATGCGGGTGATATGGGTAATATTGAGATCGATGATACAGGGCACGGTCTTTACACAGGATTACTTCCGGGGATAACTTTAACAGGAGAAAAATATAATATTTCGGGTTTAGCCGTTATCCTACATGAGAAGGTGGATGATTTCGGCCAGCCAACCGGTAATGCCGGGGGTCGTATCGGCTGTGGGATTATTACCAAAGAATGATGATTTTTCTTCAAAAATAATTAACCCGATTTTCATAGCGAAAATCGGGCTTGCTATTTCAAAAAGGAAAGTTGTATGCTTGATGTCAAGTCAACTGTCATACTGGTGGTCGATGTCCAGGGGAAATTAGCTCAAATTATGTATGAGCGCGAGAAAACCATCAAAAATATTCAAGCCATGATTAAATTGGCGCAGATTTTAGATATCCCTCTTTTATGGACAGAACAGGCACCGTTTAAAATAGGTTTTACAATTCCTGAAATTGCGGAATTGTTATCAAAAAACAAACCTATTGAAAAGAAGACATTCAGCTGTATGCAAAATGAAATGTTTCAACGAGCGCTTGAAAAGTTAAGACGGAAACAAATTGTGATGTGTGGTATTGAAACGCACGTCTGTGTTTATCAAACGACAGCTGAATTAGTGGCAGCCAAATATGAAGTTCAAGTCGTAGCGGATGCTGTTTCCTCACGTACTGCTGAGAACAAATGTCTTGGGTTGGAACGGATCAAGCAGGCCGGAGGGATCATCACTGCTACCGAAATCGTTGCCTGCGAACTGTTAAAAGTGGCCGAGGGTGAAAAATTTAAGGCTGTTCTTCAACTAATCAAATAGAATTCTCATATATGATTGGCTTCCAACTATATTGCAGAAAATATATAATGATTTTTTGCGTTGCAAGTCTTTTGCTATTCCCTACCGTTGGTTGGGGAAAAATGATTAATGTTCCTAGTCTGGAATGGATGACACAAGCGACACCGCTTATTGTCCGTGGTCGCGTGGCCAGCGTTAAAAAATCTGTGGCAAGCCCTGATGCCCCTTTGTTTACAATCGAGGATATTGTTGTTAAAGTACAGGACGTCTTGAAAGGAGATTTTAAGCAATCACATCTTTCCTTTAAACGTTTGCAAACTATTCGGACCTCGGCCACCCAATGGATGATGGAGAAGTCAGATTTAATTTTATTTTTAAGGCCCGGGACGGAAACAAGGTATACCTTTGGTACCATCGATTTTAGTGGTTCTTTGGTTTTGTATAATGATTTGCCTTTCACTCCGATTAATTTAGATCACTTGAGTGAAAATATCATTATTTTGACCGATTTTACAGTGAGTCGTGATAAGGACGAGATTTTAAAGGTCATTAAGCAACATAGTAATCAAGACAAAGATGTTTCCCAAATACAACAAGCCCAGTTTGAGGCAAGGCCGCAAGGCTCAAAGATTTTAGAGATGCCCGAAAATAGTGAGGCTTACCGTGCGTTCGAGTCTTATCGAGCAATAAGTGGCATTAAATACGGGAAGAAGCTGATTGTCCCTGAAGATTTATAAATGATGACATGCTTTTACGAACAAGAGTGTGTACTTATTGAAAAAGGAGTTGAGTATGGTCAAAAAACCCGAAGAATCTAAAGGACAAACTTTAGCGGCTTTATTAGAGGAAGACCGTATTTTTCAGGCGAGCGACAAATTTAAAGCCCAGGCCAATATTAAAGATGAATCGATTTTTCAAGAAGCTAAGAAGGATCGCTTGGCTTTTTGGGCCAAATGCGCTGAGAAATTGGATTGGTATAAAAAGTGGGATAAGGTTTTGGAATGGAATTCACCTTTTGCCAAATGGTTTGTGGGAGGAAAACTTAATGCCAGCGTTAATTGTCTAGACCGCCATATCCAGGCGGGGTTAAGCGATAAGGTGGCCTTTTATTGGGAAGGAGAACCAGGCGACCAAAGGACACTATCCTATGAAGATGTTTATACCGCCGTCAACAAATTTGCCAATGTTTTGAAATCATTAGGGATTCGTCGCGGCGACCGCGTGGCGATTTATTTGCCTATGATTCCCGAAATAGCTATTAGCATGCTGGCGTGTGCACGGATTGGCGCGCCCCATACGGTTGTGTTTGGTGGTTTTAGTGCAGATTCATTGCGTGATCGCATCAACGATGCTGAAGCAAGGGTTTTAATCACGGCGGACGGTGGTTATCGCCGAGGTTCGATTGTACCCCTTAAGGAAACAGCGGATAAGGCGATTGCGCAATGCCCCTCAATAAAGAATGTGGTTGTGGTCCAACGTGCAAAAAATAAGATCACGATGCAAAGCGGACGCGATCATTGGTATCACGAATTGATGAAGGAGGCCAAAAATTTTTGCCAACCTGAAGAAATGGATGCGGAAGATGTTCTATACATTTTGTATACATCTGGAACAACCGGAAAACCTAAAGGGATTATTCATACGACGGGTGGTTATATGACGTGTGTTCTTAATACTATGCAATGGGTTTTTGATATAAAACCCAATGATGTTTTCTGGTGTACGGCGGATGTGGGATGGGTGACAGGACATAGTTATATTGTGTACGGGCCTATGGCGAATGCGAACACGCAAATTATGTATGAAGGGGCTCCTGATTTTCCGCAGCGCAATCGGTTTTGGAAACTCATTGAAAAATACAAGGTGAGTATTTTTTATACTGCGCCAACGGCCATACGAGCGTTTATGAAGTGGGGCACGCAGTGGCCGGAAGGATGTAATTTATCAAGCCTTCGTTTATTGGGAAGTGTGGGTGAGCCGATTAATCCCGAGGCATGGGTCTGGTATTACAAATACATTGGACGAGAAAATTGTCCGGTGGTCGATACGTGGTGGCAGACTGAAACCGGATGTATTTTGATTTCACCGTTACCCGCCATTACGCCGTTAAAACCAGGTTCAGCGACCAAGGCCTTACCGGGAATCGATGTTACTGTCTTAACCGAAGATGGGAAAAACATTGATGTGGGCGGCGGCTATTTGGCCATCACGAGTCCATGGCCAGCGATGTTACGGGGAATTCACGGTGACCCCGAGCGTTATAAAAAGACATATTGGACTCGCTGGAAAGGGGATATTTATTTTCCGGCCGATGGCGCCAAACGCGATGAAGACGGTTATCTATGGTTATTAGGGCGAGTAGATGATATCATGTTGGTGGCTGGCCACAACATTTCCACCACAGAGGTGGAAAGTGCTCTTGTGGACAACCCCATGGTTGCCGAGGCAGCGGTTGTGGGGGTCACAGATGAGATAAAAGGCCAAGCCATTGTGGCTTTTGTTATTTTGCGAGAAGGCCATGAGCCATCACCTGAATCCGAAGAAAAATTAAAAGACCATGTGGTGGAAAAAATCGGGGCTATTGCGCGGCCGAGAAATATTATTTTTAGTGTGGATCTTCCCAAAACCCGCAGCGGTAAAATCATGCGTCGTTTGTTACGAGATGTGGCAGAAGGACGGGCGTTGGGTGATGTAACGACCTTAGCCGATGCGACTGTTTTGGAAGCGCTTAAAAAGAAGTATGATGAAGGTTAATGGTGAGTTTGCGTCCTATCGTTACGCCCACCATTGACAAACACACCTCGATTAATTATCCTTTTGCGTAGTGCCCGTTTAAAGCAAAGGTGAATCTATGAAACACACTTTTTTAATATCGTTATTTTTCCTTTTTGTTTTTGGTCCTCTTATTGTAGTTGGATTGAGGGGGATTTTATTCAAGCGACCATTTCTTATTTCGTTTCGTTTTTGGTCCTGGTTTTTTGTTATAGGTTTTATTCTTTTATTTTTCGATATATTTTTTGAGATATTTTCTGTTCTTCCAAATTTTTCAAAACGGTTGGCTGAATTGGACTTAATTGGTTGGGTCTCTCTTTTGGGTCCTATTTTTCTGTTTGTTCCTTGTTTAGTAATAACGTGGGTTTCGAGTCAAGGATATACGGTGTGTGGCGCAACTAACAATTCTCTACACGATGCGTTGTTGGTTGCCTTGAAGGCCAAGAACATACAGTTTCAAGAAGACTTTTCGATCATCAAAATACCAGCAACATCAACAGAAATACAAATTTCATTTTGGAACTGGTTGGGAGGAGGATTTATTCAAGTCAAAAGCAATAAGGACACAAAGTTACTTCATGAGCTTGCGGTCCATATGAATCAGTATTTTAGAGAGAACATGGTGGAAATTAACGTACGGTATTTCTGGTATCAATTTCTTAGCGGGATTTTTTTGTTGTTAATGATAGTTCTTCCATCTTCATTATTCACTTCAGGATGGGTGGAGCGTCCCAAGGAACTCGCCAAATTGGGTTATGAAAAACAATACTATTCAACTGGTGAATTGCAGTACGAATTCTTTTATGATTCTAATCTTAAACAAAAACAAACCAAGGAATATTATCAAAGCGGGCAGTTAAAACTCGAGTGGCTTTATGAGAATGGAGTCTTGAAACAATCGAAAGAATATAATGAAAATGGAACGCTTAAAGGCGAATGGTTTTATAAAGATGAAAAGGTGATAAGAGCCCCACTAAAATGATGAGCCATATCTAAAATGCCAGTCGGGAAAACAAATTCGTTAGACACCAATTCACTCAAGTGCGTTGAGTTAATCAAAAAGGCCAAAACGATTGGGGCTTTGACTGGCGCTGGGATTTCTACGAGTGCTGGCATCCCGGATTTTCGAGGCCCACAGGGATTATACGTGACCCGCCGCTATGACCCAGATACCGTTTTTGACATTAATTATTTTCTGGAAGACCCTAAACCCTTTTTCCAATTCGCCCGTGATTTTGTTGGGCTTGAAGAAAAAATCCAGCCGACCGTCGCGCATCATTTTTTGAGCCATTTAGAAGAGATGGGAAAGCTTCGTGGTGTTATCACCCAAAATATTGATTGTCTTCATCAACGGGCTGGATCACAAAACGTGTTGGAGTTACATGGAAGCTTCGAAAACAGTTCGTGCTTAGAGTGTGACAAAAACTTTTCGTATGAGGAAATGAAGAAAAAGCTCTTTATCGAAGAGATTCCTCAATGTTCGTGTGGGGGAGTCATCAAACCCGATGTGGTTTTCTTTGGAGAAAATGTCAAATTTTTAGAGGAGGCGTATGCCTTGGCGGAGGTGGTGGACTTATTTTTTGTTATTGGTACTTCCTGTGTGGTTTATCCAGCGGCGATGATCCCAAATTTCGTTAAAGGCGACATCGTGATTGTGAATATCAGTGAAGTTCGTCTTAATTCACCGCGTGTGGTTTTATCTGTGCAGGAAGATATTAATGATTTTTTCAAGAAAGTAGAAGAATGTCTAAAAAATTGATTATCCCCCTAGTAGTAATCTTTTGGGGTTTAACGATAACAGTTTTAGCCCAAAATCCAGAAGGAGGAGGCCCTATGAAATTAACCAGTCCAGCCTTCCAACAAAATCAAATGATTCCCCCAAAATATACCTGCCAAGGTGAAGATGTCAGCCCTCCACTTGTCGTCGAGAATATTCCGCAGGGGACAAAGTCATTGGTTCTTATTGTTGATGATCCAGATGCGCCGATGGGGACATGGGTACACTGGGTTGTTTACAATATTCCTGTCCAAAATACCATTGCCGAAGGAAGTGTCCCCGGCCATCAAGGTTCAAATGATTTTGGAAAAGTCGATTACGGCGGGCCTTGTCCACCCAGTGGTACCCATCGCTATTTTCATAAAATTTATGCGTTGGATACCACACTTCAATTTTCCCGCACGCCTTCAAAACGCGATGTAGAGGCTACGATGAAAGGACATATTTTAGGTCAAGCCGAGCTTATGGGATTGTACAAAAAAGGATAAATGGCTAAATCTCAAGTTAATGGTTCGACGCGCTTTGCTTGCTCACCACTGGTAAAACGTCAAATACATTTGACTACACTCAGTATTCGACCCTGAGCTTATTGAATGAGTTGAACCATCCTGAGCAAGTGACGAACAAAGTGAGGAACGCGTCGAAGGATTACCTTAAAATGAAGAATAAATCCAGCAATCGTCAAAAAAGTATTGCCCGCCTTTTGCGCGAACAGCGCCTTCTTCAGCGTGAAAAACTCCGCATCGCCCGTAAAGGGAAAAAGTAACGAAAAAGTTAGGCGCAAATAAGTTTTCTTATGATATAATTCCTTAAAATTATTTAACTTTTAGTCTTATTGATTTTATGCGAAGCTATAATCCGCAATGCGATTCCTCTATTGCCCGCAAGCAAACCGTGGCCATTACCGGTTTAATTTTAATCCTTTTTGTGATTGGCCATTTGGCGGGCAACCTCTTTATTTTCGGTGGTTCCACGGTTTATAATGCCTATGCCAAGAAATTAGCCAGCCTACGACCCGGCCTATACCTCATTGAAGCCATACTCCTTTATGTTTTTTGCGTCCATATGTATGTGACCGCCCTTTTAGTTTTAGAAAATATTCAAGCCCGGGGGAGCCAGCGTTATGCTGTGTCGCGGGATGTGGGAGAGCGTTCTTGGGCAACACGTCTCATGCCTTATACAGGCACCTTTATTCTAATTTTTGTTATTTGGCACTTATTGGACTTTACCTTTGTTGACCATGAGGGGCCACGTAGTGTCTTGCCCGATGGTCAAAGTTATGGTCTCTATGGAATTGTCTATAACGCCTTTCGCGATCCGTTACATAGTGTCTTATATATATTGGCGATGATTTGTGTGGGATTTCATTTGTACCATGGCATAGAAAGTTTTATGCAGACATTAGGATTTAATGATCCGATATACGCGTCCCTGATTAAAAAGATTAGTCAAGCTTTAGCGGTTGTGATAACGGTGGGATATAGTAGCATTCCGTTTTATATTTTTTTAGACAGCCAAAAGTTTAATTTGGTCTAATTATTCGGAAAATTTATGCTTGAAACAAAAATTCCTTCTGGACCATTGAAGGATAAGTGGTCGAAGCACAAATCCAAAATTCGGTTGGTCAATCCGGCTAACAAACGAAAGTTTCAGATTATTGTCGTTGGTACAGGGCTCGCAGGTAGTTCGGCCGCGGCCTCACTTTCCGAATTGGGTTACCGAGTTAAGGTTTTTTGTATTCAAGACAGTCCTCGTCGGGCGCATAGCATTGCCGCACAGGGAGGTATTAATGCGACCAAGAATTATCCCAATGATGGCGATAGTGTGGAACGCCTTTTTTCTGACACCATCAAAGGCGGCGATTTTCGTTCAAGAGAGGCCAATGTCTATCGCTTAGCCGAAATCAGCAATTGTATCATTGACCAATGTGTGGTCCAAGGTGTTCCTTTTGCACGAGAATACAGCGGTTATTTAGCGAATCGTTCCTTTGGTGGCGCCCAGGTGGCCCGAACCTTTTATGCCCGCGGACAAACAGGCCAGCAACTCCTTTTAGGCGCCTATAGTGCCTTGATGAAAGAGGTCGCATCAGGTAATGTGGAATTATTTCCGCGCCACGAGATGTTGGATTTGGTGGTAGTGGGTGGGGAAGCGAAAGGAATCGTTGCCAGAAATCTTGTCACAGGGCAAATCCAGTCTCACACTGCTGATGCGGTTGTTCTGGCAACCGGTGGTTATAGTACGATTTTTTATCTCTCAACCAATGCAAAGGCGTGCAATGCCACAGCGATTTGGCGGGCGTATAAAAAAGGTGCGTATTTTGCAAATCCATGTTTTACCCAAATTCATCCAACCTGTATTCCTGTTCATGGAGATTATCAAAGTAAATTAACTCTGATGAGCGAGAGCCTTCGAAATGATGGTCGAGTTTGGGTACCGAAAAATTCTGGTGATAAGCGACGTGCGCAAGATATCCCAGAAGCTGACCGTGATTATTTCCTGGAACGTAAATATCCAGCCTTTGGTAATCTTGTTCCGCGCGATCTTGCCTCACGTAGTGTGAAGGAGCAATGTGATCAAGGGCGAGGAGTGGGGCCAACCGGTTCAGCGGTTTATCTCGACCTAAGCGATGCCATTAAGCGTTTAGGGAAAGCTGTGATTGAGGAGCGCTATGGAAATCTTTTTGTCATGTATGAGAAAATCACAGGTGAGAATCCTTACGAAACACCCATGATGATTTATCCGGCCCCGCATTACACGATGGGGGGGTTATGGGTTGATTACAATTTGATGAGTAATTTGGCGGGTTTGTTTGTGATTGGGGAGGCAAACTTTTCGGATCACGGCGCGAATCGTTTAGGTGCTAGTGCCCTGATGCAAGGTTTAGCGGATGGGTATTTTATACTTCCTTATACAATCGGTGATTATTTGGCAGGATGTTCTCCTATCCCCAAGAATTTTATGGACCATCTAACGTTTCGAGAAGCCGAGGCCAAAGTAACGCAGACCTTGAAGAGATTTTTGTCTCTCAACGGAGGGCAAACGGTTGATGAATTGCATAAGAAATTAGGACGGTTGTTGTGGGATAAATGTGGCATGTTGCGTAGCGAGAAAAGCTTAAAGGAGGCACTTAACGAAATTCCAAAAATTCGAGAAGAGTTTTGGCGTGATATAAAAGTAACCGGCAGCGGTGAGGAGTTCAATCAGAATTTAGAGAAGGCTGGCCGTCTGGCGGATTATTTAGAATTTGCGGAATTGTTAGTGATGGATGCCCTACATCGTAGAGAATCTTGTGGTGGACATTTCCGTAAAGAATATCAAACCAACGAAGGTGAGGCCGTACGCAACGATAACAATTTTTGTTATGTGGCGGCCTGGCAATTTAATGGGATCGGCCAAGAGCCGCTCCTACATAAAGAAGAGTTAACATTTGAAGAAATCAAATTAGCGCAAAGGAGTTATAAATAACTATGTCTTCAAAAACCGATAATACAAAGAAGTTTGTACAGGCTATCTATGTTTTCTGTGTCGTGCAATTTATTTTGGTCTTTATTTTGACGCTCATTTTCAAATATTTAGATAAAAAGTTACTGCTCATGATTTCGGCGATTATGGGGATTGTCTTGTCGAGTGTTGTACGGCGCAGTTATTACAAAAGCCTGTTGGATAGATCTATGAAACCTTTGGATGAGAGGACAATGAAGGAATATTTCAAAGACGATAAGGCAGATGCGAATGGACAAAAAAATTAAGCTAACATTAAAGATCTGGCGACAGAAAAATACAAAATCCAAAGGTCGGTTTGAATCCTATACGTTGGAAAATATTGACACAGCCATGTCATTTTTGGAAATGCTGGATATGCTCAATGAACAGTTAGTGAAAGGAGGCAAAGAGCCTGTGGCTTTCGACCATGATTGTCGCGAGGGCATTTGTGGGATGTGTGGGGCCGTGGTGAATGGCCAACCCCATGGACCTTTGCGAGGTACAACCCTTTGCCAATTGCACATGCGGCATTTTAAAAATGATGCCGTGTTGGTCGTTGAGCCATGGCGGGCAAGAGGATTCCCTATTATCAAAGATTTGGTTGTGGATCGCTCATCCTTTGATCGGATCATTTCTGCGGGAGGATATATTTCAGTTAAAACTGGGTCAGCGCCTGAGGCCAACAGTATTCCCATCAAAAAAGAAGATACCGAAAAAGCGATGGATGCGGCCAGCTGTATTGGCTGCGGCGCCTGTGTGGCAGCTTGTCCGAATGCCTCAGCCATGCTTTTTGTGGGAGCCAAGATTAGTCATTTGAGCTTACTGACGCAAGGACAGGTTGAACGTAAAGCAAGGGTGGTGAAAATGGTCAAAAAGATGGATGAAGAAGGGTTTGGGAATTGCTCGAATGAATACGAATGTGAGGCGGCCTGTCCCCAAGGGATCAGTGTGTCCCATATTGCCCGTATGAACCGCGAATTTTTCCGCGCTAAGTGGTGTAAATAATTTTCCTTAAAACAATTTATTCCCTATTAATCTTTTACCCGATGAACACAGTGAATCTTAAAAGTGAAATCATTAATAAATTTGACGTCAGCGGACCACGCTATACGAGTTATCCGACGGCGCCCGAGTGGTCGGTAGAGGTAAAAGAGAATACTTATCAGGACAAACTAACCGAATTTAGTCATAGCAACAGAACAGTATCCCTCTATGTCCATATTCCTTTTTGTCAGAGCATGTGCACCTTCTGCGCTTGCAATGTTATTATCCGACCACACGATAAGAAATATGGGGATGAATACTTAAACTATCTTTTTCGTGAGATGGATTTGGTCTCTCGATGGCTAGGAACAAAAAAGAAAGTCTGTCAGTTGCATTTTGGAGGAGGGACACCGAATTTTTTAAACGAACAACAATTAGAGCGTTTATTCCAAAAGATTCAAGAATATTTTGATATCGATTTTACAGGTGAAGTGGCCATCGAGGTTGACCCGCGCACCATTAGTCAAACCAAAGTCAGATTTTTACGTCAAATGGGTTTCAATCGTATCTCTATGGGGATTCAAGATTTTGATTTAGAGGTGCAAAAGGCGGTCAATCGCATTCAACCCTTTGAAATCGTCAAAGATTTGAACGGTTGGTGCCGTGATTTAAAATTCAAATCTGTTAATTTCGATCTCATTTACGGCCTACCTTATCAAACACCTGAACGGTTTGCGACAACCATTGAAAAAGTGATTGACCTTAGGCCTGACCGCATTGCCCTTTATAGTTTCGCCTATGTGCCTTGGCTGAAAAAACATCAATCCAAGATTGATCCGCAATCTTTGCTAACGAATGAAAGGAAATTAGAAATTTTTATTCAGGCACGCCAGAAGTTTTTAGAGGCCGGTTACGAAGCCATTGCGATGGATCATTTTGCCGTAGGTGAAGACGAACTGGCCCTGGCCTTTAAGGAGGGAAAACTTTATCGCAATTTTATGGGATATACCGTCAAACCGGCCGATGAATATATTGGTTTTGGTCTAACTTCCATCGGATTTTTAGAAAATACGTATTTTCAAAACTATCGGACTTTACCAAAATATTATGGGGTTCTTGATCGAAATGAAATACCTATTGAGCGGGGGAAAATTTTAACACAGGACGACAAGATGCGTCAATGGGTGATTAATTCGTTGATGTGTCAATTTCAGGTTGATAAAAATGAGTTTCAAATGCGCTTCCATTACAATTTCGATAAATATTTTCAAGAAGAACAAAGCCATCTTCATCACTGTTGTGAGGATGACCTGATTTTGTTAAAGCCTGATAGAATTTCGGTCACCGATTTAGGAAAATTTTTTATTCGTAATATTTGTATGGGTTTTGATTGGTACCTACGACAAAAGGACGCCCATAGGCAATTCTCCAAGACAATATAAGGTAGAGTTTAGCGTATAGCGATTAGTGAAGAGAGACAAAATAATTATCCGCTAAACGCTATGCGATAGCCGTTTCATTATGAACGATTCACTTCTTTTACAAGCCTTTCAAGGTAAAAACAAACGTGTGCCCGTTTGGTTTATGCGCCAGGCTGGACGATATCTACCCGCCTACCAGGATATTCGTAAGAAATATTCGCTTGAGGAAATGTTTCGTAATCCGGAGATTGCCGCCCAAGTGACATTTTTGCCAGTTGGATATTTAAATGTCGATGCGGCAGTTTTGTTTGCAGATATTCTTACCCTCCCAGCGTGCATGGGCCTCAAAATTGTCTTCGACAATCAAGCCGGGCCGGTGGTTAAAAATCCTTTGCAATCGATATCCGATGTCGTTAAACTTCATGATTTCGATGATTTATCTTATGTCGCTGAAATTATTAAACGTGCCAATGCCAAACTACCACAGGATGTGCCGCTGATCGGTTTTGCTGGATCACCTTTTACGGTAGCCTGTTACTTGATCGATGGTAGTTCCGTCACGAATTTCCCAAAGACATTGAAATTCCTTTCCTCTCAACCCAAAGTATTTCATACTTTGCTAAAAAAACTGACCCAGAATACAATTCAATACTATCGACTCCAAAAAAAAGCGGGAATCAAAATTTTTCAATTGTTTGATACATGGGGAGGAATGCTTTCCTTCACTAAGTATAAAGAATTTGTCATGCCGTATGTGCAGGACATTTTTAACGCGGTGAATTTGCCATCCATCTATTATTTAAAGAATGCCAGACACCTTTTATCATTGATGACAAAAATCCAGGCTGACTTTTTGTCGGTCTGTCATACGGTTGATTTTAAACATGATACGCTTTTAACGAAATCGCGAAAAGGTGTTCAAGGGAATTTGCATAACGCCGCTCTGTATGCATCGTACAGTGAATTAGAGAAACAAGTTATCAAAATTTTAAAGGGCGCCCAAAAATTCAAAAAATTTATTTTCAATGTAGGCCATGGTGTGCTTCCTGATGTTGATCCTGACAAACTACGCTTTGTGGTAGAAACTGTTCATCACTTTAATTGGACGGCTTAGGGAAGGAATAATTTTTTATGAAAAAGAAAATTATCATTATCGGTGGTGGCATCAGCGGATTGTCCGTCCTCCACTATTTAAAGAGGATGTATGCGCCGCAGGGAGATGTCGCCATAGCTCTTCTTGAGAAGAATCCCTATGTGGGCGGCACCGCGCATACTCAATATTATCCGGATTTTATTTTTGAAGAAGGACCGAACGGTTTTTTAGATTCGAAAGAAAGCACCTTGCAGCTTGTTCGTGAACTTGGTTTAGAGAATGAATTGGTGCGGGCCAATCCTCAAGCAAAGATTCGATACTTATCCATTAATGGTCGATTACAGAAAATTCACCCAAGCCCCTGGGGCCTCTTAAAAATTCCTTGTTTATCATTAAAGGACAAGTGGCGTATCCTTAGCGAACCCTTTATTCCCCCCACTGAACTAGACGACGAAACTGTTTATGATTTTGCCAAAAGGCGCTTAGGTGAAAACTTTGCCAAATATTTTATCGATCCCATGGTTACAGGTATTTTTGGTGGGGAGGCAGATCGTTTGATTTTAAAGTACACTTTCCCGCGGATGTATGAATTAGAAAAAGACTACGGTTCAATTTTCAAGGCCATGGTGGCGTTAAAGAAGACTAAAAAGTCCAAAGAAAAAATGGTTGGCGAACCCAAAGGTACTTTAACATCTTTTCGTAAGGGGATGTCACAGTTGGTGGAAGCCATTCATACACAATATCAATCTTCCATTAAAACTTCACAGGAAGTTCAGTCACTACGCTACAAAGAAGAGCGGTGGTTCATTGAAATGCCCGAGAGAGAAGAAATAGCGGATCAGGTTTTCCTTTGCACTCCAGCTTATGTGGCCGCCCAATTATTAACACAACAAAATCAAAGGTTATCTAAGGCTTTGGTAGCGACCCCCTATGCACCCTTGGCGGTTATCGGATTGGCTTATCGTATGACCGACTTGAGCCAAGCGCCAAAAGGTTTTGGCTATCTAGTTCCGTCCTGTGAATATAGTGACGTTTTAGGTGTTCTTTTTTGCAATAATATTTTCCCAGACCGCAGTCGGGAGGATGTATCACTATTTCGTGTTATGATGGGAGGAACGCGAAAGCGATATCTATTGAATAAAAGTACCAAGGAGCTAATATCCCTGGCGTGTGAGGAATTGAAAAAAACATTAAAAATTGAGAGGAAGCCTTATCAAACTGTACTAAAGATTTGGCAGAAGGCAATTCCTCAGTACGATAAAACTTATGTAGAAAGCTTAAAAATCATTAATGAAGAAACCACAAATTTACGGGGATTATTTTTGGTCGCTAATTATTTAGGCGGGGTTTCGCTCAATGACTGTGTGGCTAATGCCAAGACGATGGTTGAGAAGAGTTTTAATCAGAAATTTGCAGAATCTCTTTCTGTAAACGATGTCGCTGTCGGTAAGCCATAAGTTGCAGCACTATGGCTAAGGTTAAATTCACAACCAGGCTTAACGTCAACTCGAAATTCACTAGTTGATTTGTCCATTTCGAAACATTCGTTGTGTCCACGGGGCAGATATATGCCCCACTTACATAGCGGCCTGTTAAGGCATTAACAAGAATTTGTAATCCCATAATTGGTGAGGCCACCGTAAAATAGGGTAAATAAAAGGGTGAGTCAACAAGTTTCACGGTGATTGTTCCCAAGATAGGGATAAAGATCCATAAAATCGAAAGTCCTGTCCAAAAAAGGCTTCGTTTCTGTCCCGCCAGTTTTTTAAGCTTAAAGAATTCTAACGCTCCTCCAAAGAAAAAGATATAACTCACTAAAATGATGAGAACCATGATTTTTTTGATGAGAGGCACCGTTGGTAGAGTATAACTAAAAAGGAAGAGGGAAATGGCGACAATGACAGCAAAAATCAAAAGCCAAGCGAAATTGCTGTTATAGTCATCATCGATGGCCATGGCCTTTAACTTAAGCTTTTTAGCACGATGCAGTCCTTTGCTGTACAATTCCTTTGAGGGGGTTAAGGTTAAGATGCCAACAGCTCCTAAAATTACGCACAGGACAAGCAACAGACTAACGATCGACCCTAAGGGGTCCCGGACATGATCAGCAGAGCTGGTGGAGGCAAGGGTAGAAAGACCGCTTCCGACAAACATGAATAGAATAAAAAAGCACAGCATGAGGGATTGTGTCTTAGAGAGGGTTGGCCGCTCAGGATGAGAGATTTTGCGGCTAATACCCATCCACGTAAAAGCAATCAAGGAAATTTGAATTAAGATCTGTAACAATAACGAGGGAAAACGAAGGCAGAAAAGCGAGTTAAGAATTTGCATGACTTCGGGTGTTCGCCAAGTGTATTTCCGCGCAAAGAAAGCAAAGATTTGGTTGTAAATGGCATCATAAGAAGGGAGCCAGGTTAAATGATAGATAAATGAGATTTGTGAATTTATGGCGGTTCCACCGCCCCACATAGCGAGCCATACCAATAACCAAAATTGCCAAGCCCCAAAACGGGGCTGATTAGCTTTTTTAGGCTGATAGTTCATGATGCCCCAAAGAATCGCAAGGACATGATAGAAAATGGCGCAAAGGAGGAGCGCCGCATAGAATTTGAAAAACGAAAGAAATGGTATTCCACTCCGCCAACCAAAATACAAAGAGAAAATGAGGGTGATGGCAAACAGAAACCACTCCAAACTCGTTGCTCCCAAAAGCAAACCGACAATTTGGTCATGGCGGGACGTTGGAGAAGAACGATGAAATTCCAGCGTGCCACTACTTCGTTCACGAAACGCCATGCGGTTGGCCGCCATGGTTCCGAGCAATAGTAATAATATTCCTTGTCCGACCGCGATATCCCAAAAGATTTTTTGGGGTGGTGGGACTATCCGGCGATGGGAAGGTGAGTACTGACTTGAAGTATAGATGTATTTAGGATTAACATAGGCGTTCGTAATAATGATTGAGACAATGAGGAGGGTGAGAATCACACCGGATAAGACCATGGCGGGGCGCATGCGCTCACGAGAGTTGGATAAGAATATAGCATTGTCACGTAAGGAAAGAAGTTTCATAATCACGAGACCTCTCTCGCGCCGATTTTAAAGAAGATATCCTCAATGTCTTCTTTTTCAACATGAAAATCAGAAATGGGTAAATTGGCTTGGTTTAAGTGTTGCAATAATTGGGTGGCATCGTTGGCCTCTCCTAGAAATTGGGCTTCCCACACGCCACTGGAAATTTCTTTGACACCACGAATGAGGTTAGACTGATTCAAAAGATCATTTAATTTTTGCCGCACGGCGTCGCTTATTACGGATAAAGCTACGAGCAATTTACCTTTGCTGCCAATGCGGCTACGAATCTCATCCATGGTCCCTGAAACAAACATCTTACCTTTTTCCATAATACCAAGGGCATTACAAAATTCGCTTAATTCTGTTAAGATATGACTGGAGATAATAATGGTTTTACCCTGTGTGGCAACGAATCGAAGGATCTCTTGAAGTTCTTTTCGGGCAATGGGATCGAGGCCACTGGCAGGTTCATCCAAAATTAAAATTTGTGGGTCGTGAAGAAGGGTTTTTGCCAGAACTAGACGCTGACGCATGCCACGCGAAAGAGTGTGAATAAAAGCGTCCCATTTATCCTGTAGATTTGTTTTTTCAATCCAGAAACGAGCGCGTTGGTGTCGTTCTTGGCGAGACAAAAGATACGCGGCCCCAAAGGCATCCAGATATTCCCAAACTTTTAAATTCTCATAAAGAGGAGGGAAGTCTGGCATAAAGCCGATCATTTCTAAGGCCTTTTGCGGGTCGAGTTCCAGATCGTACGGCCCGATTCTGATTTCACCATAGGTGGGTTCAATGATTCCAGCTAAGGCTTTCAGCGTTGAGGTCTTGCCGGCCCCGTTGGGGCCAACTAAACCATAAATTTGACCTTGGCGTATGTCTAGATTGAGATCGCAAACGGCTGTGATATCTTCATAGTCAATGCGTAAAGATCGGGTTTTAATCATGCGAGCTCCCCGTTAAAGTATAACTCATAAGCTTAAATTCGCAATGTTCCTGTTAATATTCTTATTGAAGTCAAATAGGTCGTTTGCTATCATGCGAGTAAACCAATGATTACTGTTCAAGAAGCTGAAAGAATAATTTTGTCGAGTGCCAAGGTCTTTCCTGTTGTTGCGATGCCGTTAGAGAAGTGTTATGGCTTGGTGTTACGGGAGACGATCAAAGCAGACCGGGATCAACCACCGTTTCATAAAGCCTTAATGGATGGTATTGCGGTGAACTATGACACATGGCAGAGGGGAGTTCATCGATTCACGATTCAAGGTATTCAGCCGGCTGGTCAAAAAATGACGAGTCTTAAATCTGGCCATTATTGTGTGGAAATCATGACAGGAGCGGTCGTGCCTCAGGGGGCGGATTGTGTGGTTCCTGTTGAAAAAAATGTGGTGGCGGATGGGACCGCTACGGTCAACGACGGTGTGAAGATAGAGCGTTTGCAGAATATTCGCCTTCAAGGAAGTGATCGTAAAAGGGGAGAAGTGCTTTTAACGCCGAGTTGTGTGCTTAAGCCAGCGGCCATTGGCGTGTTAGCATCCGTTGGGAAGAACCGGGTTAAGGTTACACGCAAACCGGACATTGCTATCATTTCCACCGGTGATGAGTTGGTTGATATAGCAGCGCCAATTCGACAATTTCAGACGCGCAGATCGAATTCTTATGCCTTGCAGGCGATTTTGGAAAAAACACACCTTTGCTCAACCAAATTATTTCATTTGAGAGATGATGCCAAGCAGATGCGATGGCTGTTAAGAAGCATTTTAGGGAAATTCGACATTTTAATCTTAAGCGGTGGTGTTTCCATGGGCAAATTTGATCTGGTGCCACAGGTCTTAAATGAATTAGGGGTCAAACTTTTGTTTCATAAGGTCCAGCAAAAGCCAGGCAAACCATTTTGGTTTGGGCAATATAAAGAAGGAAAGGCCGTCTTTGCCTTGCCAGGGAATCCAGTCTCAACCCAGATTTGTGCGTATCGATATGTCTTACCGTATTTACGCAAAGCAGTTGGTCTTGATACGGAATCAGGGGAATGGGGGGTTTTAGAGGAAAATGTTCACATTGAAACGGATTTAACATATTTCTTGCCAGTGACGATACGGTTGAACGAACAAGCACAGATTTTTGTAAAACCAGTTTCTATTTTAGGTTCTGGTGATTTCGTAGCCTTGGCCCATAGCGCTGGATTTGTGGAATTGCCATCCGAACGATATGAATTCCTTATGGGGAGTAAAGTAAAATTATTTCGGTGGTAAATTATGAAAAGACGACACGGAAAAGGGCTCCTTTACGGATTGGTCCTGGTTGGCGGAAAGAGTGAACGGATGAATAAGGATAAATCCCAATTGAATTATCATGGCCAACCGCAAGCGCAATATTGTTACAGACTTCTCTCCCAATTCTGTGATAAAGTATATTTATCAAACCGAAAAAGCCAAGCAGGTTTCGCAGGCCACAAAGGATTGCTGCAGATTCATGATTTAAAGAAATATGCGGATATTGGTCCGTTAGCTGGTATCCTTTCCGCCATGCATAAATATACGAACGTACCTTGGCTAATCTTGGGTTGCGATTTACCATTCGTAACCACGCGCGTTTTAGCAAATTTGCTTCAAAAGCGCGATCCCACGCGAATCGCAACAGCGTATCGTAGTGTTCATGATCATCTTCCCGAGCCTTTGTGCGCGATTTATGAACCAAAAGGACGAAGGCGATTTGAGAATTTTTTGAAGCAAGGCATTATGTGTCCACGAAAAATTTTAATAAATTCCGATACAAAATTGTTACGACCAGTAGATAAAAGGTCGCTTGAAAATATTAATAATCCCCAAGAATATAAGAAGGCCTTACATATTTTAAAACGTAAAAATCAACGATGAGTAAAACAATCGAGATACAATATTATGCGCTGCTGCGGGAAAAGCGGGGATTAAATCGTGAGACAATGACAACGGAAGTCAAAACCGTAGGGGATTTATACTGTTATTTAAAGGATAAATATTCCTTTAATTTACCCCTTGATTCTGTACGAGTGGCGATTAATAGCGAATTTTCTGCATGGGATAAAGAGTTTAGGTCCGGGGATAGTATAGTATTTATTCCACCAGTGGCGGGAGGATAAGTTATGCCTTATCAATTGATTAATAACATTCCGGTGTGGGGGCAACCCCTTGAAGGTGCTATTCAACAGATACAAACCTGCGCACAAAAAGCTCAGCGATGTGCGCTTATGGCAGATCACCATCCGGGTTATGCCGTGCCCATTGGGGGGGTGGTGGCTTATCGCGATAAGGTGAGTCCATCGGGTGTTGGCTATGACATTGCCTGTGGGAACAAAGCAGTTCGATTAGATATTCCGGCCGATGAGGTAAAGACAAAAATCAAGACCATAATGAGTGATATTTATTCAACACTTTCCTTTGGTGTAGGAATGAAAAATGATGAGCGAGTGGATCACCCTTTATTTCATAATGATTCCGCTTGGGACATTGATTTTGTTCGAAAGCAAAAAAAGATAGCGGAAGAACAATTGGGAACGGTTGGTAGCGGCAATCATTATGTAGATATTTTTTTAGATGAGCAGAATCGTGTTTGGGTGGGCGTGCATTTTGGTTCACGTGGGTTTGGTCATCGTCTTGCCACACACTATATTCAGGCAGGAGGCGGCAGGGATGGCATGTTTGTAGAACCGGTTTTATTGGATATCAAAAGTAATTTAGGACAGGAATATATCACGGCCATGAAATTGGCTGGCCGTTATGCTTATGCGGGACGGGATTGGGTTTGTCAACGCGTGGCAAAACTTTTAGGGGCGAATATCCTGGAAGAAGTTCACAATCATCACAATTTTGCTTGGTTGGAAGAACACAATGGAGAAAAATTATGGGTGGTCAGAAAAGGGGCGACACCGGCGTTTCCTGGGCAAAAGGGCTTTGTGGGAGGAAGTATGGGGGATATCTCGGTGATTATTGAGGGTGTCGAATCGAAAGAAAGCAACCCCTCTCTTTATTCGACGATTCATGGGGCTGGTCGTTTGCTTTCACGGACGGCGGCCGCGGGTCGACGTCGAGGGCGTAGGCGGGCCGGTGGGCAAATTACACGCGAGATGATGATGAATTGGGTGAAAGGACAGGGCGTGGAATTACGGGGGGCAGGGACGGATGAATCTCCACATTGTTATAAACGACTTCCCGAGGTTTTAGAGTATCACAAAGACACGATTCGGGTCTTGCATACCTTGCGACCTATTGGCGTGGCCATGGCCGGTGAGAATGAATTTGATCCCTATAAAGATTAGACTTCGTTGGCTTACTTGAGGAATGGCAAAGAAAAGTTAATTACTAGTTTACATCACCCCGTTTTCATGCGAATATAGGTCAATCGTTTAAAAGATATTTGCTGATGCACCTTAAACTCATTGGTATTAATCACAAGACCGCTCCGATTGAAGTTCGTGAAAAATTTTATCTTGACACGACTCAGCAGGATCTTCTTTTAAGTGAACTAAAGAATCATCCTAAAGTTTGTGAAGCTTTTGTTCTTTCCACGTGCAACCGTACAGAGGTTTATGTGCATCTCATTGAAGATGAGCCTATCGAATTCATTTTTCATATGATTGCACAAATGAAACATATCGTTTTAAGTAAGGAATATAAACGACACCTCTATTATTACGACGGCCAAGAAGCCATAACTCATTTATTAAAGGTGACGACGGGCCTGGATTCTTTGATTCTTGGCGAAAGACAAATTCTTGGCCAAGTGAAAAGTGCTTTCGATCGGGCTCGTGAAAAAGTTATGTTAGGAAAATATTTTAACATTCTTTCGAATGTGGCCATCCGTACAGGTAAAAAGGCGCATGCGGAAACCGAGATAAGCGCTGGTGGTTCTTCCGTCAGTTGGGCGGCGATTGTGATGGCCGAGAAGATATTAGACTCCCTATGTGATAAAAAAGTTTTGATTATGGGAGCTGGGAAAATGAGTGAGTTGGCCGTCCAGCAGATCGCACAAAAAACAGTGGCGAAGTTGTATATTATGAATCGAACACAGGAGACCGGCGAAAAACTAGCCCAGCGTTACCACGCGATTTCTTGTGCCTTCTGTGATGTTAAGGAGATTTTAAGCGAGGTGGATATTTGCATTTGTTCAACCGATGCCCCACACTACATTCTTGATAAAGGCACTGTGGGAAAGGCATTGGCATTACGTCAGGGACGGAGTGTTGTTTTGATAGATATTTCGATGCCACGCAATATCGATCCCCAAGTCAGCACATTGAAGGGGGTATCGTTATTCATCTTGGATGATTTGGATAAAATTGTCGATGAGAATATGCGTAAGCGTCAGGTGGCTATCGGGGATGTTGAACGGATGATTCATGGCAAAGTAACGGAGTTCCTCACGAAAGTCAAAAAAGTCCAAGATAAACAGTTTGACTATTCCTCAAAAGTTGTACAATCTTTAACTCATCGTCAATAAAGAATGATTTCACAATTTTTTTATCAACATCCTTATGCGGCCGTAGCGCTTATTGCCTTTCTGGTTAATATTCCCCTGGGATATATTCGCGAAAATTACCCGAAATTTTCGTTTATATGGTTATTTTGGATTCATGCGTCCATTCCTCTCTTAGTATATCTTCGTATTAAATTGGAAATTAGTTCCTGGTTTCTTCCACTAAGCATTGTTTTGGTTGTCGTAGGGCAAATCATCGGCAGTCGTTGGCGTCTTCGTACCATGAGCGCGAAATCAAAAGCAAAATTGCAACAAGTTCCAGAGCACCTCGTGAGTCCCCCACGTCCCGAGAATATTGAGGATGGGGATGTGCTAATTACCCTCCTTAACATGGGTGGCCCTAAAACCAACGCCGATGTTTTGGATTTCCAACGCCGTTTATTTAATGATCCACTTCTTATTCGTTTTCCATTATCATTTTTGTTTCAGTCACTCTTTGCATGGCTTCTAATAACGTTTCGTGGGAAGGCGGCCCAAAAACGCTATCAATTAATTGGCGGAGGCAGTCCGATTTATGAGTCGACTCAACAACAAGTCGCTGCTCTTCAAGAGGAACTGCAAAGACGTGGTCGACATTTCGATGTCATCTTCTCCTTTAATTACAGTCCCCCTTTTCCAGCTGAGACGATCGAGCAGGCAAGACAAAAGGGCAAGAAATATTTGTTACCTTTAAGTCTTTATCCTCATTATTCGAAGGCGACTACAGGCTCGAATCTTTATTACCTCAAGCAAGCTGCAAAGGAACAGTATCCCAGCTTACAATTCCTCTCCTCACCGTCTTATTATTTGCACGATCAGTATATTCGAGCGTTTGTTGAGCGTATTTATGAGCAAGTAAAACCAACGGAATCGTTAGATGAATTCTATTTGCTCTTCTCCGCCCATGGTTTGCCATTATATTTTTTGACAGAAGGGGATCTCTATGCCTTTCAAGTGGCCCAAACCATCGCCAAAATTCTCACCCAGTTAAAGCGTTATGAACGTTGGGTCATTGGCTATCAGAGCGCGGTTGGACCTCTACAATGGCTTAAACCATCCCTTGAAAGCATCCTGGAAGCTTTAGCAAAGAATGGTATAACAAAAGTGCTGATTGTTCCGGTTTCCTTCGTCAGTGATCACATTGAGACGTTATGTGAAATTGATATTGAATATCGACGCTACGCGGCGAAGTTAGGGATAAAAAATTTTCGTATGGCACGCGCTTTAGAAATCCACCCGAGATTTATTTGTGCTTTAGCAGACGCCGTGGAGAGTGTGTTGCCGCGCAAAATAAAAATAACAACGGCGAATAGAAAAGAATTTTCGTCAGTTAAAGGCTAAGGGAGGCTGAAGTGGATAAAATCATTATTACGGCGTATGGGCTTTTAATGATTTTGGGGGCTTTCTTAGGTTTTAAAGCTGGCAGTAAGGTTTCACTCATTATGGGGCTTGTCTCAGGAATTTTAGTTTTTGGGGGCTTAGCGATCATGCGCTCCAATGCCCGTATGGGACTTTTATTTTTGAGTATCATTGGTGGTGTACTCTCGGTTACCTTTCTGATGCGATTCTTAAAAACGCAGAAGGTTATGCCAAGCGGGATGTTGTTAACAATAAGCATTCTATTTCTAGTATTTTGTGTTTGGCGATATTTGAAAAGTTCGTGATAGCCGTGCCCATTAATGGTAAGAAACCCCCAGAGATAACTGGGAAACTCGCCGCCTATTTTTCTCTTGGATTGAATATGGCGGTGGGGGTGGCTGTTTTTACACTTTTAGGTTATTGGGCCGATCAGAAATGGGGCGGAGGACAAATTTGGACATTGGTTGGGATCTTTCTAGGATTATTTTATTGCGGTTATGAGGTTTGGAAAATTCTACGTCTACCCGAAGAACCAACCCGCAAAAATCATTTGAAGAAATAATTTTGAGATGGAATTTAATCTCGATGACTATATTATGCATCATGTATTGAACTCACGAGAATGGCAGTTACCATTTCTACCGATGATTCATCTGCCGCCCTTTTTAAGTCTCCATGGTGTGATGGTTTTGATCTGTGCAAGTTTTTTAATTTATCTTTTCTGTTTTGCCTATAAATCTCATGAGCCTGTCCCTCGAGGACTAACCAATTTACTAGAAACCTTTATCCTTTTTATTCGGGATGAGATCGCCATCGGTTGTTTAGGCGAAGAGGATGGCAAAAAGATGACCCCGCTCTTTTGTACATTTTTCTTCTTCGTTCTTGGATTAAATCTCATGGGATTGATCCCAATTTTTTCAACGGCAACCGCCAATATCAATGTGACGGCTGCTTTAGCAACGATTACGCTCAGTTTCATGATTTTGGGGGCGATATACCGGCATGGGTTGGGTGGTTTTTTAAAATCCTTTATACCGCATGGCGTTCCTGTGCCTATTCTTTTCATTTTGGTGCCGATTGAATTTTTAGGTTTATTTATTAAAGCTTTTGCCTTGACGATCCGATTGTTTGCAAATATGTTGGCCGGCCATATTGTGATTTTTGTCCTGCTGGGGTTGATTGTTCTCTTAGGGTGGATTGCTTTGCCGGTCGTGGGGTTGGCGATTTTCATTTACCTTTTAGAAATTCTTGTCTGTTTTTTACAAGCTTACATCTTTACGCTTTTGTCAGCCCTATTTATTGGCCAAACATTGCATCCCCAACATTAAGGAAGGGAGAAATTTTTTCGTCAATGCTTTACAAGCATTTAAATCGTCAGTATAATACACCCGCATTTTAAAAAAATCTTTTAACGAAAGGAACGATCATGGAAGGATTGCATGGAACATTTGCAGCTCTTGGCGCTGGCCTGGTGGCTATTGGCGCTGGTTTAGGCATTGGCCGACTAGCTGCTTCGGCTATGGAAGGGATTGCCCGTCAACCCGAGGCGTTTGACAAAATTCGCAATTTGGCGATTGTCACGGCTGCTCTTATTGAGGGGGTTGCTCTATTTGCGGCAGTGATTTGTTTCTTAGCCATTAAATCATAATTATTTTTTAAAACGTAAATCAACTGTTTTGAATTTACAGTATGTCAAATTTTTCCAATACAGCAGAAACCGTTCAAGTTTCTTCCCAAACTGACCATAATTCAACTAAGCAAAATGTTATAAGTCCAGATCTCACCATGGTGATTCTGACATGGGTGACATTTTTCTGTTTACTGGCCATTCTTTATAAATTTGCGTGGAAACCGATTCTGGTCGCCTTAGACGCAAGAGAAGAGAAAATCCGTCGAGCCTTAGAGGATGCCCGTAAGGCGAAGGAAGAGCTTGAAAAGATAGAAACAACAAAGACGGCCCTTATTCATGAGGCCGACTTGAAGGCGAAAGAAATTGTGGACCGCGCCCGTCAGGCTGCCATTGAGGCCGCAAAGGTTATTGACCACAAGGCCAAAGAAGAAGCCCACATCTTGTTAGGCAACGCCAATCAAGAAATCAAGGCGATGACGGATAAGGCCAGGATGATTTTGCGCAAAGAAAGTGCGGATGTGGCAGTATCATTGGCTAGCAAAATTATTCAAGATGAATTGGATGAGACAAAACACCATAAGTTAATCGACCGGTTTATTAAGGAATTTGATCCCAATGTTTCTGCGAAGTCATAGAGCCGCAACTCGCTATGCGAAGGCATTTTTTCAGATGGCCCAAGAAGCTAACAAACTTGAGAAAATCTATCAGGATACCCAATTGATTCTTAGTGTGATTCATCACTCAAAAGTTTTCGCCTCTGCGTTAAACGATCCCACGATTCCTTCCCACAAAATGCAGGCGATTTTAGAAGAAGCCTTTAAATCCCATGTCGATCATTTAACCTTAAAGTTTTTATCGGCACTTTGTCAGAGGAAACGCATTAATTGTCTTATGTCCTTTTGTAGCCTCTTCCAAAAACTATATTTTGATTTTAAAAAGATTTTGCATGTTAAACTAACGAGTTTTGTCCATCTTTCGCATTTTCAACTTGAGAGTCTGAAAGAAAAATTAGAACGACATTACAAAAAAATCGTTGAGGTCACGCAAGAGACTGACCATAGCTTATTAGGTGGATTCAAAGTGCAAATTGATGATTTGATTTATGATTACAGTATAAAAACCCAACTCAATCGGTTTCACGAAACTGTTTTAAACGCTTAAAAGGATGACAGATGTTAAAGGAAATTAAACACTCGGAAATAACCTCGATTTTACACAAACAACTTGCCGAATATGAAACTAAAGCGCATGTTTATGAGACCGGAGTTGTGTTGAGTGTGACCGATGGCATTGCGCGTGTCTATGGCCTTTCGGCGGCAATGGCAGGAGAACTTATTCAATTTTCGAGTGGTATCATGGGGATGGCGATGAATTTAGAAGAAGATAATGTGGGTGTGGCGATTTTTGGGGAAGATAAGCATGTTAAGGAAGGGGACAGTGCCAAGCGGACGCAAAAGATTGCTTCGGTGCCAGTCGGAGAAGCCCTGATTGGACGAATTGTGGATGCGTTAGGCGTCGCCATTGATGGTAATGCGCCAATCCATGCCAAAGAGTTTAGAAAGATTGAGGTCAAAGCCCCTGGCATTATTCAACGTCAAAATGTTAAAGAACCATTACAAACCGGCATAAAGGTCATTGATGCCTTAACGCCGATTGGTCGTGGACAGCGTGAGTTAATTATTGGGGATCGTAAGACAGGAAAAACCACTTTGGCCATTGATACGATTATCAATCAACGCGGCGAAGGTGTTTATTGTTTTTATGTGGCGATAGGTCAGAAACGTTCAACGGTCGCCCAAGTATATGAAATATTGAAAAAATATGGCGCGATGGACTATACCACGATTATCGCTGCGACCGCCTCTGATCCGGCTCCCATGCAATTTATTGCACCGTATTCGGGGTGTGCCATGGCAGAATATTATCGTGATAGCGGTCGACATGCCTTAATTATTTATGATGATTTAACCAAGCAAGCGCAGGCATACCGTCAATTATCGTTACTGTTGCGTCGGCCACCGGGACGGGAAGCGTTCCCAGGCGATATTTTTTATTTACACAGTCGGCTGTTGGAACGGGCGGCCAAAATGAATGATAAAAATGGAGGAGGGAGTTTAACAGCGTTGCCGATTGTTGAAACGCAAGCAGGCGACATCGCGGCGTATATCCCAACAAATGTCATTTCCATTACCGATGGTCAAATTTTTCTGGAAACGGATTTGTTTAATGCGGGACAGCGCCCTGCGATTAACCCAGGCATATCCGTGTCACGGGTAGGGGGGGACGCCCAAATTAAAGCCATGAAACAAACCGCAGGGACCCTGCGTTTGGACTTGGCCCAATATCGGGAGTTAGCAGCCTTTGCACAGTTTGCCAGCGACTTGGATGTCGCCACACGAAAACAATTGGAAAGAGGCAAGCGGTTGATGGAGGTCATCAAACAAGGCATTCATGAGCCCTTACCGGTTGCTAAACAAGTGGTTTTGATTTACGTTGGCGTTAACGGCTATTTGGATGATGTGCCGGTCAATAAAATCAAAGAGTTTGAGATCCAACTTCATCAGGCGCTTGATTCTCTTTATGCGGATTTTGTTCATTTGTTTAATAAAGAAAAAGTGTTAACCGATAAAGTGAAAGAAGAATTGGATAAATTATTAACCGACTTTAAGCGAGTTTTTAAAGTTACCTAATCAAAAGCATCTATGCCGAGTCTTAAAGAATATAAAACAAAGTTGAATAGTCTAAAAAATACCGAAAAAATGACACGGACCATGAAATTAGTTTCAGCCAGCAAATTGCGACAAGTTCAACATGCCCAAGCGAATGCCAAATTGTATGCACATGAATTAACACAGTTGATCGCGCGTTTGGCGGCTTCGGTTGAATCCGCTTCGCATCCGCTTTTTTCACCGAGATCAGAAGTTAAAAATGTTTTAGTGGTTTTGATTGAGTCGGATAGGGGATTATGCGGTGGGTTTAATAACAATTTAAATAAACAAGTCCTCTTTTGGATGAAAGCGAATAAAAGCAAATATCAAAAAATAGATTTAAGCTTTTGTGGTAAACGCGGCTTTATGTTTTTTAAGAATCGGGGGCATGTTCGTCGTCACTACGAAAATGTGACAGCCAAACCGGACTTTTTGAACGCCAGCAAAATCGCTGAAGATTTAAGCAATGCATTTCTGAACCATGACTGCGATGAAATTTATCTGGCCTATAACCATTATAACAGTCCCTTGTCACAAACTCCCATGATAGAAGAACTTTTACCTATCGAGTCAATTAACTTGTTGAAGGGAGAGAAGCCTTTATCATCGGATTACATTTTCGAGCCAGAAAAAGATGAGCTGCTGAAATTTCTTATTCCACGCTATTTTTATTTTCGTATTTATTATGCCCTTTTAGAAAATTCGGTCGGGGAGCACGGGGCTCGTATGACGGCCATGGACAAGGCTTCACAAAACACGGCCGATTTAATTGATTTGTATACACTCTTGCGCAATCGGGCGCGTCAAGCAGCGATTACCAAGGAACTTATTGAAATTGTTTCTGGAGCCGAGGCTTTAAAATAAATCATGAGTAAAGAGGAAAAGAAAATAACAGGCAAAATTACCCAAGTTTTAGGCGCTGTAGTGGATGTGTCTTTTCCTGATGGAGTCCTTCCCCAGATTTTTACAGCCCTCAAAACGAACAATCCTTCAATTAATAATCAGGAATGGAATTTAACCTTAGAAGTCGCCCAACATTTAGGTGACAATGTCGTCCGTACCATTGCCATGGACTCCACTGATGGATTGGTTAGGGGGGCTGAGGTTTTGAACACGCAGGAAGTAATGACCATGCCTGTGGGGGAGGAGACCTTAGGCCGCGTCCTAAACTTATTAGGTGAACCGATTGATGAGGCAGGTTCCATTGAAACAAAAAAACGTTTACCCATTCATCGACCAGCTCCTGTTTTTGCTGAACAAAACACCTCTTCAGCGATTTTAGTTACGGGAATTAAGGTGATAGACCTTTTAACCCCCTACCGTAAAGGCGGGAAGATTGGGCTATTTGGTGGAGCGGGTGTTGGGAAGACAGTTATTATTCAAGAACTCATTCACAATATTGCTAAAGAACATGGCGGATATTCGGTTTTTGCCGGCGTTGGGGAACGTACACGCGAAGGCACAGCCCTGTATCGTGAGATGCAGGAGGCTGGCGTTCTTGACAAAACCGCGCTCATTTATGGACAGATGAACGAACCGCCTGGTGCCCGGGCGCGTGTCGGTCTTTCGGCATTGACCGTGGCCGAGTATTTTCGTGATGAGTTACATCAAGATGTTTTACTATTCATCGATAATATTTTTCGATTCACACAAGCTGGTTCCGAGGTGTCGACACTGCTTGGCCGCATCCCTTCAGCCGTTGGTTATCAACCGACATTGGGGACGGACATGGGAGAATTACAGGAGCGTATTACTTCGACCAAGACCGGTTCAATCACATCCATCCAAGCGATTTATGTTCCTGCCGATGATTATACAGACCCTGCGCCAGCCACAACCTTTTCCCATTTGGATGCAACAACGGAGTTGTCACGTTCCATTGTCGAATTAGGGATTTATCCAGCCGTTGACCCTTTAACATCAACCTCAACCATGTTGGCCCCAGAAATCGTTGGCAAAGAACATTACCGCGTGGCCCGCGGCGTTCAGGAAACTTTACAGAAATACAAAGAATTGCAAGACATCATTGCGATCTTAGGGATGGATGAACTCTCGGAAGAGGATCGTCGTACTGTTGACCGTGCGCGTAAAATTCAAAAGTTTTTATCACAACCTTTTCATGTGGCGGAGCAATTTATCGGGACACATGGGCGCTATGTCCAACTGTCTGACACTATTCGCTCTTTCCGAGAAATTTTAGAAGGAAAACACGATGCCGTTCCTGAACAGGCGTTTTATATGGTAGGAAGCATCGAAGAAGTTTTAGAAAAAGCAAAAAAACTTTAACGTATGGCTACGCCAACTTATAAGCTTTCGATTATGACCCCAGGAGGACGGATTTTTAGCGAACAGGTTGAGTCGTTGACCGCACCGGGGGCTCTAGGGTCTTTTGGCGTCTATGCCCATCATGCACCGATGGTTACAGAGTTGACAAAAGGGATTTTACGTGTCCAACGACCCAACAAGGAGGATTCCTTTCTTGTGAATTCCGGTGTTTTGGAAGTAGATGGCCAGCATAATGTCATCGTTTTGGTTGATCAAGCAGTTCCTCACCAACATTCTACGAATTAATTTAAATCAGGTTATTTAAGTCAGTTGTGAATCAAACATTTAAAAATAGAGAAGAAGGAAAGTCGGAACAGCCTCAAGAAGAAAAATCTTTTTTTGCGGTTATTGTCCATTCGTTTTTTGTCATTCCGTTTCTCATTGCGGTTTTTGGGCTTTTACTATTCACGGCCATTACTCTTTTAACAAGAGAACAACAGACTGTTTATGATTTTTTGGAGGATGTTAAAATCGGTGGAGCCAGCAAACGCTGGCAAGCTGCCTTCGAACTATCGAAAATGTTGGCCAATCCTGATTTGATTCCCAAAGAAGGACGCTTTATAGCGGAATTGATTAATGCCTTTAAACATGCACAACACGATGACAATCGCGTACGACAATATTTAGCCTTAGCCATGGGACGGACAGGAAAAAATGAGTTTGTCCAACCATTACTGGAGGCCGTAAGCATTGAAAAGGAAGAAAATATCCCAGCGATTATCTATGCATTGGGCATGTTAAAGGACAATCGGGCCGTCCCTATTCTCAAAAATTTTGTCACGCATCAAAATGCGCGCATCCGCTCCGTTGCGGTTGTCGCCTTAGGGGTTATTGGCGAACCGTCTTCGAAAGAAATTTTAAAAAAAGCTTTAAACGATCCAGAACTCAATGTACAATGGGGTTCAGCTTTATCGCTGGCGCAAATGGGTGATGATTCGGGTAAGAAAATTATCATCAACTTGCTCAATCGCAAGTATTTACAATCCTTTAGCGAAGTTGATCAACAAGAGCAAAATCATATACTACTGTCGACGCTTGAAGCGGCTGCGTTTTTGCATGATTCTGAGATCGATCTGGCGATTGAAAAATTAGCGCAAGATGATGTCAACATGAAGATTCGTTCCACGGCAATGAAGTATATGGATAATCGCCACAGCAAGTAAATTATTATGAGTACCGAACAACCCGCACCGAATGAAAATGTTGCACAACCAACACCTTCTGTGACCCAGCCGGCTGTGCCCTCACCGGAACCGTCCAAGCCTGCCGTAACCCCTGAGGCTATAAACGCATCACAGGAAATCGTCAAACAACCGATTACACGTGGTGGTGTCGGTTCACCACCAACCACGATTCCAACGGCAGAGGGAACAATGGACCGTCGGACATTTATTAAATGGTTAACCCTAGGATGGGCTGCCTTTATTGCGGTTTTGGGTGGATATGGGGCAATGATGTTGCGATTTTTCTTTCCCAATGTTTTGTTTGAACCAAAACAAAGTTTTCGTGCCGGCTTTCCGGATGAATACCCCATTGGCGAAGTTTCGGAGCGTTGGAAGAGTAAATATGCAGTTTGGATTGTACGCGATATGGAAAAGATTTACGTTATATCAACGGTATGCACACATTTAGGATGTACACCCAATTGGCTGGCAGGGGAAAATAAATTTAAATGTCCCTGTCATGGCAGTGGATTTTATAAGACAGGCATTAATTTTGAAGGGCCGGCTCCGCGTCCGTTAGAACGTTTTAAGATTGCTTTAACGGATGAGGGTGAAATCTTGGTTGATAAAACGAAGAAGTTTCAACAAGAGAAGGGTGAGTGGAATGACCCGGAGTCGTACCTTGTAGTGTAAGCTATCAGCTCTCAGCTTTTTGCGGATGGCTGGTGGTTGACAGCTGCTTGCAATAGGAGTTATTAAATGTCTGAGGAATCAAAAAAACAAAAAAAATTACTCGAAAAATTTTTTGAAACTGCCTTAGGTCGGGCAATTTTTCGTACTGGTGTTCCTCGTTCGCGACGACAGCGGATGATGATTGTCCTCAATAGCGTCTTTTTGCATTTACACCCGGTTCGTCTTCCCAAACACGCGGTGAAAGTCAAATACACCTGGTGTATGGGGGGGTTATCATTTTTTGTCTTTCTCGTTTTAACGGTGACCGGCATTCTTCTTATGTTTTATTATCGACCAACGGTTGAGTATGCCTACGGCGATATTATTGATTTACGCGAGCAAGTTCCTCTTGGGATTATGCGTGAGATTCATCGTTGGGGTGCCCACCTTATGGTGATTACCGTCTGGCTTCATATGTTTAGAGTTTTTATGACAGGCTCCTATAAACCCCCCCGTGAGTTTAATTGGATGGTGGGTGTCATTTTGTTGGTTTTAACAATGTTATTAAGTTTTACGGGCTATCTTCTACCCTGGGATCAATTGGCGATTTGGGCGATTACGGTTGGATCCAATATGGCTGGCGCGACACCATTTTTGGGAACATCGGGACCGGGTTCAGCCCTTCTAAGTTTAGGGGATGTCAATTTTATTCATGGGTCCAGTGATGCCCGTTTTGCGCTTTTAGGGGGACGATTTGTTGGGGAGGCCACGTTATTGCGATTTTATGTACTTCACTGCATTGGTCTTCCCTTTATTATTATGATTTTTATGATTGTGCATTTCTGGCGTGTGCGAAAAGACGGAGGAATTTCGGGACCGATATAAATGTCAAGCACCAATAACCAAATTCCAAAAGAAATCGGGATTTGGTGTTTGGAATTTGAGATTTTAAACGATGGACGTACTCAAACATCTCATCAACGTTCTAGCTGATCCGAAGATAATATTTCCATTTATTATTCTCATTTTCTTTTTTCTTTTTCCTCCCACGGATGGTCTTCTCAAAATCAATGAAAAGTTACGATTAAACCGCCTTTGGACAAAAAAGGGGGGCGTTGTTATTTTTACTATCCTCATTGTATTTTTTCTGTTTGGTCTGTCCGATGAAAACTTTCAAAAAATAGTTACAAAACCCGATAACGTGCCTATTGTCGGCTTGATTTTTCTTACTGTTTTCTTTTTGTGGTTTAGTTTAAAACAAGCCATGGATAACGATGCGCGTATTTTGGAAGGAAAGAAACCCAAAGAAGCCGATGATTCTCAAGAAAAGGTTTTAGTTTGGCCGGATTTGCTTTACATTGAATTCATTGCACTTATTTTGTGTTCAGCGCTCTTGATTGTTTGGTCGATTGTCTTGCCAGCCCCGTTAGAAGAACCCGCCAACCCCACCGTTTCCCCCAACCCTTCCAAGGCTCCTTGGTATTTTCTTGGATTGCAAGAAATGCTCGTTTATTTTGATCCGTGGCTGGCGGGTGTTGTGTTCCCAACCGTTATTATTTTAGGGATGATGACTATTCCCTTTATTGATAATAATCCCAAAGGGGCTGGCTATTTTTCATTTCGTGAACGAAAAATGGCAGTCTCGATTTTTTTGTTTTTCTGGTTAGTTTTGTGGGTATTTTTAATTATTGTAGGGACATTTTTGCGTGGACCGAATTGGAATTTCTTTGGGCCTTTTGAATATTGGGATATCCATAAACTAGAAGCTCTTACAAATGTAAATTTATCAGAGATGATTTATATGATTTGGTTTAAGAGAAGTTTACCCAGTAATATTTTGCTGCGAGAAATATGGGGGTTTTTGGTTTTAATTGTATATTTTGGCGTAATGCCTTTAATCTTAGCCAAGACAGCGTTTAAGAATATTTATAAAGAATTAGGTGCACTACGCTACAGCATTTTTTCGGTTTTGTTGCTTATGTCGATAGGATTACCGATAAAAATGTTTTTGCGATGGGCTTTTAATATCAAATACATTATCGCCATTCCAGAGTTTTTTTTCAATATCTAAACTACAGACTTTCAGCTATCAGCTTCTTGCAGCTGATGGCTGTCAGCTAAAAGCTGAAGCATGCCTGAGCCCCAAGAACGCCATTACAATATCAATAAATTAAATGCGTGGTTTGCCATTACCACGATTCTCTTATTGTTATCCATTATTTGGATGTTTATGGATGATTATTCACGTGAATGGAAGGGGTATCAGAAAGAATTCAGGGATTTAGAAATAGAAAAGGCTCGCGTTAAACTTGATACCGAAGAGAATAAATTAAAAAAATCAGACGAATATCAGGCCTTGACCACCGCCATTGAGCAAACAAAAAGGGAAGTTGAAGAAAAATGTTCTCAACAGGAAGACGTAAAGATCCGTCTGGCGCGGTTGCAAGCCGAAAACGATTTGCTGAAACACAATTTGAAAATACGTAGTGCCGAGCGGGATGCGGCCCGTTTTCGTTATGAAGAGGCCATTGACAAAAACCACGATGCTGACAAAGCCAAAGGCGAATTTGAAACCATTCAACAAACGGTCACAACTCTTAAGCTACAGGTCGAAGAATCCGATGCTAAGCTCAACAGGGAAAGTTATAGTTTAAGCCAGTGTGATCAAAAACTCAAAGATCTTAAACGCCAAGAAATTGATTTAGTCAGACAGGTCACTGTCTCTCATCGTAAACTACGTAAAATTGATCCTGACCAAATGAATTTTCCCACCTATGTGGCGAACCTTATTCGTGATTTACCGGTCATTGATTTTGCGAATCCTAAATATAAAATTGAGCAGATTGTTCTAAAGGATATTACGGACAGTGTTAATTTTATGGAAGTTCCTAAGGCTGATCGATGTATTACTTGTCACGCAGGAATCGCCAATCCCGATTACAAAAATGCGGCACAACCTTTTCGTACGCACCCCAATTTAGAACTATATTTAGGCACTAATTCACCGCATCCCATGGAAGAATTTGGCTGCACGGTTTGCCACGGTGGGCGTGGTCGAGGTACAGATTTTGTGAGTGCCGTCCATACACCGTCCACACTCGAGCAAGAGAAAGAATGGGAAGAAAAGTATCATTGGCATAAATTTCATCATTGGGAAACGCCGATGTACCCGATGACGTATGTTGAAGCGGGCTGTTTTAAATGCCATTCTGGTGAAACCGTCATAAAGGGTGCCGAAAAGTTGAATTTAGGTTTGCATTTGGTTGAAAAGGCGGGGTGTTACACCTGCCATAACATTGAGAAATACAAAGATTGGCCTAAGCCCGGCCCGGATTTGACACATTTAGCCTCTAAGATTTCTAAGGATTGGGCTTATCGGTGGATCATGGCTCCAAAATCATTTCGTCACAATACCTGGATGCCCTCATTTTATGGTCAATCGAATAATGATGGTCCGGTTTTCCGAAAACGCTCGGAGCAAGAAATTCATGCCATGGTTCATTATCTGTTTGCGAAAAGCCAAGCATTCCAGATGGAGAGTATCCCGCAGCGCGGTGATACCAAACGCGGCGAAGAGATCGTTCATTCCATTGGCTGCATGGGTTGCCATAATATCCAACATGAACCAATGGCCTCGGTGCGTACCCGCCAGTCTCTTCGCCGGGAACATGGTCCCAATCTTACGGGTTTAGGGACAAAAGCAACCCCAGCCTGGTTGTATAACTGGTTGAAAGACCCTAATCGCTATCATCCCCAGACGCGTATGCCGAATCTGCGTCTGACAGATCAAGAAGCGGCGGATGTGGTGGCTTTTTTAAGTGAAGATAAGAACAATGAATTTATTCAGGAACCCATTCCAGCCGTCAATGAAGAAATTATCAACAACATTGTACGAGATTTTATGGTTAAAGCGAATACCATGGTTCAAACGCACGCTCAAATGGCCCAAATGAGTTTGGATGATAAATTGTTGTATGTCGGTGAGAAATTGATTGGGCATTATGGTTGTTTTTCCTGCCATAACATTGTTGGTTTCGAAGATTTTAAACCGATAGGAACTGAACTCACCGAAGAGGGAAGTAAGGCTGTTGATCGCTTAGATTTTGGATTTATTGATATTCCGCACACCAAAGAGGCATGGTTTAAGCAAAAGCTCAAAGATCCCCGTATCTTTGACAAAGATAAAATCAAAGCGCCGGATGAAAAACTACGCATGCCTAACTATAACTTTACCGATGAGGAAGTAGAAGCCATTACCACAGCGATTTTGGGGTTTGTGAAAGAACGACCTGCCCCTTCTAAGTCCAAGCCACGCACCGCAGAAAACCTATATATAGAAGAAGGTCAAAAGCTCGTTCGAGAATTCAACTGCCAAGCGTGTCATATCATGGAGGGCGAAGGGGGAGCCATTCAACCAATGGTGACGCAATGGCTGATAACATTTGATAATCGAGACGAAAGCGAGGCCCAAGCCATTACCACCGGTTTTAGCCCACCGAATCTGATTGGTGAAGGCAAGAAAGTTCACGCCGACTGGCTTTTTAACTTTTTACATCAGCCAGAAACGATTCGTCCGTGGCTTAAAGTACGCATGCCGACGTATAAATTTAATGCAGAACACCTGAATGCTTTAGTCAAATATTTTAGTGCCTTAGACAAGCAAGAATTTCCGTTTACCGAAATGATGGATACATCCTTAACGCCGGAAGAGTATGAAATTGGCAAAAAGCTTTTTTCTGATGATTATTTTGGTTGCGCGAAATGTCATATTGTGGGCGATAAAATGCCCAGTGGTTCTCCAGATAGCTGGGCACCGAATTTTGCGTTAGCCAAGAAGCGTTTAAAGCCTCAATGGATTTCGGGGTGGATTAAAGATCCCCAAAGCTTGCTACCGGGGACAAAGATGCCGAATTTTTACGATCCACAGGCGTTTGATGGTTCTGGACCAGAAGACATTTTAAACGGCGATGAGAATAAACAAATTGAGGTTTTACGCAATTTTCTTTTGACCTTAGCCGATGACAATTCTGTACAGGTTAATATCGAAATGAAAACTCCCAAAACTGATGCACCGGCAAAGGCACCGGTGGCACCGATGACGACCGAGAAAACTTCCGAATCAGCGTTAGAAACAACAACTACGCCTGCAACATCGCCTACACCACAGACTCCAACGGCGCCTTAAAATAAAATGATTAGCAAAATTTCTTTACTAACGGCCATCATTTTTGCCGTAACCTACCCTTTGTGTTTCTGGATAAGTTTTAAAGAACCCTTGAAACAGAATTTCCACCGTTTTCATATTGGCCTACCATGTTTTGTAGCCGGGATTGTGGCTGTGATGGTGCTTATCTCCAACTATGCAGACATCGTTATAGGAATGGTGTTCTCTTGGGCGGCAATGCTTTTGATTATCACGTATGCCAACTGGAAAAAAGAAACACCTAATCCGTTTATGGTGACGGTTCCGTGTGTATGGGGAATGGTGTTGTTCGTCTTTTCGTATGAAGAAATTCTCGGTCGGGGCATTGAGCCGATAGCCATACCTATCGGCATTCTCTCTGGTCTGATTTTCAGTTCTGCCCTCTATGCGATGAATTTAGGCCATTGGTATTTGAACGTGCACGGTCTGCCGATTAAGCATCTGCGTTGGGCAGTGAATGTGTTTGGAGTTTTTTTAATGCTACGTTTGCTTGTTGATATTTTTGGATTATTCG
>Ga0114945_10000062_pt1 | contig 58489 bp, 53 predicted proteins | sample OV2TP3_FD_87194 | JGI IMG/M metagenome (GOLD analysis project Ga0114945, IMG submission 87194) | Hot spring microbial communities from Beatty, Nevada to study Microbial Dark Matter (Phase II) - OV2 TP3 | ecosystem: Environmental > Aquatic > Thermal springs > Hot (42-90C) | place: USA: Beatty... | reverse complement strand
TGCGGCGGCCGGATGAGCCCCTTCTTGCGCCGGGTCCGGATGCGGACCTCCGAGAATATCGTCGAGGAGATGGTCCAGCTCTATAAGACCTATGGCGTAACCGGGTTCATGCTCTATGACGATGAATTGAACGTCAACCCGAAGATCGTGGAGCTGATGGATCTGATTGCCAAGACCCAGCAAGACCTGGGTGTGGAGTTCAGGCTTCGGGGGTTCATCAAGGCCGAGCTGTTCACGGACCAGCAGGCCGCGGCAATGTACCGGGCTGGGTTCCGATGGATCTTGGTGGGGTTCGAGTCGGGCCACGAACGCATTCTCACCAATATCCAGAAAAAGGCCGCTCAGGAGGACAATACCAACTGCATGGAGATCGCCAAGCGGCACAATCTGAAGGTCAAGGCGCTGATGTCGGTCGGGCACCCCGGTGAATCGGAAGAAACAGTGAAGGCGACCCGCGATTGGCTGCTGGCGGTCAAACCTGATGACTTTGACGCCACCGTGATCACCACCTATCCGGGGACCCCGTACTTCGACGAGGCGGTTGAGACCAAGCCGGGTGTCTGGACCTATACGTATCCCAAGAGCGGCGACCGGCTGCACAGCCTGGAGGTGGACTATCGCGAAGTGGCCGAATACTACAAAGGGATTCCAGGCGAGTACACGTCGTACGTCTACACCGACCACCTGAATGCGCAGGAATTGGTGCGGCTGCGCGACTGGCTGGAGGCCGATGTGCGGGCCAAGCTGGGCATCCCCTACAACACGGCGGCCCCGGCCGTCCGGTACGAACATTCGATGGGCCAAGGCGTGATTCCCGCGACCATTCTGCGAAGAACGCCGACCCCTCACCCTGCCCTCTCCCAACACCCATTGCAATGGGAGGAGCAATGGGTACCGGGGAGAGGCGAAAGGTGAGGGGGATTTCGTGGTAAGGAGATGCGTATTGCACTGGATGTCAGCCCTCTGGTCCGCAACCGGGCCGGCATCGGCACGTACGTCCTACACCTCCTTACGGCGCTGGTCCGGGTGGCCCCCGAGCATGAGTACCTCCTCTACACCCCTCAGCCGTTACCGGAGGACAGGAGCGCGGTCTTCGGTGTCCACCCACATGTACGAATCGTCAGGTGCCCTTCGTTCCTGATGCGACTACGGGCCCGGTGGGACCGGGTGGACCTCTTCCACGGATTGAACTTCAAGCTGCGCGGCTGGGGTCGCTACGGAGGGATCGTCACAATCTATGATTTGGCCCTGGATAGGCTGCCGCTACCTTCCCGGAAAGTCTTAGGGCAAAAGCGGTCGTTCTTGCGCACCGGGCGGACCGCGCGCCGAGCGTCCCGGGTGATGACGATCTCCGAGAACTCGGCGCGCGACATCATGGAGTTGTATGGAGTCCCACGGGAGCGGGTCGCCATCGTGAGCCCGGCCGTCGGCGCTGAGTTTTATCCGGTTGGCGATCCGGCTGCGGGGGCGGCGGTGAAGGCAAAGTATGGGATCCGTCGAGGCCGGTTCGTCCTCTCCGGAGGAGGAGCCGAGCCGCGGAAGAACATCGCTCTTCTCATCGAGGCCTTCGGACGCGCGAAAGGGTTGCGAGAGTCCGTCAACCTCGTAGTGGTCGGCGGCATGGACCGCGGCGCTGAGGCGATCCGCGCGGCCGTCCGCCGTGCGGGGCTTGAGGCTGCGGTTATCTTTCCCGGATATGTGCCGCTGGGGGACTTGCTCGCCCTTTATGCCCACTGCGCCCTGTTTGTGTTTCCTTCTTTGTACGAGGGCTTCGGCATGCCGGCGCTGGAGGCGATGGCCTGCGGCGCGCCGGTCGTGTGTTCGAATGCCGCCGCCCTGCCCGAAGTGGTCGGCGATGCGGCCTTGTTGATAGATCCGACCGATGTGGAGGCGATGGCCTCAGCTATGATGCAGGTCGTGGAAGACGGCGGGTTGCGTGAGGACCTCCGGCGGCGGGGCGCGCTCCGCGCCAAGGCGTATTCTTGGGAACGTTCGGCTCGGGACCTGCTCCGGGTGTACCAGGACTTGGTACCGGGGAAAACCGCATGAAGCGCGCCTTGATCACCGGCATTACCGGGCAGGATGGCTCGTACCTGGCGGAATTTTTGCTCGACAAGGGCTACGAAGTGCACGGGATCGTCAGGCGGGTGGCAATCGAGGACCCGGAACACCGGCTCTGGCGCATCCTGCATCTCAAGGACCGCCTCCAGCTGCACGCCGCCTCCCTAGAGAGCTTGCCCAGCATCTACCGGGTGTTCCGGGCGGTCCAACCCGATGAGTGTTATCACCTGGCCGCCCAGAGCTTCGTCGCCTATTCCTTTGAGGATGAATTTTCCACGCTCAACGCCAACATCAACGGCACGCATTACGTGCTGGCCGCCTTGCGCGACTGCGCGCCGGACTGCCGGTTCTACTTTGCCGCCTCGAGCGAGATGTTCGGCAAAGTGGCGCAGATGCCCCAGACGGAGGAAACCCCCTTTCATCCCCGTTCCGCTTACGGCATCTCGAAAGTGGGCGGGTTCCACCTGACGCGGAACTACCGGGAAGCCTACGGCATCCGGGCTTGCTGCGGCATCCTGTATAATCATGAGTCTCCGCGCCGGGGATTCGAGTTCGTCACGCGGAAGATCACCTCCCACGCCGCGCGGATCAAGCTCGGCCTCGCCAAGGAAGTCAGGCTCGGCAACTTGGATGCGCGGCGCGACTGGGGCCACGCGCGCGAATACGTACGGGCCATGTGGGTGATGCTGCAGCAGGACGAGCCGGAAGACTACGTCATCGCATCCGGGGTCCAGCATTCGGTGCGGGAGTTCGCCGAGGCGGCCTTCGCGCACCTGGGCCTCGACTACCGGGATCATGTGGTCGTGGATCCCCAGTTCTTCAGGCCTGCCGATGTGGAAACGCTGCTCGGGGATACCACCAAAGCCAGACAGAAACTGGGCTGGACCTACGGCGTGACGTTCACGGAACTGGTTCAGGAAATGGTCGAAGACGACCTAGCCCGGTTGAAAGGCATCGCCTCCTGCCGATGATCGCACGCTGATGTCGGCGCTGACTCCTGATCGGATCCTGGTCATTAAGCTCCGTTACGTGGGGGATGTCCTGCTTGCGACGCCGGTCCTGAGCCGGTTGCGGGAAGGCTTCCCGAAGGCCCACCTTGCCATGCTCGTGAACCAGGGCACCGAAGAAGTGGTGAGGGGCCATCCGGCGCTCGATGAGGTGCTGATCCTGAAGCGCGGGAGCATGGCCCGTCAGTGGCGCTTTGTGCGTGAAATTCGGGATCGGAGGTTCGATCTCGTGATAGACCTGACCGACGGCGACCGGTCCGCGCTCGTGAGTAGACTGTCGGGCGCGCCGGCTCGGCTCGGCTATAACAGCGAGGGACGATGGCGGGGCTGGCTCTACACCAGGGTCATCGAGGCCGACCGGTTCGCCATGCATACCAGCCGCTATCATTTGGCCGCGACGGAGGCGTTGGGTCTTACCGGCTCGCCGCCTGCGCCGATCCTCACCGTTGACCCCGAGGCCCGTCGTGTTGCGGAGCGCCTGCTTCAAGAGGCAGGCATCGACGGCACGCGGCCGCTGGTCTGTTTGCATCCCGGAGCCCGCTGGTGGTTCAAGTCCTGGCCGGCCGAGCGGTTCGCGGCGCTCGCCGACCGCATTCAGACCGAGACTCTAGCCCAAGCCCTGTTCCTTGGCGGGGAGCCTGAGCGAAGTGTAGTGGATCGGATCGCCGGGGCCATGAACACGCCGTCCCTGAACCTGGTCGGGCGAACGGGGCTCCAAGAACTCGGGGCGGTTCTGGAGCATGCTACGCTTATGGTGACCAACGATAACGGGCCCATGCACATGGCAGCGGCACGTGGAGTTCCGGTGATCGGGCTCTTTGGGCCGTCGGACCCGGCTGTCTGGGGACCGTGGGGAGAGGGCCACCGCACGTTTTACAAGGGGCTGGACTGCCATGCTTGCTTTCATCCGGACTGTTTTCGAGGGGAGCAAAACTGCATGCGGCTGATCACGCTTGAGGAGGTTTGGGAAGCCGTCAAGCAACGGGTCGTACTTCAATGCGTGCAGCGCTGATCACTCGATCGTTTCTTCCATTCGCCGCCAGGTTTTTCTATCGGCACCCGACCAAGTGGAGGCTATTGCGGCAGCACTGGTGCGACTATGTCGGACGATTCGGGAAAATGGCCGAGCTGACGGGGAAGGATGTGAACCAGGTCGAGACGGTCTTTTACGAATTGGAGTGCGAGGAACCGTTGTTTCAGGAGGTCAACGGCTGGGCCGGCATGCCGATGCATCCCATCGTGTATTACGGGCTCGTTCGTTTGGTGCAACCGGATTTGGTGGTCGAAACCGGCGTGTGTGACGGCTTTTCATCGCGGTTTCTGCTCCTCGCCCTGGAACGAAATGGGCGCGGCACTCTCCATTCCATCGACCTGCCGAGCCAGGACGTCGAACTTGTTCCAGGCGGAGCTCGCCAGTCTGACGTGCTTCCTGAGGGACGCCAAACGGGCTGGCTGGTGCCTCCTGGCCTCCGGGCACGCTGGCAGCTTCATTTGGGGGATGCCAAGGAGCTGCTCCCCAAGTTGCTGCCGACACTGGGACCCTTTGACATCTTCATTCATGACAGCTTGCATACATACGACCACATGATGTTTGAATACCGGATCGCCTGGCCGTATCTTCGGGAGGGAGGGATCTTGCTGTCGGATGACACCGATTGGAATGATGCCTTCCCCGAATTTGCAGGTGAGGTTGACCGCCCCACGGTCATGTTCAATTTTCGAGTGGGGGCCATTCGAAAACCTATTGGGGCTGTGGGATCATGAAAGGGACCGTTCTGTTCGTCCACGGCATCACCGAGATCGGCGGGGCCGAGCGCGAGTTGCTGGTGATCTTGGACCGGCTGCCGCGATGGGGGTACCGACCCCTCGTCGTCTGCCCGGACCGGGGGCCTCTCGCGGAGGAGTTCGCGCGTCGCGGGATCGCCGCGCGAGGAGCCCCCTTGCCGCCTTGGCGCAAGCTCTTTGCGTATCCGAAGCGAGCGTCGGCCATCCGATGTCTCCGCGAAGTCATCGTGGCGGAGCGCCCCATGCTGCTTCACGTCAACGACATCTGGTGGGTCCCGCAAACGCTGCGTGCCGCTGCCGGATTGGGAGTTCCGATCGTCGCGCACGTGCGACAAGAGATTGAGCCGTCAAAGGCCCGGCGCTACGAACTGGACCGGCCGGATCTCGTGCTTCCGGTGTCCCGAAGGATTCAGCAGTCGTTGGAGGCCGGCGAGGTCCTGCCTGAACGGATGCGTGTTCTTTACAGCGGAGTGGACCTCATCCACGTTCTGGATCAAGACGATGGCCAGGAAGTCCGACGCCGATTCGGCATCCCGGCGGGGGCGCTCGTGATGGGAACCGTCGCGAGTCTCTTCGCCCGCAAGGGATACGACGTCATGCTCCGAGCCCTCCCGGCGATTTTGAAGTCGTCGCCTCAGGTCCATTATCTGATCATCGGAAGCGGAGATACCCGCTATGAAACACGTTTGCGGGCGCTGGTGCAAGACCTGGGATTGGCGCCCCACGTGCGCTTCACCGGGTTTCAGGCGTCCGTGTACCCCTTTCTGGCGGCTCTGGATGTCTATGTGCATCCGGCTATAATGGAAGGGTTTGGAATTGCGGTGCTCGAAGCCATGGCCATGCGCAAGCCGGTGGTGGCCACCAGGACCGGTGGCCTGCCTGAGATCGTGCGGGACGGCGAAACAGGGGTACTGGTCCCCCCCGGCGATCCGGACGCATTGGCAAACGCGGTCACGCGGCTTGCACAGGATCCGCCCCGGCGACGGAAATTGGGCGAAGCCGGCAGGGACCGTGTCGCCGTCCACTTCACGGTGGACGCTATGATGGAGCGGCTTGCGTCGGATTATGGCGCGCTCATCGGGAAGCCCCCCCTCCCTTGCCCTCCCCCTTCGAGGGGGGAGGGGAGGGTGGGGGTGGACGTGGTATCAATATGACACGACACCTGCGCGTCAGCCTGGTCATTCCCGTGTACAACCAACTGGTGCACACCATGCAGTGCTTAGAGTCCATTCTGCACCTTCCCGACAAAGGCGACGAGCTTATCGTCGTGGACAATGCTTCTACGGACGGGACGCCCAAATATCTCGAGAGCGTCGGCGTCACGGTCATCAGCAACGCGACGAATCTGGGCTGCGCCAAAGCCTGGAACCAGGGCGTCCGGGCGAGTCGCGGCGAGGTGGTGGGCATCCTGAGCAACGATATCATCGTGACGCCGGGCTGGCTACCGGCGCTGCTGCGCTTCATGGAGCGGACCGGGCATGGCATCGTCAGTCCGGCGATGCGGGAGGGACCGCTCGACTACGAGCTAGACCCCTATGCCGCCGAGTTCACGGCGGCCTGCCGAGAAGCGACGCGTCCGGGCCTGCTGGGGACATGCATGCTGATCCGCCGGGAGGTGTTCGACAAGGCCGGCCTGTTCGACGAAGGGTTCAGCTACGGGGGCTGCGAGGACATGGACTTCCTCTGGCGGACGCAGAAAGCCGGGATCACGGCCGGCGTGACCGGCGCCGCCTTCATCCATCACTTCGGGATGGTCACGCAGAATGCCGTCAAGCTCACTGAATCCAACACCTATTCGGCGCAGAACCTCGAGCACTTTCGCCGCAAGTGGGGACGGACCGTGCGGGGCAACTGGTTGCAACGGCGCTGGGTCGGCCTGCGGGAGACATGGACCGAGCGGTACGAGCGTTTCCGGTTCGGCCACGCGCTTGTGGAACGCGGGTAGTGGCGTGCGGCCGTACGTCCCTACTGGACATCCGCGGGCCGTTTCAGGCGCAAGAGATAAGAAACAAGGAGGAGGGCACTCGTGCGTATTCTGATCACCGGGGGCGCGGGTTTTCTCGGTAGCCATCTCTGCGATCGCTTGATCGGGATGGATCACCAGGTGATGTGTGTTGATAACCTGCTCACGGGATCGATGGCCAATATTGCCCACCTCATGGGTCACGAACGCTTCAGCTATATCCACTACAATGTGTGTGACTACCTCTATGTCGAGGGACCCTTGGATGCCATCATGCACTTCGCCTCGCCCGCGAGCCCGCAGGATTACCTCGAACTCCCCATCGCCACCTTGAAGGTCGGAGCCTTGGGGACGCACAAAGCGCTAGGGCTGGCCAAGGCGAAGAACGCCCGGTTCCTCCTGGCCAGCACGTCCGAGGTGTACGGGGATCCCCTGATCTCGCCCCAGTCCGAGGTCTACTGGGGCAACGTCAATCCGATCAGTCCGCGCGGCGTCTATGACGAAGCCAAACGCTTCGCGGAGGCTATGACGATGGCCTACCACCGCTACCACGGCATCGACACGCGGATCGTGCGCATCTTTAACACCTACGGACCGCGGATGCGGCCGCACGATGGGCGGGTCGTCTCGAATTTCATCGTTCAAGCGCTCAGCGGGAAGCCGCTGACCATTTTCGGAACCGGCGCCCAGACCCGTAGTTTCTGCTATGTGGACGATCTCGTCGAAGGCATTACGCGCTTGCTGCTGGCCCCGCCCGATCGCTCTCCTAAGCAGCGGACCGATCGGCAGTCGTTTCTGTACCGCAGCGACGCGCCGCCGGAGCGGACCATCCACGAGCCGATCAACATCGGCAACCCGCACGAGCTGACCGTGCTGGAGATCGCCCGCAAGGTGCAGGCGCTGGTCGGGACCTCAGCTCCCCTGGAGTTCAAGCCGCTCCCGGCCGACGATCCGAAGGTCCGCTGCCCCGACATCCGGCTCGCTCAGGAGCTCCTTGGCTGGGCCCCCCACGTGAGCCTTGACGAAGGGCTCCGGCGGACCATCGAGTACTTCCGCAAACGGGCAGCATGAACCTCCACTGCTTCATCTGTGCGACCGTCGTCTATCCCAACGATCACGCCGTCGACCTCAAGCTTCATGCGTACTACCTGCATGCCCAGGTCGCCGCCTTCCAGAAGACGGGGGTGTCACTCACGCTCATCCAGAACGGCTGTGAGTTCCCCTCGCTGAGGATCCCCGTGCTCCGCACCCCGATCCCCAAAAGCCTGGCGTACAACTATCTTTTGTGTGACGCGAACTGCGCCGGCGACTACTGGGTCTTCCTGCCGGAGGACTGCCGCATCACGGCTCAAGGGTGGGAGGCGATCCGCAAGCGCGACGGCCGCGCGTGTTTCTCGATGGCCAAGGATCCCAAGTGCCTCGTCTGCCGCAAGGGCATCTTCGACGGGCTTGCGCCGGAAGCCCGCGCGGCCTGCGACCTCAATTTTCTCGGCAAGGAGATCAGCCACATGTTGGTCCGGGGCGAGCTGGAGAAACATGGGTTTCACTGCATCACGCCGAATTGGCCGCAGGTCAGTACGGATCCTCCGCTCTGGGCCAACGAGTATCTCGAAATGATCCCCGGGGTGCACCCCAACGCCAACATCCTTCGCTGCATGCCCGCCCTCGATGATTACGGGATCAGCGGCTACAAGGCCAGCACCGCCAAGATCGAAGAGCTCTACGCCAGGATCGTGAAGGACAGACTGGACCGGGCGGCGGCCGAGGCGCTCGCCTGCAAGTCGCTCATCTCCCGCTACGGCCCCCTCATCACTGAAGTCCCTTACGAACCTTGACAGAATCCGCCGCCGAGTTTTTCCTTGACTCCCCTGTGCCGATATGTTCAAATCTTGAACGCTTGCCGGGGGGACAAGGTTATCATGGATATCCAGGCTCAGCGCGACCTGCAGCTCCTCAATGAAGTCGAACGGAACGCCGCCGTCACCCAGCGCTCGTTGTCGGTCAAGCTCGGGGTCGCCCTGGGGCTGACCAATCTGTACCTCAAGCGCCTGGCCCACAAGGGCTACATCAAGATCACGACCATCCCCCGGCATCGCATCAAGTACCTCCTGACCCCTCAAGGGATGGCCGAGAAGACCCGCCTCACGTACGAGTACATGCAGTATTCCTTGACGTATTACCGGAACATGCGGGGGCGCCTGAAGGTCGCGTTGGCGGAACGGGCGAACGCCGGCGCCAAACGGATTGTGATTTACGGCACGGGCGAGCTGGCCGAGCTGGCCTACCTCACCTTACGGGAGATGGACCTGACCCTGGTCGGGTTCGTGGACGGCGGCAACGGACAGACGTTCCTGTCCTATCCGGTCTGGCCGATCGAAGCCTTGCCCGAATGGGAATTCGATGCCGTGTTGGTTGCAGACCTGAAAGAGGCGAAGAAGATTCAGGCCCGGATTGTCCGGGCGGGCGTGCCGCGCGAGAAGATCGCCGCGCTGTAGGGTTTCGGGTTCTGTACAGAGCCGTCGGCGCCTTCTCAGGCACCAAGCCGAGGCGGGCCGCCAACGGAACGATGGGGACGGGATTGTACGCTCTGTAAGTGAGAGGGCGAAGCTGTGCCCGAGGCCGATGGAACGTCACGCTGGTATGCCATCCGAACGCGCTCGCGTCATGAAAAACAGGTCCGGGACCGGCTGGCCGTGCAGGGTGTCGAGCACCTGCTCCCCACGGTCGTCAGGCGGCATCAATGGAAAGATCGGAAGAAGGACGTGGAGGTGCCGTTGTTCGCGGGGTACTGTTTCGCGCATTTCGCCTGGCCCGACCGGTTGCAGATTCAGACGGTATCAGGGGTGGTGGACATCGTCGGCGGGGGGCAACGTCCCGAGTCGATCCCCGATGAGGAAATCGAAGCGATCCGGACGCTGATGACCAGCACGCTCCCGTACGATTCCCATCCCTACCTTCACGAGGGCATGGCGGTGGAAGTCATCCGCGGCCCTCTGGAAGGGGTGCGGGGCATTCTGGTGCGCAAAGACAAGCGGCACCGGCTGGTCATCTCCGTCCACTTGATCCAGCAGGCCGCTGCCGTTGAAATTGACGACTCGGACGTGGTGCCGGCGTAAGGCGAAGGTGACGTCTTCAGAAACCGCGGGGTGAAGAGCATGAAAGAGCGTACTGCAGAGCCGAAGGTGACGGTGGTTGGGGCCGGCTATTGGGGAAAGAACCTGGTCCGGAACTTCCATGACTTGAACGCCCTGGCGGCGATCTGTGATGTGGATGAAGAACACGTGCGGGCGTACCAGGCCCAGTACCCGGGGACCAGGATTCTCAGCGCGTATTCGGAAGTCCTGCGGGACGACCGCACCACCGCCGTGGTGATCGCCACCCCCGCCGAGACGCACGGCGATCTTGTGCGGGAAGCCCTGCTTGCGGGTAAGGACGTGTTCGTGGAAAAGCCGCTCTGCCTGTCGGTGCCCACAGGCAAAGAACTGGTCGCGCTGGCTCGACAGCAAGGCCGGATCCTCATGGTCGGACACCTCCTCTGGTACCATCCGGCGGTGCTCAAGCTGCGCGACCTGATCCTGCAGGGCGAGCTCGGCCGTATCCAGTACATTTATTCCAGGCGGCTCAACATCGGCAAGATCCGCCGTGAGGAGAATATCCTGTGGTCCTTCGCGCCCCATGACATCGCGGTGATCCTGGGATTAATCGGGGAGATGCCGAACGCCGTGCAGGCGCAAGGCGGCAACTATCTGCACCAGCAGATTGCGGACGTCACCGTCAGCCTGATGTCGTTTCCCAGCGGGGTCAAGGCGCATATCTTCGTGTCCTGGCTGCATCCCTTCAAGGAGCAGAAGCTGGTGGTCGTGGGGGATCGTAAGATGGCGGTCTTCGACGATCTGGAGAAAAAGGACAAGCTACTCGTCTATCCGCACTCCATTGACTGGAAGAACCATGTCCCCGTCGCCACGAAGGCCGAGGCGACACCGGTGCCCGTTGATGTGATCGAACCGCTCCGGGCGGAATGCGAGCATTTTCTTGAATGCGTCCGGACCCGTTCCCGACCGCGCACCGACGGCGAGGAGGCAGTGCGCGTGCTGACCGTCCTCCAGCAATGTCAGGAGGCGCTGGAGGCCCCGGCCAGACCCGTGGGGACCGTGCCCGTCCCGGGCCCTCGGACCTATTTCGTGCACGAGTCGGCCTTCATCGACGGCGATGTTGAGATCGGCGAAGGGACCAGCATCTGGCATGTCTCGCATATCCTCAAGGGGTCGCGGCTCGGCAAGCGCTGCAAAATCGGCCAGAACGTGGTGATCGGTCCCAACGTTACGATCGGCAACGGAGTCAAGATCCAGAACAACGTGTCGGTGTATGAAGGGGTGACGCTGGAAGACTTCGTGTTCTGCGGGCCCTCGATGGTGTTCACCAACGTCATCAACCCGCGGAGCGAGATCCCCCGGATGGCCGAGCACCAAGCCACGCTGGTGAAGCGGGGCGCCACGCTCGGCGCCAATTGCACGATCCTGTGCGGGATCACGATCGGGCGCTACGCCTTGGTCGGAGCTGGGGCGGTGGTCACCAGGAATGTGTCTGACTTTGCCCTAGTTATGGGGAATCCGGCGACGGTGAAAGGGTGGGTCTGCTCGTGCGGGCTCAAGCTCGCGGGAAAGGGGAGGACCATAAGGTGCGCCGGGTGCGGCAAAACTTACAGCAGAAAGGCCGGTGGAATCATGCTCCAATCTCCTCGAGGGCAATCATGATCGCCCCCCACGGCGGAACGCTCGTCAACCAGTGTCTGCCTCCGCAGAAGAAAGGGGATTTCCATGGCATTCCGTCTATTCCCATGAGCGCCATCGCCGCGTCCGATCTCTGGAACATCGCGACCGGCGTATTCAGCCCGCTCACCGGGTTCATGGACGAGAAGGCCGTGGGTACGGTCTTGGCCGAGAACCGGATAGGGTCCCAAGTCTGGACAATCCCCATCACCCTGGACGTGTCAAAGGCGGTCGCGGATACGATCCGGCCCGGCCGCGAAATGGGATTGACGGATCAGTCCGGCGTCCTCCAAGGCGTCATCGAAGTGAGCGAAGTGTTCTCCCATCGGAAGGAAGAGCGGTGCGAGGCCACGTTCAAGACGCTGGACCCTTTCCATCCAGGCGTGGCGATGGTACAGGCTATGGAGGAGGTCCTGATGGCGGGCCGGGTGTGGGCCTTCGAGCCGGATAAGGGGACAGGAGTTGCCCGATCTGTCACACCGATGGAGACGCGCGAGCATTTCGCGCGCAAAGGATGGAAGACGATCGCGGGTTTTCAGACGCGCAATGCGCCCCACCGCGCCCATGAATACCTGCAGCGGTGCGCGCTGGAGCTGACGGACGGCCTCTTCATCCAGCCGATCGGCGGGTGGGTCAAACCGGGCGATTTCGATCCCGAGGTCGTCCTCCAAGCCTATCGTTTTTTCATTCGCGAGTTGTATCCGGCCGACCGCGTCTTTTGCAGCGATCTGCGGACGGCCATGCGGTACGCCGGGCCCAAAGAGGCGGTCTTCCACGCCCTCATCCGCCAGAATTTCGGCTGCACCCATTTCATCGTCGGCCGGGACCACGCAGGGGTCGGCGGGTTCTACCATTCGTATGCGGCGCATCGATTCATCGCCGAGCTGCCGCCCCTGGATATCTGCATCCTGAAGCTTCATGAGCCGTTTTACTGCCGGCGATGCGGCGGCACGGCGACCGAGAAGACCTGCGGACATGACGAAGCCCAGCGGACTTACATCAACGGGTCCGGCGTCCGCGACATGCTGGTCGGGCGTAAGCCCATCCCCCCATACATCATGCGTGAGGAACTGGTTCGGTTTCTGCTGGACCTGCAAAAACAGCGGCCGTTGTTTTCCGAGGGCACGCCCACATGAAGCCCTTCGAGGTCATTGCGACGATCAGCGACCGCGTCGCGACGCCGGCCTATCTGGAAGGGTTCGTGGAGCGGGGCGCGACGATCCTGCGCATCAATGGGTCCCATGCCTCCGTCGAGGAGGCGCGCCGCCTGGTCGCGGCAGTCCGTCGCCACGTGGGACGGCGGGCGAAGATCCTGATCGATCTGCCGGGCAACAAGATCCGTACCGCCAACCTCCCGGACCCCATCGTGCTTGAGGCAAGACTGCCGTTCAGTCTGAAGGCGTCGCAGTTCAATTTCCCTGGCATCTTGTCCTACTTGCGTCCGGGCCTGGAGTTGATCGCGAGCGACGGGCGGGTGAAATTCGTCGTCGAGTCCTGCAACGAGCACGAGGCGTGCTTCATCCCCCGGTTCAGCGGTCTGCTGGAGAACGGAAAAGGGGTCCACATCGTAGGATACCATCCGCCGCTGCCGTTCCTCTTCCCGCGGGACCAAGAGCTCCTGCAGGCGGCCAGGGAAGAAGGCGTAGACTTGGTCGGCCTCTCCTACGTGCGCCACGCCCAGGACGTGGCGGAAACGCGCGCCCTGCTTGACGGGAGTCCGGTGGGCATCCTCTGCAAGATCGAGACACGCGAGGCGTGCCAGGAACTCGACACCATCCTCCCGTTGTCCGCGCAGATACTGATCGATCGTGGCGACCTCTCCAGCGAAATCGGGCTCTATCACACTCACCGTATGGAGCAGGCCATCGCAAAACGCGCCGCCGACCAAGGCGTGAAGGTCTTCGTCGCGACCCAAATTCTCTACAACATGGTCGAGTATCCGATCCCTCTGATGGCGGAGGTCGCCGCCTTGAGCGAAGTGGTCCGCTACGCCCACGGCATTCAGTTGTCGGATGAGACCGCCGTCGGCAAGTACCCCTTCGAGGCGCTGGAGGTCGTGCGCAACGTCAGGGCCAGCGTTGTACACGCGCCGGCCGGGCAGAAGGCCGATGGTGGGGGCCTGGTCGTCTGGCTGACCGGCCGCTCGGGCAGCGGCAAAACGACACTGGCGACCGCTCTGAATAAGCGACTGGAGGCCCGTGGGGAGCGGGTCGTGAGTATAGACGGAGACGAGGCCCGATCTTTCACGCAGGGAGTGTTGGGGTACTCCAAGCCCGAGCGCGAGAGTCATCTTAAGTACCTGGCATTTGCGAGCCAAAAAGCAGTTGAGTCTGGCGCTGTGGTGATTGTGGCGGCTCTGAGTCCGTTTGAGCACATTCGACAGTGGACGCGAGGTGTGGTTTCGAATTACTTCGAGATTTATCTGGACTGCCCCTTAGATGAATGCATCAGACGGGATCCGAAAGGTCATTACGCCAAGGCTACCAAGGGCGAGCTGGCCGACTTCGTCGGTGTGGACATGGAATATGAGATTCCTCGGACGCCCGATCTGGTTCTCGATTCCGGTCGGGGAACGGTCGAGGCCTGTTCAGATCAAATCCTGCGTGCGCTGGAGAAGGCCGGTTTTCTGTCCGTGGGCGGACCTTCCTAGGAGGCCGGGTGGACTATCGCGGGAAGAAAGTATTGGTCACGGGAGCGGATGGGTTCATCGGGTCCCATCTTGTGGAGCGTCTGGCGGCTGGCGGGGCACAGGTCACCGCCTTGAGCCTATACAACTCGTTCGACAGCCACGGTTGGCTCGACGAGTTGCCCGCCGAAACCTTGCGGGCCGTCAAGCTCATACGCGGGGATGTTCGTAACGGTCCCTTTATAGGGCGGCTGGTCGAAGGGCAGGATCTCGTCTTCCATCTCGCCGCGCTGATCTCCATCCCCTACTCTTACGAGGCCACGCACTCATACGTGGACGTCAATGTCACAGGAACTTTGAATGTCCTGGAAGCCGCACGCGCCCATGGAGTGAAGCGCGTCGTCCATACTTCGACCAGTGAAGTTTACGGGACGGCCCAGTACACCCCGATTGACGAGCACCATCCGCTCCAGGGCCAGTCTCCCTATTCAGCCAGCAAGATCGGCGCGGACATGATGGCCGAAGCCTACGCGCGTTCCTTTGACCTGCCGGTGGTCATCCTGCGTCCGTTCAATACGTTCGGCCCGCGGCAGAGCGAGCGGGCCGTCATTCCGACGGTGATCCGTCAATGTCTGGACCACGCCTGCAAGACAATCCGTCTTGGTGATCCGAGCCCCATCAGGGATTTCAGCTATGTGACGGATACGGCCGAAGCGTTTGCCGCGATCGGGGCGACGGAAAAACTGGAATATGGCCAGGCGTACAATGCCGGCACCGGCGTGGCTGTCAGCGTCGGAGAAGTCGTCGAAACCATCCGGCGCCTGGTCGGGACGGACAAGCCGGTGAAGGCGGAGCCCTCGCGCCTGCGTCCGCCGAACTCTGAAGTCAGAGCGCTCTTAGCCGACAACCGGCGGCTGATCGCGGCCACAGGCTGGCGCCCTCGGATTGATTTGGAGGAAGGGCTGTCGCGGACCATTACATGGTGGCGTCGAAGGCTGGAGGCCGACCGTGTCCGACCCTTGAGCGGATACATGACCTGATCTCTTCTCGTTCGCGATCGTGCAAGATTTCCGGTCCCCCCCCGCCAGATGAGTCTAACGTATGAATCTCTTAGGCGAGAGTTTTGCGACTCTGCCGATGCCTTTCGTGTGGTTGCTCGTGATCGGACTGGTCTTTTGGTCTCGACCGGTTGTCGGTCGGAGACTGGTTGCCGTCACCACCGTGGCCTTTTTCATTTCCAGCCTGGCGATTGTCGGCAAGATCGTGCTGCTCGCCTTCCTTGCTACTGTACCCGTCTGGGAAGCGGGCATGGCGCCGAAGCCCGTGGCGATCATCGTGCCGACCGGTGGAATTTTTGCCGATGAAACCGGACGATGGTGGCCCAGCAGCAGTTCTATCCATCGCGCCGTCATGGCCACGCAACTGCGTCAACAACTGGATGTCCCGCTCATTATCAGCGGCGGGGCGCCGGTCAACGGGCAGCCGCCGGAGGCCCGCGTGATCGCGACCGAGCTCGCCCTGACCGGCCCCGCCGTCATACTTGAGACCACTGCCCGCAACTCCCAGGAAACCGGCCAGGCGGTGGCTGGGATAATGAAGAACCTGCCCGTCGGGCCGGTGATGCTCGCCACCAGCGATATGCATGTCGCCCGCATGGGAGCCGTGCTGCGGCACGCCGGCCTGAGCGTCAGGCAACCCTCTCACCATAGGGAGACGGTGAAGCGAGTGGTCTGGACCGACTTTATCCCAAGCACCCTGGGCCTCGCCTACAGCGCGCGGTTATCGCGGGAATCCTGGGCGATTCTTTGGTATGTCGTGAAGGGGTATCTCTCCCTACACGACTTTGTAGCAGGCAGTGAGAGACCCGGGTCACACTGAAGTTCGCTTTTCATCGGCTGCTATGACACCCCTCGCAACAATTGCGCTCGTTGCTCGCTCGGAGTCACGCATGTTCATGCTTGACCTGGCTAGGCTTTTGAAAGAACGCCACGGTAGCGTTTTGCATTTGTATTGTTCCGGACCGCAGGAAGTGAGTTTTTACCAGGAACTGAACAACGATCGCCTTTTTGATTCGATCAACGACGCCGATGTGTTGTTGCCCAACGCTCTTCAGAGCGGCCTTGAGGAATCATCGGTGGTTGCTCGCGCCAAGGCGTTCGAAGCTCGTATCGGCTGTACCTATAACAGACTTGCGGTCGAGAACCGTCACCTTGGGCGGGGCTATGCACTAGGCGGTTTCCACCATCCTCGGTCTCGTATTTCTCAGAGAGCCTCCTAGCTGCAATTGCTACACGCGTATAACGAAAGCCTCAACTTCTGGGACCGGGAGATTGCCACCAAGGGCATCACGTTGCTTATAAATGGCGGTAAAGAAGCGGCTTGCATATCGCGTGAACACGGCCTGCCATACCGGGCTATCGCCGGTGCTAGATACAAGAATTACCATTACTGGGCCTGGAACGAATTCTATGAAAATCCCGGTATTGAGGTTGCATATCGGAGAGGGGACGCTTCCCAGGCGGGCATGCTGGACGAGCCCTACTTGACTCATATGGTCAACCGAAAGCGCTTCTTGGAGGAGTTGAATTTAGCCGGGCTACTGAAAAAACTGGCATTGACGACGGCGCGTCATGCCTATTGGCGTTTACGCGGATACAAGAAGGCGAAGGGGTATTACCTGCGGGAGAATTTGAAGTATCACGTTCGGGTGTGGCGCGATTATAAGAAGCTTAGCAAAATTGCCCGTGTGACACTTGCTGATCTACAAGGCAAGCCTTTCGTGTTTTTTCCCCTTCATCAGGAACCGGAAGCGGCCCTTCAGAGTTTGTCTCCAGAGTTTTTTTATCAGTTGTCATGTATTGCGTCGCTTTCTCGTGATCTGCCGGCCGGTACGCTCCTCGCGGTTAAAGAAACCTTTGGGGCGATCGGACGGCGACCCGACAATTTTTACCAACAGATCGCTGAGTTCAAGAATGTTGTTTGGCTCAGCACGATGGAGCTGGGAATCAACGTTGTCCGTCAGGCTTCCGCCGTGGCCACGATAACCGGTACGGCGGGGTTCGAAGCTGCCGTCATGGGCAAGCCGGTGATCAGCTTCGGCCGGCACAACATTTACAATTTCATGCCGCATGTCAAAGTTGTCATGGATGAGTCAAAGCTAAAGGAATACCTCTTTGAGGCACTGAACGGAGGGATTGATCCCGAAAGCGCCGGGGCTGATGGCCAACGATTTCTGCAGGCGGTGATTGCTTGCTCGTTCGATATGCGTGGCTACGACTATGTGAACGTCCAAGCATTTGAGCGGCAGAGTATCGAAGATGCCTATCAGTGTCTTATGCTCAGCCTCGACGAGATATCCGCGCATGCGGATGGTCAGCTATTCGGCAGAAGCCAGCATCACTGGGGCAAGGGCGTCGCACCAACGTGCTAAGTCCAATGAGCAAAAGCAATGCAGCGGTGCGGCGTAGAATCTCTGTTGCTGACGTCAAAGCTTCGTTCGATCTGTCGTCTGGAAAAGAACTCTTCTATGTGACCTGGTTTGCTCGGCCACTCTCCAATTACTGTACACCGTTCTTTTGCAATCTTGGCTGCTCCGCCAATGCCGTCACCCTTTCCCGAGCCATCATCACATTCGGTGTGCTCGCTGGGCTTAGTGCCGGGTCGCCCCCTGTCCTTGTCGGGGTCGTACTGGCAGTTTATGTGGGGTTTGTCCTCGATTGTGTGGATGGCAACCTGGCGAGGCTTTATAACTCCGCTACCTACTGGGGCAAGTTTGTCGATGGGCTCGTTGATGCCCTCTATGGGATGCTGGTGCCGCTGGCCACGGCGATTGGTCTGTGGAGAGTCGGCGACAATGGCCTAGCTCTGCTGGCCGGATCCTTGACGACGGCTTTGGCGCTGTCCGCCGAGGTTGGACGCAACCGAATGAGTTTTTTTCGCGAGTGGATGATCACTCAGACCGGCCCTCTCACCGCCAGTGATGAAGCAGCACGAGTAATGCCTCATAGAGTGGAACGCGGAATAGTTAGTGTGGTCTACAACAGTCTTTTTTTTGCTCCTCTTCTCCTTTTGTTGCCGAATGGCGCAAGCTATTTTCTTGTCGCTCTTGTCCTGATTCAAGCACCGGCCAGTATTTTTTGGGTGATGCTGATCATGATCCAGGCTAATGCCATTTTGCGTCGGGGCCGAAGAAGTGTCCACGCAGTGGCTCACTCGGTTGGCCGACATGGGGCGGTATGATAGGAGAGAACGCCCACATTCCCCTCGCAGTGCCAGATCTTCGCGGCAACGAGGCCGTCTATCTGATCCGGTGCGTCCAAGAAAATTGGGTCTCGTCGGCAGGGCCGTTCGTGCGCGAGATTGAGCGCCAGATGGCTTTGCTTACTGGGCGCAGACACGGTGTTGCGATGGTCAACGGTACTGCAGCGCTTCACCTAGTGCTTGTCGCCGCTGGAGTCAAAGCGGGTGATTTGGTGATCGTTCCGGACTGGACGTTCGCGGCGACGGCCAATGCCGTCGTGCATGCCGGGGCCAGCCCGTTCTTTGTGGATGTGACCCGTTCCACTTGGACACTTGATCCGGAGTTGGTGGCGGATGCCATCGTCAAAGGAGGAACACGCCGGATCGGCGCGGTTGTAGCCGTTCACGCTCTTGGCCACCCGGCCGATATCGACCCGTTACGGAAAGTCTGCGGCGATGCCGGTATCCCGCTCATCGAGGATGCGGCCGGCGCGATCGGAGCGACGTACAAAGGGCGTCCTGTCGGTGGCCTCGGCGACGCGGCGATGTTCAGTTTCAACGGCAACAAGACCGTGACAGCCGGCGGCGGCGGCATGGTGGTGATGGACAGGGCCGCATGGGCCGACCGGCTGCGGAACCTCAGCGCCCAGGCGCGTTCCGGCGCTGCCTACCGCTACGAGGAGGTCGGGTACAATTACCGGATGACGAACCTGAACGCGGCGGTCGGGCTGGCCCAACTCGAGCGACTCGATGACATGCTGGCGGCCAAGCGGACGATCGCCTCGGTCTATGACGCCGCGATCGACGGGCGGGAGGATCTCGTCCCGATGCCGCGTGCGGCGTGGGCTGAAAGCGGGTGCTGGATGTATTCAGTGCGTTCCGGCTCAGTAGCCGACGCGGAGAGCCTTGTGAGGCATTTAGAAGCCCAAAATATCGAATCGCGTGTATTCTGGCAGGCGCTCTCGTCCCAGAAAATCTATTCCTCTCAGGCATGCCTTCTGACAGGTGTGTCAGAATCGCTGTCGGGTCGCGTCGTGTCGCTGCCCTGCAGCAGCAGCCTGACCCAGCCCCAGCAGGAGCGCGTGATTGCGGCTTTGAGAGAGTGGCGAGGCAGGCCCTGCAAGCAAGCGGCGTAAAAGTTGTCCTCATCGGGGCCGGCGGCCACGCGAAGGCGGTTGTAGAGGCTATACGGGGGGCCGGCGGAGCGGTTGTCGCTTATGTTGATCCTCGGGAGGCCGCGTGGTTGAACGCGGTACGGATTTCTGACGATAGGCTGGCTGCGGAAGTAGCAGCCGGCTCGACAGCGGTGATGGGTATCGGTGGAGTGGAGCCGGATAGCCTCGCCAAACGGCTGGCCCTTTTGCAGACGTATCGTTCGGCCGGCGTCCCTTTCATGGCGGTCATCCACCCGGCTGCCTACGTCAGTCCGACTGCCGTGCTCGGGGAAGGCGCCATCGTACTGGCGGGAGCCGTTGTACAGCCGGGCGCATCCATCGGGCATGGAGGCATCGTCAACACCCTGTCCGTTGTCGAGCACGACAGCGAGATCGGAGAGGGAAGCCACGTCGCGCCAGGCGCGATCGTGCTGGGTGGGTGCCGGATCGGGGACTGTTGCATGGTAGGTGCTGGTGCTATCGTCCTGCCGGGCTCAGAGGTTCCGCCTAAGAGCCTGATCGCTGCGGGCACACGGTATCCGTCGTGAATACCGCCTCTCGTCCGATCCCGCTCATCATCGCCGAGGCCGGAGTGAACCATAACGGCGATCCGGGCCGCGCCCGCGAAATGGTGCATGCGGCGGCTGACGCCGGAGCCGACCTGGTCAAGTTTCAGGCTTTCAGGACCGATCAGCTTGTGAGTGCCGATAGCGCCGCGGCGGCCCACCAGCAAGCCAACACCGGCGTCGCGCGGCAGGCTGATTTGCTGCGCAACCTGGAGTTGCGCCTCGACGACTTTGCCGCGCTGGCCGAGACCTGCCGCTCACGTGGAATCGGCTTTCTCTGTACTCCCTTCGACGTGGTCATCGTCGGTGAGCTGGTCGCGCTGGGTATGCCCTATATCAAGATCGCTTCGGGCGAATTAACCAACACCCCCGCGCTCAAGGCTTTTGCTGGCTACGGCTTGCCGATTCTCCTGTCGACCGGCATGGCGACGCTGGCGGAGACTGCTGACGCCTTGGCGACGCTCAAGAAAGCGGGAGCGACCGACATCACCCTGCTGCACTGCACCTCACTCTATCCCGCCCCGATAGAGACGATCAACCTCCGAGCCATGGTCACCCTGCGAGAGGCGTTCGGCTGTCCCGTCGGGTATTCCGACCATAGCCTCGGCGATCATGTGGCGATCGCCGCCGTCGCGCTGGGCGCGTGCGTCATCGAAAAGCACTTTACGTTGGATCGGAAGTTGCCGGGTCCAGACCATGCCACCTCACTCGAGCCAGCCGAGCTGGCGCGCATGGTCCGCCGCGCGCGGGAGACGGCGAGTGCGTTGGGCGATGGGATCAAGCGGCCGGCCCCGGGCGAGTCGGAGACGGCGGCGCTGGTGCGTCGGAGTTGGCACGCTACGCGTGACTTGGCTGCGGGCATTCTTTTGGCCGAGTCCGACATGGTCCTGAAACGGCCGGCCGCGGGGCTCGCACCGGACTCCGTGCCGATCGGCCGTCGGCTGACGCGTCCGGTTGCAAAGGATCAGCCCATCACACCCCAGGATTTGCAGTGACGCGTGTATTGAGCGTATCGAGCGGTCGAGCGGATGTCGGCGGCCTCGCCCCGGTATGGCAGGCGCTGGCCGCTGACCCTTCGGTCGAATTGCATGTGTTTCTGACGGGCATGCATGTGGCTAACGATTCGGCCGCGCGCGCCGCGCTGCCCGGCAAGGCGATCGTGTACACCGATGGTGCGGATATGGGAGGAGACACTGCGGAGACTGCGGGTGCTGCCATGGCGGCTATTCTCGCGGCGACCTCGCGGCTGTGCGCGGCGATTGCGCCTGACGTGATGGTGGTGATCGGCGATCGGCTCGACATGATCCCGGCGGCCTTGGCGGCGCTTCCCTACAATTTGCCCCTCGTGCATCTGCACGGAGGAGAGCTCAGCCAGGGCGCGGTGGATGACCGAGGCCGCCATGCGCTGACCAAGCTGTCCCATGTGCACTGTGTCGCGACGGTGGAGGCGGCGGAACGGATCTGCCGGATGGGCGAGGAAGCGTGGCGGATTCATGTGACCGGCGCGCCCGGCCTGGATTCCCTCGTCAAAGCTCCTACGATGAGTGCCGAGGAGGTCCGCGCCGAATTGAGCCTGCCGGCCCTCGACGCGTTGCGTCTGGTGACCGTTCATCCGGAAACCAATTCGGATGATCCGGCTGCCCCATTGGATGCGGTGCTGGCGGCGTTGGAGGCGAGGCCCGCAGCGACGCTCTTTACCGCTTCCAACTCCGATCCGGGCGGAGCGGAATTTCGGCGGCGGATCGAGGCTTTCACCAGGTCGCATCATTGGGCGATGTTCCGCGACACGCTGGGAACACGATTGTACGCCAATGTGATGCGGTACGCGATGGTCATGGTGGGCAACTCGTCGAGCGGCATCATCGAAGCCGGCTGCTTTGGCCTGCCGGTCGTCAACGTAGGGAGGCGCCAGGAAGGGCGGACGCATGGCCCCAATGTCCACGATTGTCCGAACGATGCCGACGCACTGAGACGGGTGCTGGACAAATTGAAGGCGTCCCCGGTACGGATGGGAGCGCAAAGCCTGTACGGAGATGGGAGATCCGGTCCGCGCATTGCGAAGATCATCGCCCGGTTGCCCGATCGCCGGAGACTGCTCTCCAAGACCTTCAGTGAGAAACCGGAGATCTTCACCGCGCCGTGGGCGGACGCGTGAAAGATGCCGCCAATCCGCGTTATCGCCAGGCTCGATGTCAAGGGACCCAATGTCGTCAAGGGAATTCATCTGGAAGGTCTGCGTGTGGTCGGCAAGCCGGATGATTTCTCCCGTCGCTATTACGCCCAGGGTACGGATGAGATCGTCTACATGGACATCGTTGCTTCGCTTTACGGCCGGAACAATATCCTCTCGGTGGTCGAGGCTGCGGCGCATGAAGTCTTCGTGCCGTTGACGGTGGGGGGAGGCATCCGCACCGTGGACGACATCGTGGCCGCACTGAGGAGCGGCGCGGACAAGGTGGCGATCAACACCGCTGCGATCGCGCGCCCGGAGTTCCTGCGGGAAGCTGCGAAGGCGTTCGGCAGCCAGTGTATCGTCCTATCGGTCGAAGCCAAGCGGCGCGAAGGCGGGTGGTGGGAGGCCTTGACTGATAACGGGCGGGAGAAGACCGGTGTAAATGTGCTGGACTGGGTGGTCGAAGCCGAGCGCCTCGGCGCCGGCGAGATCCTGGTAACCTCCGTGGACAACGAGGGTACCCGCAAAGGGTTCGATCTGGATTTAATGGAAGAGGTGTACCGCCGTGTCCGCATTCCGGTGATCGCCTGCGGTGGTGCCGGCGGGCCGGAGGACGTTGCCGATCTCCTTTCACGGCGTCGTACCGATGCCGTCTGTTGCGCCAGCGTTTTTCATTACGACCTCTGCTCCGTCCCGCAATTGAAGAAGAATTTAAAAGAGCGCGGGTATGAGGTGCGAATATGATTGCCGTGGTCGACTACGGCCGCGGGAATCTGTTCAGTCTCGGCCAGGCGATCCGCCACTTGGGCGCGACCTATGAAGTGACGGCCGATCCCGATCGCATCCTTGCCGCCGAGCGGGTCGTGCTTCCCGGTGTAGGGGCGTTCGGCGATGCCATGCAGGCGCTGACGAAACGTCGCCTGGTCGAGCCGCTGCGCGAGGTCGCCGCGCGCGGCACGCCCTTGCTCGGAATCTGTCTGGGCATGCAACTGTTCGCCAGTCGCAGCGAGGAATTCGGCCTGCACGAAGGTCTCGATCTCATTCCCGGCACGGTCAAGCGTTTGCCTGAAGGTGGCGACCGCCCCGATGCCGTCAGGATTCCGAACGTCGGTTGGCGTGCGCTGCGAACAGCACCGGAGCATCCGCTACTCGGCGACCTGCCGCCACGCACAATGGTCTATTTCGTCCATTCCTACGCGCCGGTCGTCGACGATCCAGCGCATGTGGCGGCGACTATCGACGTCAACGGCGCTGAGATTGCAGCAGTCACGAACAGTTGTAATATCCTCGGTTATCAGTTTCATCCCGAAAAAAGCGGGCCAGCAGGCTTGGCTTTACTGGAGCGATTCCTGGCCCTGACATCGAGATGTAGCGTGCAAGCGATGGTGCGGCGGTGACGGTGAAAGGCGATCAGAAGGGTGGTAAGACCTACGTCATAGACCCGATCGAGGGTCCGTTAGAGGTCAAGTACGGGTTGCCGTCGGAAACCAAGTTCTGCAAACGCTGCGTGATCTCCAATCAGCGCCCGGCTTCCTCGGTGGAATTCGAACATCGTCCGGACTCCAAGAAGGTCACGATCCGTTTCGATGAGGAAGGGATCTGCGATGCCTGTCGGTACGCTGAGAAAAAAGACACCGAGGTTGATTGGGCGGGGCGTGAGCGGGAGCTTCGCCGATTGCTCGACAAGTGCCGCTCGCGGAACGGCTCTTATGACTGCATTGTCCCGGGTTCAGGAGGCAAGGACTCTGTTTATGCCGCGCATATCCTCAAGACCAAGTACGGCATGCGCCCGCTGACCGTGACGTGGGCGCCCCACCTCTACACCGACGTGGGCTGGCGGAATATCCAAGGGTGGATTCACAAGGCGGGCTTCGACAACTTTCTGTTTACACCCAACGGGCAGGTTCATCGCACGCTGACCCGGCTGGCTTACGAGAATCTTCTCCATCCCTTCCAGCCGTTCATCTTCGGCCAGAAAAACTTCGCCCCGAAGATGGCGCTCCGCATGAGCATCCCGCTGGTTTTCTACGGGGAGAACGAGGCGGAGTACGGCAACCCCATTAGCGAGAACGCCTCGTCGCGCCGTGATGCTGCCTATTATGCGTTGAAGGAGGCCAAGAGGACTCTGTATTTCTGCGGCGTGCCGCTTGAAGAGTTACCGCGTTACGGCATCGAGATCGGGCAAATGGAACCCTACTTGCCCGCTGATATCGATGAACTGAACAATGCGGGTGTCGACATACATTATCTCGGGTACTATCTCAAATGGACGCCGCAGGAATGCTATTACTACGCGGTTGAGAACAGCGGCTTTGAGGCCAACTCGGAACGAACGGAAGGCACCTACTCCAAGTACAACAGTATCGACGACAAGACCGACGGGTACCATTACTGGACGACCTACATCAAATTCGGCATCGGCCGCGCCACGTATGACGCGTCCCAGGAAATCCGCAACCACCACATCACGCGCGAGGAAGGCGTCGCGCTGGTCCGTCGTTTCGACGGGGAACTGCCGCGAAAATACTTGCCCGAATTTCTCGAGTATCTCGGCATGGATGAAGCCCGGTTTCTCGAGATCGCGGACGGGTTCCGTTCCCCCCATCTGTGGCGGCGCACGAGCCACGGATGGGAGCTGCGGCATAAGGTGACTTGAAGAAAGGTCGTTGACCAATGAAAAAAGCACTGTTTCTTCTCATAGACGCGCTGCGGTACGACGTACTCTCCGATCCTGAAAAACGTTGGGCCGTAGCACCTAATATGTCCAAGTTGGCCGATCGAGGATTCGTCCGGCGCGTGGTTACCAATGCGCAATCAACACAGTTTGTCATGCCTTCCCTCTTCAGCTTGACCTATCCGCTGGACCATGGGGGGTACAATAACGGCATCCGCGAACGCCCAGCCAGCTATGCGGAGGTACTCCGCGCGGCCGGATTTGAGACCCATCTAATGGCATCGTGTAATCAGCTTGGGATGACCCATGGGTACGATCGCGGGTTTAACCAGGTGCACACGACGAACGATTACCGCCTGGTCATCGAGCACCGAATCTCGCGGACTTTGAATTACGAGTTGCAGTTGTGGAAATCCGGACAACGGAGCCAGGAGGAGACCGTCACGCTCGTTCAGCGGGAAATGGATCTCATGCTTGAACGGATCGCACAAGACATGGCTCGACATGACAAGTCGATCTGGCCACCCAGGCTGAAACGGCTCAACGAACGTGTAGCCAGAGGTTGCATTGCAGAGCGAGACCTATTGCGTCGCGAACCGCTCGCGGTAATGCGCAAAATGACCGGCATCGCGCCCGGTATTTATTGGCGGTTCCTCGGCGTTCGCAATATTAACCCGGTACACCTGTTTCTCGCCCGCGCTCTCGAATCCCTGAGTTGGCGTTCACGCGATTTCATCGGCAAGATCACCTGGTTTCCATTCCTGCCTGCGGGACACTACCAGGCGATTGCGGGGGAGGTGATCGATGCGATTTGCAAGTTCCTGGAAACCGCCGGGGACCGCCAGTGGCTTATCCATATGCATGTCATGGATGTCCACGACTGTCGCTCGGTGAGTCGGCCGCTGCACATGTTCGGCCTGTTGCGTTATCTCCCCCGATGGGTGTCGGCCAGGCTGCGGGACCAAACCAGCCGGCGCTGGCTGTACGATCTGGCGGTGATGTACGTAGACGACTGTCTCGGAAGGTTGTTCAAAACCTTGGAGCGTACCGGGCAGCTCGAGGACACGGTGATCCTCATCACGGGAGACCATGGTCTTCAATACGCCGAGAGTCCTCGGAAAAAGTATGCCGTCGGCTACCGGACACATTACGAAGACCTGGAAGTCCCGCTGATGCTGTTCGGCTGCGACCGGCAGCCAAGCGATCGAGGCATGATCGACAGCATGGGCGTCACGGCGACTTTCCTTGACGCCTTGGGCGTGCCTCCCCATCCGAGCTTTAAGGGACGTTCCGCGTTCGGCGTCGGCCGTGATGTCGTGATTTCGGAGAACGGAGGGCACGGCAACGCCGATCTCAAGCGCCGCGATCTTTACTTCACCATAACCTCGCGCTCCCACAAACTGATGGCCGTCTTGCGCGGGAACAGTCTCCATGTAGAGAAATTGTTCGATAGGGTGGTCGATCCGCGCGAGTTGCGGAACATCGTTGATGATCCGGAGCAGAAGCCGGTCGTCCAGAATCTGCTCGACCATCTTTTTCACGAACGGGCGGAATTGCTGGGCGCGCGCGCCGTCGATCGAGGGGCCTGGACGGTCAAGCCGGAATGACCGTACGGCTGGCAGTTTGGGTGCGAGGATGCGGCGATCATCGGATGGAGTCTGTGGTTCGATGACGGATGCTCGTAGGCAGGAAGAAAGGGCGACCCCGGTAGTCCAGGGAGACGGCGATGTCGTCTGCGGCTGCACGAACCTCCGTCTGCAGGGCCTACAGGCAGCACTGGCGGCAGATCCGACAATGACATTCGAGGAACTGCTGACGAAAACGGGTGCGGGGATGAGTTGCACCGCCTGCCTTCTTGATCTTGAGTACTACTTCGTGACACTCCCGCGCGCCAGCCGGCCCGGCCGCATCCGCCCACGCAGGGCCGGAGAAAAAGCGCCGCAGACTCTCAGGCGGCGCGTGTATCGCCTGCTTGATCGGCTTTCGCCGCAGGTCCCCATGCCGCTCACCGAGTGGATGCCGGTTGTGGTCGGAGAGGGAATCGAAGAATGGGTGTGGGTTGCCAATCAGTCACTGCTCTATGAGGGGAAGGAATGCCCTCCTGACTTCGACATTGACATTATCGTGCGCACCGCAGACGGGGAGACGGTCTATCAGGCCACCCATGGGGTCGGGCAGGGGTCGGCGCTGCGCTTGAATGTCTCGCGGTTCCTGCCTCCACCGGTTCGACATGGCGAGTGTCCGTCACTGGGAGTCGGGTCGGTCCAAATCAGCCGGCGCGCCCGCCGCCCTGGCTTCCGCGGTACGATCCGCCCGCAGATCGAACTGGTCACTCCTGTCGGAAGCTGCGCTGTGCATTCGCAGGCTCCGGGTGAATTGCCGGAGCAGTGGTTCACCAACTTCTATCGGCCACGTGATGAGCGGATCTTCCTGAGCGTCGTCAATGCCTCGGCGCGGCCCTTGTCGGTCGAGTTTGCCTATCCATTCAGCAGCTCCGGCGTGGATGTCGGTGCGCCGTTGATCCGGACCGTCCACGTGCCTCCACAAGGCGCCCGCCTACACGAGATTGTGTTGCCGGATCCGCATGCTGAGCAATTTACCGGGCGGCTGTTCAGCATTCGCTGGCGCGCGTCCGGCGCGCGCAAGGTACATGTCCTGTGCGCGACGCCGACCCTGGACCGATTTTCCATCGACCATCTGTAGGCCGCCATGCCCTTCTCCTTCATCTACCCGTCCGTCATCCATCTGCCACCCGGCTATGACTGCACGATCGCCTTGCCCTTGCACCGGGTGGGGGAGCGTTTGATCCATGGAAATGGCATCGTGGCTTACACGATCCAGGTCTTTAGCGAAGGGGCGCTGCGGGCCGAATTCGCGGAGAAGGTTACGTTCGAAGATGGTCGTGTGGCTGGTCCGCCCCCCGACCCGTTCACGTGGCGGGATTCCGGGGACGAGTGGGGAGATCATTCAGGGTATCTGGAGTTAGGCCTCCAATCTGTCGATGGAAGTCCACTCTTTCGACGCAAGGCCGCGATCGGGTTCTACTCGATCTACACCAAGCCCGGGGGAAAAGCCTTCCTCTCCGACAATGCGTACAAGTATGGCTCTCCGCCGGTGATCAATCAGATTGCCGCCTTCGGCCGGTTCGTGGACGGCTACCCGGTGGTGCACCTCGATCGCGACCGCGATCTTGGCCAGACGCTCGTCCTGATCAATCCTTACAAAAAGACGGTCAACGCCCGCGTTGCGACACATGACGACCGTTCGCTGGTGCAGCTCAAAGTGCTTCCGCTGAGTGTCCGTGCTGTCCGCCTCGTCGAACTCCTGCATGAGGGCGAGCGTTCATGGACCGGTCAGATTCAACTGACGGCCAATAACCGGCTCGTCACCTATGTGATGATGCATTCGTTGTGTGACCCGAGGATCATATCGGATCACGAGCATTTGGACCCGTTCCGGAGCGATCCGACCCATTTGCCAGCCTTCCAATTGCTCCGCCAGCGGATCGGCAAGTTTCTGAGGCGCCGGGGGTTCGGTCAGTGGGTCTGACGGCAGTGTGATATGGGTGGCCGCCCGACAGAGCTCCTCATCGTCGTCCCGGCGCGGGGCGGTTCCAAGCGCCTTCCCCGTAAGAATATTCGTGTGCTGGCGGGTCGTTCACTTTTGGCGTGGACGCAGGAATCCATCTCCGAGGCTGCGCTCGATGCGCCGTGCCTTTTGTCCACCGATGACGAGGAAATCGCCGCTGCCGGGCGTGAGCTGGGCTGGATGGTGCCGTTCCAGCGTCCTGCGGCGTTGGCTCATGATAATGCGCCGACCGTACCGGCGGTGCTGCACGCGCTAGACTGGTTCGCCGAGCACCACAATGGTGATCCGCGAGTGGTCATGGTGCTGCAAGTCACTTCTCCGTTTCGCGGCGGGGCTTGCCTGCGCCGTGGGGTGGAGCTCCTCGAGACTCGGTCGGACTGCGAGGCGGTGGTTGCAGTCCGCCAATTACCGCTGCCGTCAGACAAACTTTTTCGCCGAAATGAGGATGATGTATTGGTCCCCGTGGATGCCGGCTACCGGGGGACGACGCTCTATGCCCCCAACGGTGCGCTCTATGTGATCAGGACGGCAGTGCTTCGGAAACTCACTACTTTGCTGCCCCCGCGCACGCTTGCGCTGGTGATGGGTGACATCGCGTCTCTTGACGTTGATACCGACCTTGACTGGTCCCTGGCCGAGTTAGTGGCGGCCCGACAAGTCCACGACACGTCGGCCTCAGCTTCCGCAGTGTCGAGAAAGGTGCGGACGTGATCCGGTTGACGAACTTCGAAGAGTATCTGTGTGCCCCGGACACCCCGATTCACGAGGTGGTCGCACGCATCAACGCCACTGCGTATTTGTTCCAGCTCATCGCTGACCAGACCGGACGCTTGCTCGGTACGGTCACCGACGGTGATATCCGGCGCGGCATCTTGCACGGCATATCCCTGGACGATCCGACCGCGGCGTGCATGCGGACCAAGCCCCGCACCGGCCGCATTAACGCCGACCGCGACAATATCCAAAAGCTCCAGATGATCGGCCGTTCCACGGCGTTTCTCCCGCTCCTCGACGAATCGGACATCGTGCGCGAGATCCTTGTGGTCCAAGAGACAGCAGCGGACGATCTGACGGCTCTTGTCATGGCTGGCGGACAGGGCACGCGGCTGGGCGAACGGACGCGCACGATCCCTAAACCGTTACTGCCGGTCGGGGACAAGCCGATTCTGGCGCATATCCTGGACCAGCTTGAGGACGCCCATGTCGGAGACATCTCTATCGCCGTCCATTATCTGGCCGAGCAGATCGAGCGCTTCGTCGCCGCCCGCGAGAGCCGCGCGTGCATTCATCTCGTCCGTGAGGAGCAACCGTTGGGCACTGTCGGAGCATTGGCGAACCTGAAGTCCTCGCACCGCGGTCCGATATTGGTGATAAACAGCGACATCCTCACGAGAACCAACATCAGGGCGCTGGTGGCGTTCCATCACAGGCATGGGTACGACGGCACGATCGCCGTGGCCCGGTATGAGGTGCGGATACCATTCGGCATCGTCCATCACACCGAGGACGGGTTGTTCAGCGGCGTCGAAGAGAAGCCGCAAGTCGCCCATTTTGTCGCGGCGGGCATTTATTGCCTGTCGCCGGAATTTACCGCTCTTGTGCCGCCCGGTCAGCCTATGGACATGCCGGAACTGCTCAATCTTGGGCGCAGCATCGGTCTTCGCATTGGCCTGTTTCCGATCCACGAATACTGGCAGGATGTCGGCCGCCCGGAAGATCTGGACGCGGCCGTTCAAGAGCACAAGGGCAATCCGCCCGATGGGAAGACCCCATGACGATGAGGGGCTTTTTCAACTTTTGCGATAGTCTGGGCTTCAAGCGATCCTCAGCGGCCGTGATCCTTGCCCTCAACCTCGTCGCGACGTTTCTGGAGGGGGCCGGTCTGGCGATGCTGTTGCCGGTCTTCCAGTTCATCCAGGCGAACCGCGACATAGCCGTACTGACTCAGCAATCTCGCGCGTGGTCGCTGCTTGTGAATGCCTATGGGTTACTGAACCTGCCGGTGACCTTGAGCACCCTGCTCGGGACCAGCTTCCTGTGCATCGTGAGCCGCCAGGTCTTTGTCTACGTGCGCTTGCTGTACGTTGCGCGCGTGGTCGAAGCGCTGGTCTGCGATGCGCGTAATCTGGCGTTCCAGCGGTTTCTGCAGGCCAGTACCGCCTATCAGGGACGGGAAGCCGTCGGCGGCATCGTCAACGACCTGTCCACCGAAGTCCGATACGCCGTCGGGAGCCTGGCTTCGGTGATCGCGTTCGTCGGCTATGTCCTGCTGGTTCTGTTTTACCTGGGCCTCATGTTCGCGCTGTCTTGGGCGATGACGGTAGCGGCGGTAGGAGTTCTCCTGCTGTCACTGGTCGTCTTGCGGGGTCTGTTGCAGCGTTCCGGCGGACTTAGCCGTGCGCTGACCGCGGCCAATCAGGAGATGTCCGCTTTTCTGGTCGAGCGGTTAAAGTCCGCGCGGCTCGTGCGCCTCTCCGGGACCGAAGAAGCCGAAGTGGCTGCCATGGCCCGGCTGACGGAGCGGCAATGCGATACGATGGTCGTGATCAAAAGCATATTGGCGCGGGTTGAAGTGGTCATGGAGCCCATTGTTGTTTCCCTGGGCTTCGCTCTTCTCTATGTCGGCGTCACGTATTTCTCGTTACGCATCGAAGAGATCGGCCTGTTCCTGGTGATCATCTTAAGGCTGCTGCCGGTGGTCAAAGAAATGATGATTACTCGCCAGTCTGCGATCGGGCGCCTTGGCAGCCTTGAGTCGGTGGACCGTCGGTTGCATGAAATGGAGGCCGCGCGCGAGATGCTGGGCGGCACCCTGCCATTCAGTGAGTTGACACAGGGTATTCGCTTCCAAGGCATGCACTTCTGTTATGACGGCGGCGATGTCAGTCCCGCGCTTGCCGGAATAGACCTCGACATTCCAGCCGGAAAAATGACGGCGCTTGTCGGTCCGTCCGGCAGCGGGAAATCGACGCTGATCGACCTCTTACCGCGGCTCCGCGAGCCGACAGAGGGTACAGTGCTATTCGACGGCTGCCCGATCACGGATTTCACCCTGTCCAGCCTTCGCTCGGGTATTGCCTATGTCCCGCAAAGCCCGCAACTCTTCAATGTCACGGTGGCCCAACACATCCGTTACGGCAAGCCGGACGCGACTGAAGCGGAAATTCGTGAGGCCGCCCGTTTGGCTGGTGCGGCCGAATTCATAAAGGCGTTGCCTAAAGGGTACGACACCATGCTGGGAGAAAGCGGCGTGCGGCTCTCGGGCGGCCAGCGCCAGCGGCTGGACCTCGCGCGCGCGCTGGTCCGCAGAGCGCCCATTCTGATCCTGGATGAGCCGACCAGCCATCTCGATGCCGACGCCGAGGCCCTGTTGCGCGCGGCCCTTTGGCACATCCGACATGAGACCAAGATCACGATCATCATCGTCGGACACAGCCTGGGAAGCGTCGCCGATGCTGATGCCATCGTGGTTCTCAATAAGGGACGTCTCGAGGATATCGGAACCCACGATGAGTTGATGGCCCGCGGCGGCTGGTATGCCCAGGCCTTTACCAAGCAGCAGCTTCAATCTGTCTCCCGTTAGCCTACACTCATGACCGAGAGGGATCACACAGTTCATGAAAATCTTTAACGCCCTCGCACCCGATCTGAACGACAAGACCATCCTGGTCACCGGCGGCACGGGATCGTTCGGAAAGCGCTTCGTCCGAACCATCCTCGCCCGTTGCAAGCCGCGCAAGCTCATCATCTTCAGTCGCGACGAGCTTAAGCAGCATGAAATGCGCCGGCAGTATCCGGATTCCCCGGGCTCGTTCGTCCGCTATTTCATCGGGGACGTGCGTGACCGGGATCGGCTCATGCGGGCGTTCCACGGCGTCGACATGGTGGTTCACGCGGCTGCGCTCAAGCAGGTGCCCGCCTGCGAGTACAACCCCTTCGAGGCCGTGCAGACGAACATCATCGGGGCGCAGAACGTCGTCGACACCGCGATCGATTGCGGCGTCAAGCGCGTGATCGCCCTCTCGACCGACAAGGCGGTCAATCCGGTCAACCTGTACGGGGCGACGAAGCTCGTAGCCGAGAAACTGTTCGTCCAGGGCAACTCCTATGCAAGGATGGGCGGCACGCGGCTCTCGTGCGTCCGGTACGGCAACGTCGTCGGGAGCCGGGGAAGCGTGATTCCTCTGTTTAAGGAGCAGCGCAAGACAGGTCGGGTCACGGTCACGGATCTCCGGATGACCCGGTTCTGGATCACGCTGGAACAGGGAGTGGACTTCGTCCTCCGCTGCGCCGCCCAGATGCACGGTGGGGAAGTCTTCGTGCCGAAAGTCCCCAGCATGCGCATTACCGATCTCGCCGAGGCGGTGGCTCCGGGGTGCCGCATCGAGCTGCTGGGGATCCGGCCGGGCGAGAAAGTCCATGAGGTGCTGGTGGCGGAGGACGAGGCGCGCCAGACCGTGGAGCTCGACGACATGTACGTCATTACCCCGCTGTTCCAGTGGTGGGGCGGGGAGCGCTGGCAGGAGGGCAAGCCTTTACCGGACGGCTTCCGATTCGCCAGCGAATCCAACATGACGTGGTTGACGCCCGGCCAGCTACGTTCGATGATCGACGAGTCGCTGGATGGATAGGTTGGCGATCGAGGGCGGGAGCCCCGTTCGGACGCAGATGCTCCCCTACGGGCATCAGTGCATTGACGAGGCGGACGTCCGGTCCGTGGTTGAAGCCCTCCGATCCGCCTGGCTGACCACTGGACCGAAGGTGGCCGAGTTCGAAGAAGCGTTCGCGGCGGCCGTGGGCGCCGCGCACGCGGTCGCCGTGAGCAGCGGCACAGCCGCTCTGCATGCCGCCGCATTTGCGGCCGGGATCGGTCCCGGGGACGCGGTGATCACTACCCCCATGACGTTCGTGTCCACCGCCAACTGCGTGAGGTTTCTGGGCGCCACGGTGGTCTTCGCCGACGTGCGGCCCGATACGCTCGCCATTGATCCGTCGCAGATCGAGACCTTGATCACCCCGCGCACTCGGGCCGTCATCGCCGTGGACTACGCGGGGCAGCCGGCCGATATGGACGAGATCAACGATCTCGCGACTCGGCACGGCCTGGTTGTGATCGAGGACGCCGCGCATTCCTTGGGGGGGCGATACGGAGGACGGCCGGTGGGCTCGCTCGCCTCGCTGACGACCTTCAGCCTGCACCCGGTGAAGCACATCACGACGGGGGAGGGGGGGATGGTCACCACCGATGATCGTCGGCTGGCGGAGCGCCTCCGCCGGTTCCGCAATCACGGGATCGCGGCCGATTTCCGGCAGCGGGAATCGGTCGGGACGTGGTTCTACGAGATGGAGGATCTCGGGTTCAACTACCGTCTGACGGACCTCCAATGCGCGCTTGGGTTGTCCCAGCTGGCGAAGCTGCCCCGGTGGATTGCGCGGCGGCGGGAGATCGCAGCGGCGTACACCGCCGCATTCGAGGCGCTTCCCGAAATCGAGACGCCGTTGATATTGCCCGATCGCGATGCTGCTTGGCATCTGTACCCCATCCGGCTGCGTCTCGACTGCCTGCGGGCGGGACGCGCCGAGATCTTCGGCGCGTTGCGCGCGGAGAACATCGGCGTCAACGTCCATTACATCCCGGTGCCGTGGCATCCGTATTACCGGAAACTCGGCTACGCCCAAGGGCAGTGGCCCGTCGCGGAACGCGCCTACGAGCGCTTGATCAGCCTACCGCTGTTCGCCTCCATGAGCGATCACGACGTGGAGGACGTGATCGGCGCGGTGGACAAGGTGGCGGCGAGGTATCGGCGATGAGCCGTGGCGTGACCCTGCCGGATCCGTACATCATCGCCGAGGTGGCCAATGCGCACGATGGCGATTTCAGCCGGCTACTGGCGTTGATCGAGGCGGTGAAGACGACGGGGGCGCAGGGGATCAAGTTCCAGTGGTTCCAGGCGGATACGCTGGCGACCCCGGACTTCGAGTGGTATCCCGTGTACAGGACGCTGACGTTCGGCTCTGATCAGTGGAGCGGGGCAGTGGACCGGGCCCGGCTCATGCAATTGGACGTGTGGGTCGATGTGACGGATGAGTGGGCGCTCGGCCAGATCGACGCCTGCGACGACGGCGTGTTCGGTCTCAAGATTCCACCGGCCGTCTTGCTCGACCGTCGCCTCTCTGCCGCCGCGGCGGCCGTCGGCAAGCCCACCATCGTCGGAGTCGGCGGCCATGATGATCCGACCATCGAGCGGGAAGTGGAACGGCTCCGCGCCGTCAACCCCGTGTTGATCCTGGAGCACGGGTTTCAGGCGTATCCCACGAAGCCCGAAGACGCCACGCTGCGACGGATCGGCTGGCTGCGCGACCGGTACGGCCTGCCCATCGGTTTCGCGGACCATGAGGCGGGCGACTCGGAACTGGCCCTGCGGCTGCCGGAGTACGCCTATTTCGCCGGGGCGACGTTGATCGAGAAGCACATCTGCCTGGACCGGTCGGCCCGCCCGCACGACTACTATTCCTCGCTGGAACCGAAGGAGTTTCGGGTCATGGTCGAGAACCTGCAGCGCTGCCGGGTGGCCATGGGAGGACTGGAGATCACCGAAGCGCAGCGCAAATACCTCACGGTCGCGAGCCGTGCGGTGATGCGGGCGTCTGTCGAAGCCGGGGAAACCATCAACGCCGCCGACATTCACTTTCGGCGAACCGCCGACCAGTCGGCGATGACTCCCGACGTCGCGGACCGGACCGTGTCGGCCGTCGCCGTGCGGTCACTGGCGGCGGGACAGCCGCTGCATGAAGCTGATTGCCGCCCGCACAGGATCGTCGCCGTCGTCCCGTGCCGGATGAAGTCCTCACGTCTGAAGCGCAAGGCGGTCCTGCCGATCGCCGGCATCCCCTCGATCCAGCGGTGTCTCATCAACACGAAGGCGATCCCGCGGCTGGCGGCGACGGTCCTCGCAACCTCCACTCATCCGGACGATGCGATCCTGGAAGCGCACGCCAGGGAAGCGGGTGTGGAGTTCCTCCGCGGTTCCGAGGACGACGTGCTGGAGCGGTTTCTCACCGTCGCCGATCGCCATCACGCGGACGTCCTGCTGCGCATCACCGGCGACTGTCCGATCGTTTCCTATGAAATCGCCGATCTTCTGATCCAGTCCCATTTGGAGACGAAGGCCGACCTGACTTGCTGCCGGGCGCCGTTTGCGGTGGGGACGAACTGCGATGTCTATCGCGTGTCCGCTCTGCGCCGTCTCCGAACGCTGGCCTCCAACACCGGTTACAGCGAGTACATGAGCCTGTACTTCATCAATAATCCGGCCCTCTTCAAGCTGAACCCGGTCACGTTGCCCGAGGCCTACAGGCATCCCGAGTGGCGCCTGACGCTGGATGAGCAGGCTGATCTCGACCTTTTCGAGGCGCTGTTTTCGGAGCTGCGCATCGGCCGCGAGCCGGTTTCATTCCTGCAGATTGCGGACTTCTTCACGCGAAATCCGGAGGCCGCCCAAATCAATGGGGACGTCAAGCTGGCGTACGTGGCCGATCCTGACTTCGTCGCCGAACTGAAACGAGTCACTTCCATCGCCCTTTCGGATCAGTGAACGCCCCTCGGAGTTTTCCGCGATGGCGCTGAAGCTTGCGAATGCCGTGTTCTGCCTCGTCGGCATTTTTTTCTCACTCCTACTGATTCATTACGTTCTTGATTACCAGAAACATTTGTACGGAACGCTGAGCATCCTGGCGTATTACGTGATGCCGACGTCCCTTGCCGCCATGGCTTTCGTCGGGTTGACGCTGAAGCCGTCCCTGCGCATTAACATCGCCTTGATGGTATTTTTCTGTGCCGTGCCGGCGTATGCGATCGAGTCGGTGCTGGCGATCTCCAAGACCCTCGGGCCTCCTCCCGCCGATCCCGTCATTCCTGACGCCGCCAATGTCAATCCGCGAAGCGGTTTCGAAGAATTCAAGGCCCTGCGCGATCGGGGGATCGATGTCATCCCCAGGATGAGTCCCTATCAGTGGGCGGTTTTGCAATTGGACGGGACACGACGTTCCCGTTTCACGGTCGGCGGGGTGGAATTTTGGCCGTTGGGCAGCATGGCGAACCGCAGAGTCTTGATGTGCAGGAACCTCGGAGAGAGTTGGATTACTCACGAGACTGATGAACACGGGTTCAACAATCCGCAAGGGATCTGGCGGGCGCCCGCGTTCGAGGTTCTCGCGCTCGGTGACTCCCAGACGTACGGGGAGTGCGTGCCGCCGGGTCGGAATTATGTGGCCCTCATCAGAAAAGCCTATCCACGGATGCTGAATCTCGGCATGCGCGGCAACGGGCCTGCGCTCATGCTGGCATCACTCAGGGAATACGGGCCGGTTATCAAACCGAAATATGTCTTATGGGTGTTCGCCGAACTGGGCGATATGAGCGAACTGCTGAACGAGCGGACGATGCCCTTTGTGATGCAGTACCTGTACGGCAGTCACATACAAGAGTTACTCGGCCGCCAGGCCGACATTGATCGCCTTCTCCGGGAGGTGGCTGAAGAACGGATGAAGAAATGGGAGGCCGTTGAGACCGGACAGCGGGTCAACACGGTCGATCGTGCCAAAGCCATCAATCTAGTCTTGCAGGTCGCCAAACTGTGGAACATCCGGCAACGGTTTGGGCTTGCCGTCAATACCTACCCAGGCGAACTCAGGGACGAGAATTTCGACCTCTTGGCCGCGGTCCTGAAGAAGGCGCACGATGAAACGGTGTCATGGGGAGGGACGATGGTGTTCATCTATACCCCGTCTCCCCAGCGCTACCTCCCGGAGCTCGGGCAGACGGACTACTATAATCGGGTGCATGCCGAGGTGATGAAACGAGCCCTCCGGTTGGGCCTGCCGGTCATTGACCTGCGGAAGACATTGGAGTCCTCGCCCGCGCCCGGAGGCTACTTTCTGAAACTTCCGTTTACCTTTTATTCATTCTGGGGGCGGCCCCGAACGGAAATCCTGCCGATTGGGCATTTCAACGAAGAGGGACACGACGTGGTCGCCCGGACGATCGTGCAAGCCCTCGCCCGACTGTCGAAGTAATGCCTGTGTCCGCCGGTAAGAAGACCGCCGGCGCCTTGTTCGGCGCCGTCACGTTCGTTGTGTCGGTCACCGTCTCGTTGGCGATCGCCGAAGGTGTGCTGCGGCTCAAGAACACCGCGATGGACAATTACGATATCGAAATGTGGCGGTATGCCAGGGAACTGAAGGTTCCCAGTCCAAATCCGCTGCTCGGCCACGAGCACAAACCTTCATCGTCTGCCGTGCTCCAGTCGGTGGTCATCCGTATCAATGACTGGGGACTCCGCGGAGGGCCCACGGGGCCGCCGGCGGCGGGCAAGCGGCGGATCTTGTTTCTGGGCGGCTCGATTACGTTGGGGTGGGGTGTGAAGGAAGAAGAAACCCTCACGGCGAGAATCGAGAAGATGTTCGCCGAGCACGGACAGACCGTCGAAGTGCTCAATGCCGGCATCGGCAATTACAACGCCCCGCGGTACGTCGAGCGATTCCTGGCTCGCCTGACCGTTCTCCAGCCGACCGACATCGTCGCGCACTATTTTTTGCGCGACGCCGAAGTGCTTGAGCGCGGCGGAGGCAACTTTCTTCTGCGCAACAGCGAACTCGCCGTGATGATGTGGACCCTTGCCAATCGTATGTTCCGACCGACCGGCGAGACCTCTCTTGTTGGTCATTATAGCGCCGTGTACGAACGCACGGGCCCGGGGTTTCTCGCCATGACCGAGTCTCTCCGTCGCCTCAGCGAGTATGCCAGGCAGAACCATATCCGCCTCTACCTGGCGATGGTCCCGGATGTCCATGATCTCCAGCAGTACCCGTTCAGGCCGGTTCACGATGTGATGAAGGGTATCGCCGAACAGCTTGGCTTTATTTACGTGGATCTGTTGCCTGGCTTTGAAGGTCTTTCTCCTCAGGAGGTTTGGGCCATGCCCGGTGATCCGCATCCCAATGCTCTCGGCCATAGGAGGATGGCGGAGACGCTGTATCCGGTTCTCACTCGAATTCCGTAAGTTGAACTTTTGTCAGGGTTCACCCACGTTTAAATTATCCGGAAGGTTCAGCCGTGCCGTTCAGTTCGCCCCCTTTCTTCGCGTTTTTTGCGATCTTTTTCACCGCCCATCTCCTGGTGCCGCCGAAGTACAGGCTTTTTCTGATCATCATCGGCAGTACGATTTTCTACAGCTACTGGAATCCCGCCTACGTTTGGCTACCGCATGCCTTGGTCGCGCTCGCCTTCTTTGGGGCGCTGTGGATGGATCGCGGACAGACCGTGCGGGCACGCCGGGTTCGGTTGGCTCTGACGGTGGTGGCCTTGTTCCTGCCGCTCGGGTTCTTCAAATACGCCAATTTTGTTTACCGCCATGTCATCGGGCTGATCGTGCCGACCCAGGACGGTTTGACCGACCTTCCGTTGCCGCTCGGCATTTCCTTCGTCACCTTCACACTCGTGGCCTATGTCATCGACGTGTGCCGCGGGAGTTTTGCGGTGGAACGCGACTACCGCATCCTCACCAGCCATGTCGTGTTCTTTCCCCATCTGATCAACGGCCCGATCTTGCGACCACAGCAGTTGATGCCTCAGCTCCGCCATCCGCGGCGTTCCCTCGGACTCAGATTCGTCGCCGGTGTCATGATCTTCTCGATCGGTCTGGTGAAGAAACTGGTGTTCGCCGATCCGATGGCGGCGGTCGTCAATCCCGCCTACGACGCCGGCAGCCGGCCGACTGCCGAAGGGTACCTTCTTGCCATTTACGGGTTTACCTTGCAGATCTACTGCGACTTCAGCGGCTACACCGATATGGCCATCGGTCTGGGGTTGATGCTTGGCGTCAGGTTGCCCCAGAACTTCAATCGGCCTTACGGCGCTGCCTCCCCCATCGAGTTCTGGCGGCGGTGGCACATCACGCTCTCACTCTGGTTACGGGATTACCTTTACATTCCGTTGGGCGGCAATCGGTACGGACTCGCCCAGCAAGGCCGCAGCCTCCTCCTCACCATGGGGCTGGGAGGCCTCTGGCACGGCGCCAGCTGGACGTTCGTCCTCTGGGGCCTCGGCCACGGCCTCGGCATCGCGGTGGTGCATTTCGCTCGAAAGCTCGGGCACGGATGGATCTCGGCGCGTGTGCCGGCTTGGCTCGGGGTCCTCTTGACCTTTCATTTCGTCGCCCTCGGATGGGTCTTTTTTCGCGCGCCGGATTTGGCGACGGGCTGGCGCGTGGCATCCGGCCCGTTCTCGGCCGGTTTCGGGGACCTCGCGGCGTTCTTTTCGGCCAATGTTTTCCACTTGTGCCTGTTGGCGGTGTTCTTCCTGAGTCATCGTTTCGACGACCATCGGCGAACCCACCTGTTCGTCCGACGCGCTCCGGCCCAATTGATCTGGCCGGTCGTCTTGTTGCTGTGGGTCTTGGCGATCACCATCAGCGGCGGCAGTTCAGGCAGGTTCATCTATTTTGATTTCTAGCATAATTTTGCAATGGTCTGACAATGATGACTAGAGCAGAGTGAGCTTCCTTGCCCTCTCAATCTAAAGCTAACCCGATGACAAAGTTAGCTGAATGAATAAAAAAGTGAACGTCGTCGTATTCAGGACGGATGCTAGCCCAAGCATCGGCTTAGGTCATCTTAGGCGATGCATAACACTCGCACAGATGCTGCGACGACATGACGCGGCAATCCATTTCATTGTGAATAGGGACCCTTTGGTTCTAAGTATTCTCAAAAAGTATGGATTCGATGGAGTAGGCGTGGAAGCACATGAAGATCAGGAGCTAGATCGGACGCAAATTTATATCAAAAGTTTGAATTCGCATGCTTTAGTCATCGACACCTATTCAGCGCAGGGATACGCTCTCGCCCAAGTACACGCGCAGTGTGTTGCAGTGATTGACGACTTAGCGAATCGCCCTTTGCCGGTTGATGTGGTGATAAATGGATCAGTGAACGCAAGTGAACTGACTTATGTGACCTCGCCCCAAACACAGTTATTACTCGGCCCGAAATATTTACTATTGCGTGATGAATTTTCGCAAGAGCTAAGCCGCTGGATTCGCGATCGCGTGGAACGGGTATTGATCACAGTTGGGGGCGTTGATTCGTTCGGCCTAACGTCCAGACTCATTGCCTGGACCCGTGAGGCAATTGGCAAGGTCAATCTTGATGTCGTTCTCGGGCCTTTTTTCACTCAGGAATCTCTCTTACGAATCGAGGAAGTGGTGGCAGGAGATTACGCAGTCACTGTGCATCGAGACCCGCAATACCTTCGCGATCTTATGCTGAGCTGTGACTTGGCTATTACAGGTGGCGGGCAGACTGTCTATGAGTTGGCGGCTACTGGTACCCCTTGCATAGCCATCAAATTGGCTGAGAATCAATCCTTGAACTTGATTGGGCTTTCTGCAAAGGGGGCTTTGCTTTGGGCAGGCGATGTTCGTGACAGAGACCTGGATGATAAAGTTATTAAGAGTCTTCGTGATATTTCTGTAAATAAGCCGCTTAGAGATGCAATGAGCCAATGCGGACGATCACTGGTTGATGGGGGTGGGGCAGTTCGTGTTGCTCAGACTCTTTTGCAGCTGTGTTGTTCGTCTAAATAAAACTATTCATAAGGAAGCTTTGAATAGACGCGCATAAGCTGTTTAGCATCGACGTCAAGATCGTCGATCTCGGCGACACCTTGAACGTATTGACACTTCGAGCACGCCTCGATTCTTTCGCGCTGTCCATTCAAGTGAAGCATCCGAAATTCTTTCATTTGACTACCGTTCCAGATGTCCACCACGTTCTCGATGCTGCTATCGCCAACCACTGTGCCTAGGCTCCAATCAACGCAGCACACAGAAACTTTGCCATTGAAATTAATCGCCATCGTCTTGAATGGCGAGGGGCAGACTCTTCGGTTTTGGTTCAACGCCGAACCTGACGGGCCAGTCGACGGCATTAAGCCCAAAGTCATGTCCCGGTCAAACGTATTGCTCCATCCCATTATAGGGTGAATGTTGATACTGTCTGAAACTTGGGAGAAGTCACTAATGAACTTTACCTTCTGCTGCTCGGTTAAATCGGTATCGACGATTTTGCTGTGAATATGTAAGTTGGACCTACGTTTCATCTTTTCAGCATACAAATAGCCGACGTTTTCCTGGATACGGGAGTAGGCGGAAAATGTCTGAGTTGTTCTTTTATAACTCTCAGCATCGAGGCCGTATACTGAAACACATATCTCGTCCAGGCCGGCGTCGATGAGCGCGTCCGCCCTTTCGCGCGTGAGCAGTGACGCGTTTGATGTCATCGCAACTATGTCAGCGACTTTACGAGCCTTGGCGTAGGCCACCATATTGGGCAACTCTTTGTTGGCCAATGGCTCGCCGTCCTTATACAGTAATAGCTTTCTGATCTGGCGCGGAAACCCCGTCAGATCGTCGACGATTTTCTTGAACAAACTGAGGCGCATATGACCTTTAGGTCGGTCAACGGATCGCAACAAATCGATGTCGCCGGTGGGGCAAAATATGCATTTGAAATTGCAGACGTTGCTGGGGTCAACCTGCACTGACAGCGGGGTATCCAGCGGAAGCAGCTCTCGGAGAACCTGATATTTTGGTCTCCTGCCATAGAATGTTTGCAGCGGATGTTGTTCAGGGGGGATTGTTTTCGACATGTCCTCGGCACTCCTCCGGACCGAGATCGTTTGGCCCTAGCCTTTGAGCCAAGCCGACGGGATAGCCAGCCCGCTTTTTATATACCGTACCGTGCTCATCGCGGGAATCGCTGCCTTTTGGCTGAAGGCAGTATAACATACGTCGCTATGATGTGGAAGAAAGGCGGACCGGGCTCAGCGCGAACGGGTTTTACCCGTGGGCGTCCTTGTACTCTTCGTGCCAGGCCATCTGGATGGCCTCACGAGGCATGGGCCAATCAGTTAGAATCCCTTAATGTTGCATTTGGAACGCGAAACCGCCCTATACATACTATCTGGTGAAAGGCAAAGACAAAAGAGTTGCTCGAGCGATACGACGAGTGACGGTGGCGGATTCCAAACTTTTGTGGCGGTGGAGAAACGAGCCATCTGTCAGACGCAATTCGTTCAACGCTGAACCTATTCCATGGGCAGATCATAAGATTTGGTTCTCAAGGAAGCTCAAATCCTTAAACACCCTTATATATCTGCTAGAAATAGATGGGAAACCCGTAGCTCAAATTCGTTATGAGCGTCGAAACTACTCGACTGCACTGATAGGAGATATCTCTGTGGATCCTGGAGAGAAATGGAAAGGACATGGAAAGACAATCCTTGCTCGGACACGCGACACAGCTTGTTCTGTGCTCAAGGTGAGGAAACTTGTAGCACTGGTAAAATCCGATAATAATGCATCAATGCGAACTTTCATCTCGGCTGGGTTTCATCTGGATGAGGAGCTTAATGAGCAGGGTTGTTCATGTGCGAAGTTCTCCTATTCTTGTGGAAATCGAATATTCAAAAGCACCCAATAATGCTGAGGACCATCACAAAGGTATGGATGCTGTGGCCAATACTAGGGCATGGATGCTAGCGTGGAGGTACAACTGCAACCACACTACCGAGTCGATAATTCGATAGTGTTGAACATGAGCACCACCCAGTTTAGCGAATGAGAAATAGCGTAAAGATTGGAAAGAAATGGGTCGGGAGCGGACATCCCTGCTTTATTGTGGCAGAGGTCGGCGCGAACCACAATGGCGACTTAGATACAGCCAAAAGACTCATACAAAAGGCAGCGGAAGCGGGAGTAGACGCAGCTAAATTTCAAACAGTTATTGCTGATAAGCATTACTCTAAAAATACACCAAGATTCAGTTGCCTTGAAAACTTTGGCCCGCTAGGAACACAAGAGTTAATTAGGAAGTATTGCGAATATCCTTTTGAATGGCACAGTATTTTAAAAAAGTGCGCAGAGGAATATGGCGTTGAATTTTTTACTTCCGTCTTTTATCAAGACGCAATTTGCGAGCTAGAGGCACTCGATGTTCCTGCTTATAAGATAGCATCGTTTGAAATCGTGGACCTAGGGCTGATCAGCGAAGCGGCGAAAACAGGAAAACCAATAATCCTTTCTACTGGGATGGCTACGTGGGAAGATATCGCTGATGCTATACTAGTGTGTAAACAAGAGACCAATGAAAATGTTATCGTACTTCAGTGCACTTCCGCTTATCCGACGCCTCCTGAACGGGTGAATTTGCTTGCGATCAGAAGTCTTGCCGAGCGATTCAATGTAGTAACCGGATTATCTGATCATACTGTTGGTATTCACGTGCCCGTTACGGCAATTGCGTTTGGAGCACGTATGATTGAAAAGCATTTCACGATGGATAGGAGGCAGACGGGGCCTGATCATCCTTTCTCAATTGAACCAGATGAGCTATCGCGGATGGTTAAACAGATACGTGACGTAGAATCGGCTATTGGAGACGGGAGCAAAAATGGGCCTTATCCAGAAGAATTAGAAATGTTTGAGAAAGGAAGAAGGAGCATACATGCACGGGTTTGTATTCCAAAGGGGACGGTTATTCGGAAAGACATGTTGTGCGTTAAGCGTCCAGGATATGGTATCGCGCCCAAATACCTTGACGAAATTGTAGGTTTAACCGCAAAAAATGATATCGATGAAGATCGGTGGATCACTTATGATATGCTGTTTTTGAAGTGATGCGCGAGAGGCTGTCCTATCCAGTTCTTTTTGACAGGCAGAGCATCGTCTTCCGTTTGGTTTCCGAGCCTGATGAAGAGATGCTACTAGGTGCTTTCCAAGTTATTTTTGGCAGGACTTTGACCCGTAAATGGCACTCGTGGTTCTCGCAAGAGTGTCCAACTGGGAAATGCCGATACTACATTGCCGTTGAAAAAGATACGGGAGAGCTCGTCGGCATGTATGGGCTCCTCCCTATCAAGGTTAAATTGTTAGACCAAATTGTAAATGGTTCACTCTGCGTAAACGTAGGAGTTCATCCGAAGTATCAAGGAACGGGGCTGTTTCAGGAACTAGGTCGCTTCGCTCTAGAGGATGTCCGAATGCTAGGGAGTCAACTGACAGTGGGTGTTCCCAATAGAAAGGCTTTTAAAGGACATCTGAGAATTGGGTGGTGGCACGCCGCAAATCTTTACTTTGCGAGCACATCAAACTACGTGGAAACTAGCAAGATAGCGAGTCCTATAGACGCCTTTCCTTCAGAGATGGACTTTATGATACCGAACTTCTGTAAAGACAAAGATCTTGCCGTCTACAAAGATCATAGATTTCTTAACTGGCGTTTCTTCGAGAGGCCAGATGTCAAATACGAATGTTATCTCAGTACGGCCGGCTCGAATATTAAAGGTTACGTTGTTATGAAACTCTTTCACGACACGATCACAAACAAGAAGAAAGCTCATATTGTCGATATGCATTACATAGATCGCGAGAGTTTTGACAACTTAATCGTAAATGCCTTTAGATTTGCGAGAGGGTGTGACGAACTCAACACATGGGTGTTCGAGGATTCCCATTATCATAAGGAATTAGCTCGTTACGGTTTCCAACTGAAGGAGAGCAGCCCGTTCATTGTATATATTCATGAAACAATGAAACCACAATGCGGCAGGGCAGAAAACTGGTTCTTCTCCTTAGGCGATAACGATGTCTTTTAGGGCAGATGAGAGTCAAGGAAGCGTACTAGTAGTAACTGCCCATCCTGATGATGAGGTACTTGGCTGTGGAGCCACAATTGCAAAGCTGAGCAAAAGTCGGGATATTCATATTTTGATTCTCGGCGAGGGGATCACATCTCGGTACGTTTCTCGAGATAACACAAACAAAGCTGAATTAGAGCGGATATCGGAATCGGCGAGAGCTGCTGCCGCAGCCCTTGGGACGCGCTCGATCAGATTTGAAAAACTCCCTGATAATCGTTTTGATGAGGTTTCTCTCCTTGACATTGTAAAACGTGTGGAGACTGCAATAGGTGAAGTTCGCCCAGAGAGCATATATACGCATCACCCCGGTGATTTAAACATTGACCATCGAATCACTTTCCAGGCAGTACTGACTGCAAGTCGGCCGCTTGCGGGTTCCTGTGTGCGTGAGCTGTATACGTTCGAGGTTCCGTCATCCACCGAGTGGTCGTTTCAGCAGCTACACCCAATCTTTAAGCCAAACGTCTTCGTTGATGTTTCTGAGACGATTTCAGAGAAGATTAGAACCATGGCATACTACGAGGGTGAGTCCCGGCCGTTTCCTCATCCGAGGTCCTCGGAAGCTCTGCGAATCATCGCTCAAAGATGGGGAATAGCAGTTGGGCTTGAATACGCAGAAGCCTTCGAATTAGTTAGATCCATCCGCTAAGCAGGCGACCACCAAGAATTCAGACTCGAAGTTATCTAATGCCTTAAAGAAGGGCATTGTTGGCAATTCGGTGTCCTCGAGGAGGCAGATGGAAAAATGTTCGCTTGCAAGCGGGGAACCCCACTCGATTTCTCCATGATCCTACCAGCTGACAATGAATGATCGCCGGCTCGGTGTCTCCTTGTCGTCTCCGACGCTCAACATAGTGCCGTTCGATTTCGCCACCTCGCTGACTATGCCCGGGTGGAGGGAGACGGTCTCGTGGCCCATCTCGCACGCCCAGGCCTTTTCCACCGGCCGCGCCAGTTCCCGGGCGTTTCTCGGCTTCATGAACGGCCTCGCGGACGATCCTCTCCGGCGCGTTGCGCTGCTGGCCGGGGGACGTCTTTCAGTAGTCAGCCGGGCAATCACCGAGGCGGCGCTCTGCGTCCAGGAGGAAGCGCGGACGGGTATCCGCCTCGCGGGAGGACCGGCGGAACTGCACATCCTGCGCGGGGAGATCCCGCCGTCCGGAGTCGCATCCTGGCAGGCCAACTCGCCATTCAAGCCGATGGCCGCGCCGCGCGGCGTCTGGTTGCGCCGGATCGCCCGGATGGCGAGCTACACGCCGCTGTGGCGGCTACCGGCCACCCTGCTCGCGCCGACGGCTACCGCGATCAGTCACAACTCGCTACTGTGCGCCTTCGCCAGGCGTTCCTCGGAACGGGTCGGGTTTCGCCATGCCGAACTATTGCTCGCCGAAGCGCGCCGACGGAGGAACGGCAGGCTGCGTCACCTGGACATGACCACTCTTGTGGACGCGGTCGCCGACCTGCTGGCGTGCTGTGAGGGCCTGGAGGAGCCCTTTGCGAATCGCGTTCGGTCTCTGCTCCTGCCCCTCATCCAGGAGAGCCTGGCCCAGGCCGCCGCTGATCTGGACGCCCTGTCTGCCATGCCCGGCCTGCCGGTCGCGATGTGGTCTGGAAGCGGTGGGTACTACCCGTCTCGCGCCATCGGGCTGGAGGTGCAGAGGAGGGGCGGGCACGTCACCCGCTTCAGCCATAGCGTGCTGGTGGGGATGATGGAGGTTGTGGAAACGATCGTGTTCACCGAACTCGCGGTCAGCGACCGATTCGTCGTCGAGACCCCGGCCCTGGCGAGGAACCTTGCTGCCTCTGAGGCGCTCGGCCTTGTCGCGAATTTCAACCGTCCGTCCGTCGCCGGCGCTGCGGGATGTCCGGGACTGCACCGCCTGCCACTGGTTTCCCGTCGCCGACCCACCCGCCGCAAGGTGGTGTATGCGCCTACCAGACTGACAGGGTTCCGCCAATTCTTCCCTCCCGTGCTTCCCGACGTAATCTATCTCGACTGGCAGTTCCGTCTCGTCGAAGCCATGCTGACCTTGCCCGTCGAGTTGCTCTGCAAGCCGCATCCTGAAGGGCTGTTGCGGGGCCGGCCGCATCCTCTAGGGACCATCGCGCTGACCTCCACGAAGCGCTTTGAGGATGTGATGGGCGACGCCGATGTGTTTGTGTTCGATTACGCGCAAACGACACCTTTTTGCGAAGTCTTGTGCACAGACCGTCCGATTGTGTTCATTGATATGGGCATTCCCTTGTTTGCCCCGTCCGTCCGGGACATGCTGGAGCGGCGCTGCCGGATCGTGAAGGCCTGGTTCGACTCCCGCAACCTGCCGCACATTGAAGAAGCCGAACTGAAAGAGGCCGTTTGCGGCGGCAGTGACCGTGCTGACCCCGGCGAATTTCGAGCATTGCTGATGGGAGAAGGGATAGTTGCATGACGGCCCGGTACGTCTTCACCGTCACCGCCGGCCGCAGCGGGCAGGCCTCGTTGTGCGACCTGCTCCGTGCGCATGTGCCGGGTTGCTATGCCGCCTTCGAAGAGCCCGCTGTCAATCCGGTGCTCCCCGGGCCGCTGGGCGACCTCGAACGGCGCTTCCGCCGGCGCTTCGTCGAGACCCACGAGCTTCTGGGGCGGGGCAAAGTCCTAACGGCATTCGAGCAGGGGAACGAGGCCTATCTCGACGGCATCGTGGCCCGGCGGCTGCGGATGATCGCACGCACGCTGGCGCGGCATCGGGCGACGATCTATGTGGATGCGAGCAAGTATTTCGCACGGGGCCTGCATCGGGCCTTCGCGCGCGCCCTGCCGGGACTGTCCCTCGTCCGCCTGGTCCGGGACCCGCTCCTGAACATGCGCAGCTTTCTGAACCGGAACAAGAGCTTCCGCCTGGACAACAGTCTCCCGGACGCGCCGAGCAACATCGTGCGGCTCGGCAGCGCGGACATGGAGAAGGGCGAATTCTATCTCTGGGCCTGGTGCGAGATGTACCTGCGGTTCGACCGCCTGGTCGAAGAGTTCAAGATCGAGCGCGCGGTGGAGATTCGGACGGAGCACCTCGCCGATGCGGCTAGGATGAATGCGGCCCTGGACGCTTTGGGGCTGTCCCATACGCCGGTTGTCCCCGCTGCGCCGGTAAATACCAATGCTGAGCATGGGTACGGCCAGACACGGATTCTTCAGGAGGATCTGGACCTGTTCGAGCGTTTCCTGAAACGGCTGTCAGCGGATGTGCGGCTGCGCATCGCCTATTTCGCGACCTACCAGCCGGGCCAATCGGCGGCATTGGTCACGGCCGGTCTGCGCTAATGATCCATATTCCGGTCCGACTGAAAGCGCTGGTGCCCGGCTACCGGGCCAAGTGGCGCCGGCGCTATGCCGCGTTGCTTGTCGCTCTCCGGGAGCACGCCCCGCGCCTGGAGTACGGGCAGGACGGGGACACCCCGTGGATCAAAATCAAGGATAGCGGGGTGCAACTTTTCGGGTTCTGGGCCGAGCCGGACAACAGGGACGTGTACGATCTCTTGCGCGCGGATCTGCCCGGTGAGCTGCCCAGGGAACACTTCCGCCTGGTGAAGGATTACCTTACGCGCTATGTGTATCCCCACATGCGGCCGGATCTGAAACCGGCAGGCTATTCCCCGGAGCAACTGTTCGGCTTCCATGGACAGCATAAGGACGCGATCGCCGACATCGCGGACACGGCCGCGCGCGCCGAACTGGTCCGTGCCTTTCACCCGAAGCTGGATGACATCATCATCGACGGCGGGGCGTTCCTTGGCTTTGGGGAGGTGCGGCTGGCCCAGGAGCTCCCTCAAGGGCACATCTATGCCGTCGAGGCGGACAATGATTGTTACGATCTGCTGGTCCGCAATCTTGCCTGCAACAAGATCGGCAACGTCACGGCGTTACATCGGGCGGTGTGGAAGGAGGCGGGGGAGTTGGACCTGGAAACAGGCTTCGCGCAGGCCAACACGCTCGTGCGCGAAGTGTATCAGGGTGAGACGACGGCAAGGGTGAGAACGATCGCCATCGATCAAGTTGTGGAGCAGTTCGGTCTCGTCAAGGTGGACATGCTGAGTCTGACGTTGAACGGGGCGGAAGTCGAGGCTCTGAAAGGGGCGCGCGAGGCTCTCACCAAGCTGCGTCCTCGGATCAGGCTCGCCGGCTGGTATGCCCGCGAAGGCCATCCGATCTGGCGATGGACGAAGGCCGATTTGGAGTCGTATGGCTACCGCGTCTTCGTCGGGCCCCGCGGGAACGTGATGGCGTTGCCATGATCGGTATCTTCGGCCTGTACAGAGCGGATGCGTCGGCCCCTGCTAATCCCGGCCCGCTGACTGCCACCATTCCGAGCCGCTATGTCGTCGATGCCGTGGCTGGGGCCGGTGCGGCGTTGGGTCGAACGGCGCACCGTGTGGAATGCGGCGGCGGTCGCGCCGTCTCCCGGGACGGGCGCTTCCAGGCCGTCGCGTGCGGAGAGATCTTCAATCTTGCCGAGTTTGCGGAGTACGGCCGGGATCTCGCCCACGCCGCGGTTCTCATCATCCGTCTGGCCCGGGCCGGTGAGCTGGACCGCCTGAAGGACGTGAACGGACAGTTCTGCGCCGCGCTCTACGACCGGATCGATCACCGACTGACCCTGATCACCGACCGGTTGGCGACTCACCCGCTCCATCTGTGGCGTCAGGGAGCGGAAGCGGTCTTCGCGACGCAACTGTATACCCTGATCGGCGACTCTCGCGTCCCGCGTCGCGCGAACGTGGAGGCGGTGGCACAGTTGTTCACCATGCAACGGACGATCGGCCGGACCACGCCGCTGGCTGGGGTGGAGGCGCTGCCGGCGGCCTGTATCTATGACCTCGACCGCTCGGGGACTAGGGAGCGCCGGTATTGGAGTCTCAGGTGGCAGCAGCCGGACTTTTCGCTTGATGAGGGGAGCGGACTGCTGGCTGAGGCGATGCGGAAAGCGGTGGCGCGACAGACGCAGGCGGAGCACGTTGGGCTCTTGCTGTCAGGCGGATTGGACTCGCGCATGGTGCTCGCCGCAGCGGGCGAAGCCAGACCCTCCTGCTGGACGACCGCCAGTTACGCGGCCAATCCGGAGCTGGCACTGGCGCAGCGAATCGCCGGCGTTCTGAAAGCCGAGCATCACGCCGTCATCGTGCCGCCGGAGTCCACCCTCGATGTGCTGGATGAAACCGTCATCGCGTCAGGCGGCTTGTATCCGGCGTCCACGCCAGTGTCGGTCTTCATGCCTCAAGTGGCCAAGGCCTGCGAGGTCGTCCTGACCGGGCATGGGCTGGACTACACGCTCCGTGGCTATTATCTGCCGGCGCGGTTTATTGAATTCGCCGGATCGCGCACCCGATTGCCGGCGCTCCGGCCCATTCCGCGGCGACCCAGTGGCAGGGATGTCCTGGAAAATTTGCGGCAGGGCCCTCCACAGCATACGATTATCCGCATCGTCCGGCGCGAGCGCCGGAGCCAATGGTGGGATGGCCAGGCCAAAGCGATGGACGAGGTGCTGGCGCCTTGGTTACAAGGCGATGAACCCTACAACGCGTGGGACGCCTTCATCCTCCACGCGGTCAGCAAGCATTATGCCTTCACGAGCATGATGGCGGTGCGGGCCGCGGTGGATCTTCGTATGCCGGCGTTCGACAACGAGGTGTTCGACGTCTATCTGCGCATGCCGCCGGCATCGCGCTGTGCCAGTCGCATGGTCCAGAACGCATTGCGCCGTCTGTCGCCGGAAGTGGCACGCATCGCCAATGCCAACACGGGCTTCCGGGCCGACCTTCATCCCTGGCTGGAAGTGTCGGCGCTGCTTGGGCGCGGGGCCTTGCGCCGCCTGAAGGTGCTGCGGCTGAAGGAGTTGCCTTCGTCGAGCCATTCGCATGGGTCGTGGCAAAACGTTGCCGAATTGTATCGGTGTGACCCACGTCATCGCTCCCACCTGTCGGCCATCCGAAACCGGCTGGACTCCCTCACCATGGGGTTCATGGATGCGGATGCGCTGGCGCGCTGCATTGATGAGCATTTGGCGGGCACTTGCGATCATGCCAAGTTGCTGCGTCAGCTCTTGACCCACGACGCCTGGGTCCGTACGTTCCGCATCGAGGGCCATGCCTGAGGTCATGCCATACCGGCTGTCGATCGCGTCGGAACTCGAACGCTTCCGTCCCGAGCTCGAGTATGCCTGCGCGTTCCTGGATCGCTGCTACTTCGTGCAACGATCGTCCCAGGCGCAGCTCGTTCTGCATTATGGTCCAGGAGCGCCGGCCGGAGCTCTGACGGTGCCGGCGGTTTTATTTCCGAACGGCGTTTGCCTTAAACCAGACGGGATTCATCCAGAGCGAAAGGTCCTACGCGACCTGGAGACCGCCGGCGAACCTACCCGGTTATTGCCGATTGGGAATCAGCCCAGCGTCGTGCAGGGCCGTTACACCTACGACGCGATGGGGCTGATTTTCCTCATGCTGTCGCGATTGGAGGAACGCGACAGTCCGGACCGGGATCGCTACGGGCGATTCCCCATTCAGTCGGCGATGGCCTTCCGATTAGGCTGTTATGCCGATCCGCTTGTTGACCGGGCGGCGCGGGATCTGGCGGTGGCGTTGACGGGGCAGAGCAGACCAGCCAATCGGACCAGCTATGATTTTTACCTCACACATGATGTTGATAGCCTCCGCGGCTACCACCGGCCACTGGAACTTCTCCGTTGGGCGATCGGCGATGTGTTCAAGCGCCATCATCCGCAACAGGCGTGGAGACGACTTTACGCAGGGTACCTCTCTGGGGAGCCGTGGCGCTCTTTCCGGGACTTAATGAATGCCGCGGAACGGGTCGGCAGGCCTGGTCGTTTTTACTTCATGGGGCCGAGCGCAATTTCGATGGATAGTCCTTACGCGCTCACGATGCGGAAGCTGCTGAAGAAGATTTGCGACGAAGTCGTTGCTCGTGGCCATGTCGTCGGGTTCCACCCTGGCTTTGCCACGGCGAGCGATGCCGCCGTGTGGCGCCGGCAGCGTGACGGGCTCGAGGAGGTTATCGGCCGTCCGGTGCGCGAGGGACGCCAGCACGTGCTGCAATACGACGCGGCGGTCACGCCAGATATCTGGGACCAGGCCGGCATGGAGCTGGATTGCACGCTGGCGTTTCCAGAGGCCAGCGGGTTCCGCTCTGGAACCTGCCGACCCTACCAGGCGTATAGCTTACGCCATCGCAGGGCGCTCTCCCTCATCCAGATTCCAACGGCGATCATGGACTTCAGCTTTTGGGGCGGCAAGTATCGCCATGTACCGTTGGAGGACGCACTGAACGAATGCGCGACGGCAGTGGATGTGTGCAAACGGTACGGCGGGACGCTCGTGGTGCTCTATCATACCGGGCAGACGGATCCCGTCGTGACGACCTTTTATCGCTCAATGCTGGAGCTGATTCAGTAGGAGGAAGACGTGGCGACTGATTTCACGCTGGATGGGTACCGTGCGCTTCTGGAGGCCTTTTTCACGCGGGGCTATGAGGCGAGAGGTTTCGACGATGTGGAGCTGGGGGCCAAGCACCTGATTGTGCGGCATGATCTCGACATGACGATTCAGGCGGCCGTCCCGATGGGCGAGTTGGAGCACAAGATGGGCGTGCGCACGACCTATTTTGTGCTGGTTCGGAGCGAACTGTATAATCCGTTTTCAGCGGCCGGAGGGAGGGATCTCAGGCGCCTGGTCGACTGGGGCCACACCATTGGACTGCATTTCAATGCTTCGCTGTATCCGGTGGACAGGGCGAGCCTCGATCGCGGCGCCGCATCCGAGTGCGCGGTGCTGGAGACAATCATCGGGCAGCCTGTGAAACTGGTCAGCCTCCATCGGCCTGGGAAAAGCGCCCAGGGGGAATTGATCTGCAGCGCGCAAGCTCCTTTAGGAGGACGCCGCCACGCCGACGACCTCATCTATTTTCACGACATGGCCTATCGTTCAGACTCGCGGGGCGGCTGGCACTACGGGCACCCGCTGGATCACCCGGCTGTGACCGAAGGGAGAGCGGTGGAACTCTTGACCCATCCGATCTGGTGGACGGTTCCGGCTGCGGACCCGCCAGCCAAGCTCGTTCACTTCCTGGACCAACGCGTCCAGTTTCTGGACCAGGAGCTCGCCGCGAATTGCAGCGTTCACAAGCCGAATCGCAACCCGCAATGACGACGCACGAGGACCGTACTGTTTACGACTGCATCATTTTGGGTACCAGTCCCGTCTGCATGATGGAGGCTCACTATCAGTGTCGCATGGGTCAACGAGTCCTGATGATTGACTCGGCAAAGGAGGCCGGAGGCGCCTGGCGCGATGTTGAGTTGTTCGGGTTTGAAGAGGTCGAAATCGGCGCCCACATCATGAGGCACTGGCGGAAAGGCTACCGGTATATTGAAAATGTCCTTGGCATCCCGATGACGCGCATGCAACCCGAGCCCTTTTGGATTCTGCCGAAATACGGACCGATGCCCACCAGGACACCTTGCGCACACGTGTGGAACCTTGTCCTCTTTCCTGCATTGGGGCGTTTCTTTTCGCGAGCTGGCCTCCAGGAAGTACTCAGGAATCCAAAGCAAACAGTCTTTGTGCCTCTGGTGATAAGTCTCATGTGGTTTTGGCGCTTCGTGAAGGTCGGCGCACCTCGGGCCAGGTATCCCATGGGGGGCGCTCCTCGCTTTATCCGTCGCCTCCGCGCTCTGCTCAATCATGATTCCGTGAGGATTTTGACGGAAACCACAGCGCTGGAGATCTGCGTTCAGGAATCCGCTAAACTTGTGCATGTCAGAACCGATAGAGCCACGTTACAGGCCCGACGCTTATGCATTACCTCCCAGTCCCGATTGAATCACATTCGCGGGGAAAGCGGCGTTCTCAACCTGACTCCCATCAGTGCCGATACCAAGCACCTGCATATGCTCGTGGAAGACAAAGCCGAGCGGCTGTTTGCCTTCGCACGATTCCACCAGGACGAGATTTTCAACATGATCAGCGATATCTCCGATTACGCCACCCACTTTCGACGAGAAAAACCGACGTGCAAGCTCATTGCGGCGTGGTGTTCCAGTGAATTTCAGGACTCCGAATCTCATGTCATGCGCGCATTCATTCATGCTAAGGCCAACAACCTGATAGGACCTGAGGCGCGCCTCCTTGACTACAAGGTGAGCGTTTACCGCTCCACTGAGCTCCAAGAGCAAGATAGAATCGCCATTAAGCGACAGTTTGGCGAGTTCGTAGAAATCTTGGAGACCGAGAATCTGACGGAAAATATCGCCCACTACTTCGATCGCTGGACTCAGGCTAACTAAGTGATCAGGTGATGCCACGCCACCTTATTTCCGACCTATGGCACATTCTTCCGCTTTCTCTTCGAGGAAAACTATGGCAGGTCGTTGAAACGGCATATCAGCGTGGCAACCGCGTGATAGATGCGCTCTTCGATCTCGGATACGGCATAGAGACATCCCTGGTCGCCAAATACAAGCCTGGCGACTGGATTGGAGGGAAGTTTCGAGATTCGAAGGCCAACATACCAACGCCCGTGGTCTGGTTGGTCCGCCTGAGGACGTTTTTGTGCCCGACTCATGAAGATGTCTTCATGGATGTGGGATGTGGAACGGGACGGGCCGTCTTTGTTTTCGCGAGATCTTACGCGAGGCGGTCCAGGGGGATTGAACTACACGATGTCGCGTACGACTATTGTATCAGAAATGCGAGGAGCTTTCGGTTCGACAAGTCAAAAATAGAATTTATAAACGAGGATGCATGTTCTGTTGAGATTCGTGATGAAACGATCATTCTCATCGCAAATCCGTTTGGGATAAATACCCTTAGGTCTGTCATGCAAAATATTGAACACAGCCTCAAGTCTAATCCGAGGACTCTTCGGCTTTGCTATTATAATCCCAGAGAACATCGCCAATATATTGAGAGCGTTCCATGGTTGAGAGCGTTGCACGAACTCAAGGGTTTTAAGAACACGATCGTAATTTACGAGGCTATGGGATTTGGGAAGTCTGGATGATCTCTGTGGAGGTTCGGGAAAGTTGAGGAAATAGCCGGGGCCATGGGACACGATGAGAATATTGAGATAACGTGTGCGATGAATGCCTGCGAGAAACTATGGGTTCAATCCCGTCGCGAATCGAGTGTCTTTTCGGATTGGGAGCTCAGAGTATCGTTATCGGAAATTTCCGGCATGAAGCCTTTTTTTATTGTAAACAGGACAACCGGGACCATACTTCCGGCCGGGATGGTGAACGGAACGCTCTCTTTCTATGGTGGTCTTTATTATAACGAAAGAAACGGATTTTTAGGACCTTCTGGTGGGGAGAGGGACATTTTCGAATTTCTGAAAACGGGCGGGTTTCGCTTTCGATTGCTTTCCTGGGATCAGGACCCGTTGCCGTATCTGCCTGAATCCTGCAGGTGGTGGGATGTGCCATATAACCAGTACTGGGTAGTACCGAGATATTGTAGCTTTGAGGACTACCTGATGACGTTGAGCCCTAGTAGGCGGAAGGAGGTCAGATACACGCTCCGGCGATTCCAGATGGATTATGGTACAGATGCGCGAGATGGTGCGTGGGAGTCCCTGTGCGTTTCGTATATGGAGCATACGGCGAGGAGCTTCATTCGCAGAGGCAAGTCATGTATTTACGGTGATCCGAAGTACAGAGAATCTGCCCTGGCAATGCTGAGATTGATTGACGCAAAGGGAATGCTAAATTGCGTTAAGGTTAGCTTCCAGGGTATTGACGTGGGCCTTGGCCTATGGGCTGTGGATGAAAAGAACAAAAATGCGGTGTATCTTTTCAATCTGTACAAGCCGTTTCCCAACAACGCATCAGGAGCGGTCATTCTTGGAGTCATTCAATCTTGTGCAGAAAGAGGAATGGCAATCGACGGGATGAGAGGGGCCTTTTCCCAGAAGCGGAAGTTTGGCTTTCTGCCCCAGTCGAGTTACGCTATCGTGAACGACGAGACATGGGAAATCAGGGCGCCTGATGATCTCTCTTCGGAGGAGATGGAGGTTCTGTATCGTCGGAGATTTGGGGCCTTGGATAGTCGCAACTGAACATGGAAACAACAGTTGCGATTCATCAGCCGAACTATCTCCCATGGCTGGGCTATTTCCACAAGATCGCCGCTGCCGATGCGTTCATCTTTCTGGATGACGCCCAGTACAGCAAAAACAGTTACATAAACCGAGTCAAAATACTGGGACCGAATGGGCCGGGGTGGTTGACCATCCCAGTGTCCTACAGCTTTGGAGACGGGATTCATACGGTGCGCCCGGCTGTATCGGATTGGCCCAATAGTCATCTTGATTCGTTGCGGAACCTGTATTCTCACACGCCTGCTTTCCGAGCTGTCTGGCCTAAGCTCAAGGATCTGCTTCTCGGCGTTCCCCAAGCTAACCTTGCAGCCATTAACCGGTATCTGGTGGAGAATCTCTGCCGAGAGATGAACCTGCGCTGTCGCTTCTTGGCTTCGTCGGATATGGACGTCGGCGGTAAGAGGAGAGATGACCGACTGGTCTCTCTGGTAGCGACCATTCACCCAACAGCAACGTACCTTTCCGGCAAAGGGGCTGCCGACTACCAGGACCCTGAAAAATATAGGAAGGCCGGGCTTGGCTTTCGGTATGTTAATTTCTTGCATCCGCGATACGACCAAGGTCGAGCGACATTTGAAGCAGGGCTTTCTATCGTGGATCCTTTGCTCCGGATCGGCTTGTCAGCGACCGCGGAGTTGATTTCCAAAAGTGTGGTGGCGGCATGAAAGTTGAACCTGTGCGCGTCTTGTGCCTGGACATCGAGGGAGGCTACGGAGGCTCCTCGCGCAGCCTCTACGAATCGCTGAACCACATGGACCGGTCGGCTGTCTATGCGGAGGTGTGGTGTCGCAGGCACGGTCCGATACAAGAACGGTATCGGAAGCGCGGTATTCCCTGCCAGATTGTGCCGGAGCTGCCCAATGTCAGCCCGCTTCCAACAATTTCCCGCAATATGCTCGAACACGCCTACTTCCTTTGGCGGTTCTGGAGGGCCGAATCGTTCAGAACGGAGCTGGCCCATCAGGTCAATAAGCGCTTTGATGTGGTCCACTTCAATCACGAGAGCCTGTTCCTCCTGGCGTCTTGGTTGAGGAGGCGAACCTCCGTCCCATTCAGTATGCACATTCGCACGATTTGTTGGGAGTACGACAATGTATTCACGCGATATCACGCGCGGACCATTTCTCGCGCGGTTGACCACCTGGTTTTCATCACCGAAAATGAACAGAGCGGATTCGCCAAGATGGGAGGGCGTCCTAACGGCACGGTCGTCTACAACATTGCTGCTGCTCTGCTGGAGACGGTCCTGCCGCACGAGTCCGTTCCGCGCGACGGACGGTTGAAGATCGCCTCGCTCAGCAACTTCGCATGGGTCCGTGGGACCGACCGTCTGGTGGAGATTGCCGTCGAGCTGGCCGCCTTGGGCAGGCGTGATTTCCTCTTCGTGGTGGCCGGGCATATGGCATTGTCACGGTCACTACCGGGCCTTTTAGGCAGGATCGGCCGGCGTGGAGGCACTCTTGCAGACTATGTCAAGGAAGTCGGCGTCGGTGATCTGTTTCTGTTCCTTGGTCATGTGCCGGACCCGGAACGTGTGCTGGCTGCCTGCGATGTATTGGTCAAGCCAACACGCGAAGACAATCCGTGGGGGCGGGACATTATCGAGGGGCTTGCCGCTGGGCGTCCGGTGCTGACCGTCGGCCGATGGGATGGCTTCGTGCAAAACGGCGAAACCGGTATCTTGCAGACCACGTTCGATGCCGGAGCCCTGGCCCGCGAGCTCGTCGGTTTGGGTGATGACCGGAGCCGGTTGGCCGTTATGAGCGAAGCAGCGCGACAACACGTCGCCCGGCTGTGTCATGGCCCGGACCGTGCGGCGGATCTGTTGGCAGTGTGGACGAAACTGGTACGGGCGTAATCCATCGGGTGGTCTTCCTGCTTCACTCGTTCGCGGGCGGCGGGGCGGAACGGGTCCTGATGTCGCTGGCGGCGGGCCTGGATCACGACCGCTTCCGGCCGGAAGTCATGGTCCTCGATGGGCGGGG
>Ga0114945_10000060_pt1 | contig 58816 bp, 57 predicted proteins | sample OV2TP3_FD_87194 | JGI IMG/M metagenome (GOLD analysis project Ga0114945, IMG submission 87194) | Hot spring microbial communities from Beatty, Nevada to study Microbial Dark Matter (Phase II) - OV2 TP3 | ecosystem: Environmental > Aquatic > Thermal springs > Hot (42-90C) | place: USA: Beatty... | reverse complement strand
TGGAGCCTGGATTTATACGCGCTAATTCTTTGATCAAGGCCGACAATGATATCTTTAAGCTCTTCCAAAGCAAGCTCTCTTCTAAGATTGCTTTATAGCAGGCGCTTTAAAGCATGTCAATAAAATTTTTCTATGCCGTGCTTTTTTCTTTTAAAGATATAGAAGGGCATCTACTTCAATGAGATATAGAGCGAGAAAGCAATTACGTCGAAGCGTGCTTCTTTTAACTGCACGATATCCTGTTTCCGTTATGTTTTCCTTTTCAATTTCTATCAATTACTCCATTTTCGGTGATAAGCACCAAGCTGTGGATATTATGTAACACATTGATTTAACATACACAAAATAGTTTTGAGCCCTACCTACAATATTTAGATTATAAACTTCAATGACCACAAGAATGCTTAAGGCATGGTGGAATGTGAAGGGAAGTACACGTAGTTGATAAACAGCATGTTTAACGTAGGTATAAGTACTGTTCAGTGGTTATTGGGTGACAGTCGGCGTAGGAGGTTTCGTGGGGGGGGTGAGAGGGACAGGCTTCCAGAGCTTGGCTCCATCGGTGCTGCGAAATAGGCCGCTGCCGTTGGTTCCGGCAAACACTGTCTGTGAGGAGACCGGACTGAGAGCCATGGCCCGGATATTCAGAGTCGTCAAGCCGGTGCTGGCTTCACTCCAGGATTCCCCGCCGTCTGTAGTCTTGTGGACCCCTTTGCGCGTCCCGACATACAGGATGTTGGGATTGGACGGCTCAATCAGGATGGCGCTGATGTACGTGTCGGCTAACCCTTTCTCGATACGCTTCCACGAGGCCGCCGCGTCGGTGGTCTTGAACAGGCCGTTGGTTGTGCCCGCATAAACCGTCCCGGGCATGTGCGGGTCCGTCACGAGGGTATTCACGCCGAGCGCCATTGCCGCGTCCAGTTTTTCCTTCGGGATGAGGCCGTTGTTGACCAGTTCCCACTTCACCGTGCCGTCGGAGGTTTTGTAGACACCTCCTGTTGTGCCAGCATACAGCACGTCTGTGTTTTTGGGGTCCATGGCCAACGTCACGACATAGTGGACCTCTTTCATCCCGTGCATGCGCTCCTCCCAAAAACGCCCCCCATCCTTGGTTCGAAAGGCTCCGACGGTTGTGGCAACGTAGATGGTGTCGGGCGTGGAAGGGTGGAAGACGAACTGGTTGACGACCGACACGTGCTCCTTGAGGCCGCCGTTGTGCGGGGTCCAACTCTGGCCGCCGTCGGGACTCTTGTAGACGGCGTCACCCATGGTTCCGGCCAGCACGTTCGAAGGACTATGAGGGTCAACGCCCAACGTCAGGACGCGGAAACTACTCAGGTCTGTCGTCTTTTTGGTCCAAGTGGACCCTCCGTCGCGGGTCTTGTAGAGCGATTCGTTGGTGGCGATGTAGATGATGTCGGGATTCCGTGGATGCGGGGCGATCGCCACGATCGTGTCGCTCTGTTTTCCGCAGCCCGTGCCGGAAAGCAAGAGGCTGATCAGTGTGAGCGCACGCAAGATAGGGGTCATTCCCGCCTCCCCTCGATCGCGAAGTTTGGGTACACTAATGAAACATCCGTGGGGTGTCAAGGCTGCTCGGTGCCCTCACAGGCGCCGCCGGAGAGGCGCTGCGTAGCCGGTCAGCTCCGCATAGCCCAGGCCTGAAACGGGCCTCCCTTCTCGTTCGCCCTTGACGGTGACGCTCCCTTCCCAATACGTGATCTGTGTGCTGGCGCGTGTGACCAGTTCCTGGTGCGGAATCGTTGGGAGGACTTCGACCGCCAGACGAGCGGAGGGGACGGTGATGCGCCACCGCGCGGGATAGCGGCCGCCGCTTTGAGGGGACTGCCAATGCTCCAAGGCCTCGACCACAATGGCGTTCAGTGGGAGGGGCACGCTCGTTCCATCAGGATTGATCCACGTCCCCCCTGAAGCCGGCTCGATGGACCCATCCCGGCGTCGGATTTGGTAGACCATCAACTCGGTCCGGTCGTCCATCTGCAGGGAGAACCAATCCCATCCGATTTGCGCGTCGCTAAGTTGGTTGCTGCCGAACTCGTGATCCATCCAACTCCGGCCAGTGACGGGAAGGGCCTTCCCGCCGAGCATGAGCGTGCCATCCGTGCGCATTCGACTGAAGGAATAGTAATGCGACGCCTGACCGGCGGTCTCCCCCTTCCGGCTGACGCCGTCGCGGCCGTGAATCACCGGCGGCTTATCCGGCCTCAACCTGAGGCGGAGAGCCATGTCCTCAGCTCGCGCTTCGAGCACATGCGTTTCGCCCTCCCCTTCGGCTCGCCAATCATCAATCCACACGGCGAGCCTTCCGGAGTCGGCGCCCGCCTTCCGAATCCCCGCCCGGGAAATTTTTTCCGCAAAACGGAATTGCCCTCCTCCTTCATCGGTGAGGGCAAAGTGTGCGAAGTAGATGTGACGGATTGTCCATCGCGAAGGGTTCCGGGCTGCAACCTCATGAGCCACGGCCCGCCGGAAGAAGGTGACTTGATAGCCGAATGTCCGGCCTTCGCCGCTCCGAAGGTGGCCGGTGTAGTACCACCATTCAGTCTGGAAGTCGTCATGCGAACCATGGTCCAGAGGAAAACGGAATTGGTATCCGGGAAGGGCATGACGAAATTCCGGCGCCGAAGTAGCATGCCCGGGTAGCGTGCCGAGGAGCCAGAGGGAACACCCAGCCCAGACGAATTTCCACACCAACGCATGGTTCATAAACGCATGGTTCATACGCGTATAGCGCGTAAGCCTAGCATGGGGCATGTCAGGGCGACAATGTGGGAGAAGGCCTGAGGCGTTGGTTGACCGCTTGTGATCGGTGTGCTAGTCTCGCGCTTCTCATGGACAACGCACCCAGGCCGAACCTCTGGATCGCATGGATGGAGACCCTCGACGGGTTGGGCTACATCACGGCTGGCTTCAGTTTCTTGGCGGTCGGCATGGTGGTCTTTGCTCATGCCTGGTATGTGTTCGTGACGACGTTCGCCTCAGGGGTCTTGCCTGCGGTTCTGTCCCTCATCCATGACCTGTTGCTGGTCATTATCCTGCTGGAACTTTTTCGGACCATTATCAATTTCCTCAAGACCCACGTCATCACGCTGGAGCCCTCTTGTATATCTGCATCATTGCCTCCACTCGGCGCATACTTACTACCGGAGCCGAGACTGCCTATGCAGAGCATCTGACCACCGAAGTGTTTCACCGATACCTCCTGGATGTGGGTGTCAATGTGTTGGTCATTGTTGCGTTGGTCGTGGCGGTGTTCCTGGCGCGCAGGTCCCCCCAGCCGCTTATGCCCTAAGGAGGAGGAAGCATGGATGTCCGGAACTCGGTACCGAGTCCTCTCGTCGTAAATGAGGATGGCCGGCGGTGCCACCACAGGGTCCGTGCTCTGTCACACCTCATCATGCAGGTGGACGATTGCCGGCGTATCGTCTCAATAGAGAACATCAGTCTCAGCGGCGCTGCGGTTTTCTCCTTAGACATGCCGGAGCCCGGCACAGCTGTGCTGCTGACATTCCCCACGCGGCATGTGAAGCCGGGCGCCCTCAACCAGGTATCCGGGAGGGTCGTTCGACTCGCGGGTACGGGTGTGTTCGGCATCGCCTTTGATCCGGGCCAGGAGCGGACCATCCAGAGTATCCTGGGGACCTTGCCTGCCGTGCGTGTGGCCCGCGGGAGAACCGAAGCCAAAGCCCCGCGTCGCCGGAAGGCACGACCACGGGCCACGGCCAAGCCTCGTCCGAGGAAACGGCCCAAGGGTCGCCAGACGCGGAGAGGCGGCCCCAAACCTAAACGCCGCTAGTTCCGGAGTTCCCGGCTACTCGTTTCTTCAGAATTAAGTCAAGGGGCGTCGAGTTCGGCCGCGACGCCTGTCGTGCGTCCTTGCCTGTGGCGTGATGGGCACGTGGCGATCCATCTCGACGGGGTCCTCAACCACATCAATGCCGGCCGACGTAAGCATGATTGCGTTAAAGTGGTATTCGCCCCCGTTGCTGGCGCGATCGTTGGTGATGAATCCTTTGCCGTCCAGATACAGGGCGTTGAAGGCAAACTCATGCGCGGTCATGTCGAGCAAGGCGGCGATTTCCCTGGCCTCGATGCCGGCAATGAGCGATTGCGGAGTCTCCACCGCCCGCTCGTAGAGCAACTGCAAAATAGCCCGCCGCAACTGCTGGTATCTCACGGCTTATTGGGATTCAGGTCCGTGGTCTCCCAGTGTGAGCCCTACGAAGACAAGACTGAGAATGATAAAATACTACAACACCCGTATGAATTCTAGAGAATTGCTACCCTTCGTGTGTTGCAGAGCAAGATTCCGGCAACCGTGCTGGTGGAGCGCATCAATAACATGGTGATGGGAGTGAGAACGCTTCTGTATGCTGCTGTAAACTTATCCATCCTGCTCCTACTGGTCGCCTGTGTTGAGGTCAAGAAAGGGCGGGTGGTTTCCCCGCACGCCACTCTCGCGGAAATAAATTGGAGCGAGGAGGAGCGCGCCCGCAAGGTCGCGATCCGGACCTTGCAGGCGACCAAGGAAGCCAGCTTCCACCTTGTGCGTGTAGGGACTGCTGAGGAGCCGCACGTGCATGATGGTCACGACGGGACCATTTTTGTTCTAACCGGGAAGTTCCGGGTGCATTTCGGAGACCGGAGCGTGATCGTGGGGCCGGGGGATGTAATCGAGATTCCGCGCGGGACGCCTCACTGGGCCGAAAACATCCATTCCGAAGCCAGTGAAGCCTACGTGATCTTCACCCCGCCCTATGACGAAAAGGATTGGCGTCCAGTCGGGCAACCCTAACTCGGTTGCCATCTCTATTGTGAAAGAGGTTGTAGGCGGCTGTGGCGCGCCCGGAGGGAGTCGAACCCCCAACCCTCAGATCCGTAGTCTGATGCTCTATCCATTGAGCTACGGGCGCGAAGTAGGCGTGAAGCAGGCGTATTGTAGGGAAGTCGTGGGGGCATTGCAATCGGCCTGAAGACGATTGCTAGCGGGTGAGCGAGTCCTCGATGCCGGGGGGCGTGGCCTCGATCCGGTCGCCCAGGAACGGGTGACGTGCCTGTAGAGCCTGCCGGATAAGCCAGGCGACCGTGCGATAGGAGAAATGGCCTTTCACTCCCGAACGGAGCCGGGCAATGTACTCCGCCTCCGCGTAGTCCATCTTGAACAGGCAGCGGGTGCGGAAGCCGAAGGGTGTGAGATAGGCCGCGGCTTCCGGGTGAGAGACGGCGAAACTTTCCACCTGCCCTCTGACGTCGTCCATCGTCTGCCGGTATTGCTCCGCGACCCCCGCGGCCGTCAGGGCTGTAGGTGTCTCGTAGCCGTGGATCGTCGTGAAGTCCTGCCGGATCTGCTGACAGCGGCGGTGCCGGTGGAGATCCCGCCAGCCACCGAGGTCCATCAGGATATCGAAGATGAACGTATACCCGCAGTGAAACTCTTTGAGGAGTTCGTCGTGGGGGCCGCGTCGCCTGAGCCCGACCTCGATCAGTTCCTCATGTTCCTTTTCCGTCCAGCTCCGCACGGCAGACAAGATTTGCCGGTAGGGGTAGGCCGTCACCCGATAGAGTAACGTCGCCGACAGTTCCTCCAAGAGATGATGGGGCTCGATCAATTCCACCGGCGCGCTCGCCTGAACCTCTCCGAGGCGCAAGCGCTCGCCGGCGGCCTGTTTCAGTTCTTGATAGGTTGTGATGAGATATTCGCTCGGGCGCGCATAGCGGGCCAGTGTCGGGGCGAGGGGCTCGTTGTGACCCGCGGGTGCCCCATCGAGCTCCCCCCAGACATTCACCGGTGGGGCGGCGCAGGCCGTCTTCAAGTCCTCGCCGATCGCCCGGAGCTCGGCGACCGGCAACGAGAGCAGACGGCTGATCTGCTTCTCCAGCGTCCGGATGCTGACCACTTGGCCTACGTTGGTGTGTGACGCAAGCGTCAGCACATAGCGCGTGACGTCCAACGCGCGGGCGTTCATCGTCCGATCATAGGCTGCGGGCTTCATCTCGTCGGGCTTCGGCGTCGTCCGGGTCAAGTAATCCTTGATGGGCGTATGCAGCGTCTCATAAGCCTGGTGAAGGCGTGCGGCGATGCCCCGATACGTGGCCTCGACCGGCGTGCCGAGTATTGCCTCAGGCACGAAGACGCCGCCCGGGCCGAAGTCCTGGTAGCGGGACGACTTGGCTTGGCCATCCCACAAGGACTCATCTTGGATATGGATGGCGGCCAATTCGGAGATGCCTTCGAAGCAGATGATGACGTGGCCGAGGTCGGCGATCGAAGCGTGCCCGTAATCGAAGTAAAACTGCTCCCAGAACTTCTCGGATGAGTGGCCGTGGACCCAGCGCAGGCTGTCCTCGATGGAGTCCACCGAGCGGCTGTATCGGGCCAGCGCGTAAGCGGACTTTTCCGGCGGCATGGGCGCCAGGGCCAGCACGCGGCGTGCGGGCGTGGTCATGACGGCAGCATCTTGTGCATGCCGTGCATCATAGGGGGCCGTGCTGAAGGCGTCAAGAGCAGCGGCATGCCTACGATTTAACTTTTTCCCACAAGTCCGTGTCTTATGTTGTATTGAACCACCAAGGGAGAAGTGTTAGTATGCGACGCAATCCTCGTCTTCAAGCCGATAGCATCACACTGACCTTCTGGGACATGCGAGTACTTCAAAGAACTGCGAAGAATGTAAGCAGAAAATATACTACCTCGCAGCCTTCATCTCTAGCTACCGCAAAGCCAGCGCCTTACAAAGTTTTCCACGTTGACGCATTCAAGTGGCTTAAACATGCCAAGCCCAAGTCCATCCACGCAGTCGTAACTGACCCGCCTTACGGACTGATAGAGTACAGTCCGCGTGAGTTGGAGAAAATGCGAAATGGGCGAGGAGGCGTTTGGCGTATCCCACCGTCTTTTGACGGCTGCCAACGCAGACCGCTGCCCCGCTTCACTGTGCTGGACGACAAAGATCGGGCCAGATTGAGAGAGTTTTTTAAGCGGCTTGCTGAACGCCTCATGCCTGTTCTTGTGCCAGGAGCGCACGTGTTTATCGCGACCAATCCACTGGTCTCACATCTTGTCTATGAACCATTCATCACCGCCGGTTTTGAAAAACGAGGCGAAATCATCCGCGTTGTTTACACGCTACGAGGAGGCGACCGCCCCAAGAACGCCCATGAAGATTTTCCTGAAATTTCAGTCATGCCGAAGTCGTGCTGGGAACCATGGGGTCTCTTCCGCAAGCCGTGCGAGGGGCGTGTGCAGGACAACTTGCGGAAATGGAAAACGGGAGGTCTCCGGCGAATCTCTCCGGACGAGCCTTTCAAAGATCTGATTTACTCATCGCCAGCGCGAGGTTTCGAGCGCGAGGTTGCACCACATCCTTCACTCAAGCCCCAGCACTTTCTTCGTCAGATCGTCCGCGCGGCCCTGCCGTTCGAACGCGGTGTCATTCTCGATCCGTTCATGGGCTCCGGCTCGACCGTCGCTGCCGCTTCCGCTTGTGGTTTGCAAAGCATCGGCTTGGAAACCAACGCCGAGTACTATCAGCTTGCAGCTAAGGCCATTCCTGCGCTTGCCAAGTTCGCACCGACAGAGGGCAATGGGAATGGCACGAAAGGATGATTTCAATCCTTCAGTGCCCCTTCCGCCCGGTCTTGACGTAACGGCAATCCGCCGTGCGATCGACTACATTGAACAAGAACTGGCTGAATTAGTCGAAATCTACTATGAGCAGGCCAATGTCTTCAGCGCCATCGTTGGCATCTTTGGCACGAAAGCTCTCGACTCGGTCAGCAATTACGAAAAGCACCGCAACATAGATACAGCGCAGCAGCGGTTCCCTGATCTTCGAAGGCGCGGCTCCGGCCAGAAGCCGTCTCCCAAAGAATCACTCGAAAGCAAGGGAAGCAAGCGTCCCTGGGCGATTCAGTCACACTACGATCATCCCGGCTGGTACATCATCTGGCGGTATCTGGTCGATTCAACGGAATCACTCGAACGCGGCAAGCCGGTCATCATCTGGCGCGTAGATGTGGTCTTCCTGCAGAAATCAGACTGGAAATACGAGAAGAGTCGTGCTGGCAAGAAGGGAGGCGGGAGAACACATACTTTCGGCGTGAAGGATGTGGCTATGAAGTTGAGAGGCAAAGCCATCTATCAGCGCAAAGATGTGATCATCCGCGACCAAAAGCCGATTCCCCGCAACGGCAACGGCGACTAATTTCTCTCATCACATGGATCGGGAAAAGCCCGTCGCGTCTGTTCTCTTCACGCCGGACGAGCTGCGCCTGCTCGGCGACGAGCAATTCTTTCGCGCGAAGGCGCGGATCATGAAGAAGGTGAAGGCGCAGTTGGAAGCAACGTATGCCGGGTTGAAGGACGACCTCGCCGGGGCGGATCTCCTGGCCCCGGAGGGATTCGATCACGCGCTGCATCAGTTCGTGAAGGGGGAGCACCTGGAAGACTTCCCGTATCAGTACCTCGACTTTCCCAAGCATTTCGACGGCGAGGTGAAATTCACCTTTCGGTCGCTCTTCTGGTGGGGCCACCATTACGTGTTCGCTCTGATCCTGGAAGGCGGCCACTTAACCCGCTACAAGCACAACCTCATGAATCGCTACGAGAAGGTCGCTGAGAAGGGGATTTGTCTGTGCCTCGGTGGATCCCCCTGGGAATGGAGGCGCGGTGAGGGTTATACCATGGAGCTCACATGGGAGCGCAAGAACGAGTTGATGGCGCTGCTCGACCGCCGGTCGTTCGTGAAGCTCGCGCGGTTCGTGCCGTTTGACGACCCGATCGTGTCGGAAGGCCGGGTGCCGGAAACGGGAAGCGCCACGCTGCGCGACCTCTTGGCCGTCATCACTCCGTAAAATCCTTCCTATCGGCCGTAGCTTTTCAGGATTTCCCGGACGCGACGCAGGTTGATGGCCTCGGCCCTGTTGCCGTCGCGGCCGACGACCGTCGTCGCCATCGTGAGCGCGTTTAGAATGGCTTCTTGGGTGGCCTCGACGGTTGCCGCAAAAAGCGTGTTCAGGTGGGTATCCGCAAAGGCGGTGATCGGGTAAGTCCGCTCTTTGGGATAGTGCGGGATGACGTTGCCGGTCGAGAAGGCCAGGATGAAGTCGCCGCTTCCATGCCGCACCGTCGAACCGGTTCGGGCCAGACCGAGAGCCGCCCGCTTGGCGAGGCGCTTCAGTTGACGAGCGTCGAGCGGCGCATTGGTCGCGATGACGATGATGATGGAGCCTTCGGCCCCCTGCGCGGCTGCGTCCGAGTCGCCGTAGAGTTTGCCGACCGGCACGCCCCCCATCGTCAACTCGCCGCGTCGCCCGGAGTTGGCGTTGACCAGCACCCCTACGGTATAGCCCTCCGCCGATGGGATGACCCTGGAGGACGTTCCGATTCCGCCTTTAAAGCCGTACGCGATCATCCCCGTGCCGGCTCCTACCGTCCCTTCGGGTACGGGGCCGCCGCTCGCTGTGTCTAAGGCCTTCACGACGTCGGCCTCCGAGACGTGCCGGCCTTGGATGTCGTTGAGTCGGCTGTCGTCGCATTCGGCAGCCACCGGTGTGAGCGTGTCGTCCCGGATGCCGATCTCGGGGTTGCGGGCGATCAGCCAGGTCATGACGCCGTTCGCCACCCGCGGGAGGTTGAGGGTGTTGGTCAAAGCGATGGGATATTCGAGGAACCCGGACTCCTCGATCCAGGCGAGGCCCGTCATCTCGCCGGTGCCGTTCAGCACGAAGGCTCCTGCCGGAACCTTCTTGTGCCAGACGTCGTCGCGAGGGATGACGACGGTCACTCCGGTGCGGACCGGGCCTCGGCCGGGGACCAGTTTGCCCTCACCCTGGATCAGGGTGACGTGGCCGACCCGAACGCCGGCCACGTCAGTGATGGCGTTGAGCTTGCCGGTCGGGAAGTCGCCGAGAGCGACGCCGAGGGCTCGCACGCGGATGCGGGGCTCTTCCTGCGGAGCCTGTGGAGGTGTTGCGGTCTGAGCCTCCGCCGCGCCGGGGGCCCAGAGAAGCGCCAGGAGGAGCAGGGGCAGGAAAATCAACGGCGCCCGCCGGCCAGCGGGAATCCGGCCTGCAGCCAGGCATTCATGCTGCCGCGTATGTTATAGACGTTCTTGTAACCGAGTTCGGTCAAGGTGTCGGCGGCGATATTGCTCCGCTTCCCGGACTGGCAGTACACGACGATGTGATCGTCGAGTCCGGCGCCGATCTCGCGATGACGCTGAGCCATCTCCCTAAAATCAATGTTCAGGTCAGTGCCGGGAATGGCGCCCGTGTCGTGTTCTTCGACGGACCGCACATCCACCAGGATGAATCCCTTCTCGCGCAGGCTCGGCGCCTTGTCGATCGCGTTCTTGACTTCCTGCGCGCTGAGTTGCCGGACGTGCGAGGCCGACACCGTTCCGGCCCACAAACCGGCTACGGCGACGGCGAGGATACCGCAATATGAAATCCAACGGAGTTTCATGGCGTGCCCTCCCAACCGAGCTTGCTCGTGCCGGCTGCTTCGATCGGATGCGTCCGGATACTCAAACCACAAGTAAGCTCCGTTTATGCTTGCTTGTACCGCCCCTTTCGATCAAATAGGATCAGTATCCATTACATCCCATGCTACGGCGGGACTTCCGTGCTGGTCAAGTGGACTGGGTCTCAGTCGTCTTGGCAGAAGAGAGCGACGCTTGCAGTGTAACTGTGGAGGAAGTTGTCCCCGCCGACCGGACCGATTTCGCCCATGGCGAAGAAGCCTCCCACCGGGATGGCGCCCATCCGCGCGCGGACGACCGTGACGTCGTGATGAGGGGTACGGAAGAACCGCTGGCCTCGCCCGTTGCAGCTAAAAATCAATGCTCCGACGGGGGGACGCGCGCTCTGCACGGCGCGCTCGGCGGTCATCAGGGCGTGCAGGTCTTCACTGGCCGAGGCAGAATCGCGGAGCTGGAACTGGACGGTCTGTCCCCCCTTCACGAGATCAGTCACCGCAACACTCCCGGTCCGTTGGTCGGCGCCCACGAGGTTTCGGATCAGGAAGTCGCCCCGTTCGAATTGATCCTTGTGCTCGTCGATGACGAGGCCCAGGTGAAGCGCTCGTTCGGCCTGCTGCTGCTCGGCGGGAGAGAGGAGTCCGAAGACCTCCCGCAGGCGATCCAGGGCCGGCTTGCCGCTGAGTTCATGGATGATGTTCTGCTCGGCATGCGTGATCATGAAACGGTCGCCGATCGGCCGGCAACCCTGCGAGACCACCGTTCGGATTCGGACGGCGCCGGCGACCCCGACGCCGACGACGCCATCATCAACCGACTTGTCGTTGAACACCAGCCGATTCGAGCCGGGCTCGTGGCCCCCACTGGCCATGCCCCCGATCGCAGGAGCGCCCGGGCACCGGGCACTCAGTTCTTCCAGCAGGGCGTCGGTTGGGGTGGTGAAGGGATCCCCGATGATGAGAAACGACGGGTTGGTCTCCAGCCTGGGCATCGTCTTGGGCCAGCCGGTGACCGCAAAGCCGTCTCCGTCCTGCCGGAATTCAAGGTGGAACGGTGTCAACGTGGTTCCCGGAAGGTGTGCAGCCCAGAGACATAGGGCCGGCTGACCCTCGACTTCCTGCTCTCCTCCAATCACGCTCTCGGCCGAGCAGCCGAGGAGAACCTTCGGGTGCAACTGTTCGTGCACCATTGACACCAGAAATTCGGCGGATTCAGTATGGTTGGCAGAAAAGAAGACGAAGGCCAGGTCCACCGAGGAGCCGGCCAGTCCGGCGGAGACCTCGCGGCACACGGATTCCACAGCCTTCGAGGTCTGCTCCGCTCGTGACAACGCCGTCTGGATTTTCATGAATGCAGTGTACCACACCGGAGCGTTCCTCCGCTCCGGCTTCCCCTAACGCAGTAGCGCCGCGGCATGCCGTGGCGCTACAACTCGTGCGTGCTGCCGTTCAGCGTTCCGGTGCAGACAGGGCATCGTTGCGGAGGGGCGGCCGGCGAGGCGATGGGGGGCATGAGAAGCTGCGACCGTTTGATGGCGGCGACGCCGCTCTCGCAAGGGGTCCACAAACCGTTACACTCAGGGCAGAAAAACCATTGGGTGAAGCCGGGCCAGTCCCGGTCGCGCTGGGCCACCGTCTTCGGGCCTACTTATACCGAAGCCGGTCGAAACTGACATTCTCCATGTGAACGGTTTCGTTCCCGTTGACGCCGTCGGCGTCCATGTCCCGCCAAAGTGTGTGGTCGTACCAATAAAATACGGGGAAACGTTCGATATCGTACACTCCGTGGCCGTAGTCATTGACGCGCCAGGTGACCACTTTCCGTCCGGTGACGTAGTCCACCACGCCGTCTCGTTTGAGTGAGTAAGTGAAAATGATCAGCGCCGCCTCGTTGTCGTAAATCTCCTCCATCGCCAGCTCCTGCGGTGGTTCCGGCGGAAGCGGCTTGTGCGGTCGGGCCTGCGCGGCTCCGGTCGCGCACATACCGAAGACCAGGGCAACGAGCAGCGCACTCGCTCGCGTCATGATATCCACCGTCACCCTTGTATCATACCATCGGAGGCGCTGTAAATTCCCGTCGCTTTCTCTCTCCGATACCGACATGGTATGCTACGGTACCATGGTTCCCGACCTGGTCCTCTACCACGCCGAGTGTACCGACGGATTCGGCGCCGCCTGGGCCATCTGGAAGCGGTTCCCGGCGGCTGAATTTATCCCTGCCGACCACGGACATCCCCCGCCCGTCAGTTGCGCCGGACGGAAGGTGGTGATCGTGGACTTCAGTTATCCCCGACCGATCTTGGACGGAATGGCGAAGGAAGCGGCGGCTATCCAGGTATTGGATCACCATATCACGGCCCAAGAGGCTCTCGGCGGGCTACCTTATGTCCATTTCGATCTCGAAAAAAGCGGCGCAGTCCTTGCCTGGGAGTGGGCTCACGGCACGCCGCCGCCCTGGCTCCTGCAATACGTGCAGGACAAGGATCTCTGGGCGTGGAAGCTCCCCGGCAGCCGCGAGATGAACGCGGGGTTGAATGCCTATCCCTATGATTTCAGCATCTGGGATTCCCTGAAAAAGGACACGCTCGAGCAGGAAGGGCAGGCCATCCTCCGGTTCGAACACGCGTTGGTGCAGAAGATAATCCGTCAAGCGGTGTGGGTCCGATTCGAGCGAGAAACGGTGCCGTGCGTGCAGAGCGCGATTTTGACCAGCCAGATCGGCGAGCAGCTCTCACCCGGTCGGCCGTTCTGCTTGATCTGGCATGATCGCAACGGGAGGCGCAACTTCAGCTTGCGTTCGGAAGAGGGCGGCGCCGACGTGGCGAAGATCGCCGTGAAGTACGGCGGCGGCGGCCATACTCACGCTGCGGGCTTCTCGGTTTCGCTTGGTAAGGCCGGTCCGCCACCTACCGACGGTTCGACCCCGATCGTTCCCATCTTTCCTGCCAATCCCTAAGGGGCATCGGCAGCCGGTTCGCATTACATCCCGTACGTCGCGTCAAAGATAGTTTTCCCAGGGGTCCGCTTCACCGCGTGGTCCTCATTGGCGGCCAGATGCTGGAGGGTCTTGAAAACCGTTTCTACCTCGGTGAGAGCGCCGATCGCGTCTGCGATATGCTCGGCCGTGAAGGTCTGTCCCTTATGCGTGGCAAGATAATGCTGGATTTTGTGCTGAAGGGCGATCACGGCCGCCGCCGCCTTTTTCCCGGCCTCCACGCCGGGCTGGTGGTAGGCGTTGATATTGACCAGCGCGGCATAAAACCCCACGGCACGCTCGAAGAGGGCGATCAGCTTTCCGACTGTCTCGGGCCCGCCCTCCTGTAAAGTGATCGTCAGGGACTCCCGGCCGTTCTCGTGCAATGCGCGCCGGGTGCCCTGGAGAAAGCCATTGAGGTAGTCGCCGCTGGTGACGCCGGGTTCGACCTCAATGGACCGACCCGCCCGGTCTTTAAGCACTTCGATGAACACGACGAAGAAATTGTTCACGCCCTCGCGGAGTTGCTGGACGTAAGCGTGTTGGTCGGTCGAACCCTTGTTGCCGTAAACGGCGATGCCCTGGTGGACGACGGCACCGTTGAGGTCCTTCTCCTTTCCGAGCGATTCCATCACGAGTTGCTGAAGATAGCGGCTGAACAACTCGAAGCGATCCTTGTACGGAAGGACCACCATGTCCTTTTGGCCCCTGCCTTTTCCCGCGTGGTACCACATCAACGCCAGGAGGGCGGCCGGGTTACGGCGCGGGTCCCCCTCTCGCGTGACGCGGTCCATTTCGCGAGCCCCCTTCAACATCCCGTCAATGTCGAAGCCCTGGAGCGCCGCCGGCAGCAGACCGACGGCCGAGAACTCCGACGTGCGACCGCCGACCCAGTCCCACATCGGAAAGCGGGCCAGCCAGTCGCTGGCCGTTGCGTCAAGCTCGCTGGCCGCGCCGGTCACCGCGACCGCGTGGCGCACGAAGGTGAGCCCGGCGCGCGTATATGCCGCTTTGATTTCGAGTTGACCGTTGCGCGTCTCCTTCGTGCCGCCCGACTTCGAGATCACGACCGTGAGCGTTTCACTCAAGCCGTCCCCGATATGACCGCCGCCGATTTGGGCCAGCACTTTGTCCATGCCGTCCGGGTCGGTGTTGTCGATGAACCAGACCTTCATGGCATCACGCGGTGAGGTGAGGGCGTGGGCGACGAACTGCGGCCCCAGCGCTGAGCCCCCGATGCCCACGACAATGAGATTTTTGAACCGCGCGCCCTTCTCGGTGAGGATCGTCCCGGCGTGCACGTCCGCCGCGAATTTCTTCACGGCGGCGATGGTCTCGTCAATGGCTTGGCGGATCGTCGGATCGGGGGCAAGACTGGAATCGCGGAGCCAGTAGTGTCCTACCATGCGATGCTCATCCGGGTTGGCGATGGCCCCCGCTTCCAGCGCCGTCATCTGGGCAAAGGCTTTTTTGATGGGCGCCTCCATCTCGGCAAAAAACGAGTCCTGGAAGTTTATGCGGCTGATGTCCACAGTCACGCCGACGGACTCGTTTACATTCAGGTAGGTCTTGAACCGTTTCCAGAGATCAACGGATGACGTCATGAGGCACCTCGTGGCGAAATGAAAAGCGTGCGCGAACCCTAGCGTAATTTGCATTCCGGGTCAATGCGGGCGGCTCACTACGCTGAGCCCGGCAGGTAATCCGAATGGCGTGGCCGCATGGGTTCCCATGCATGGTGGGAAGGAGCCCGAGGGGCGACGATCCAGCGCTCGGCGCCTGAAGAGCTTGCAACCGACTGATTTGGCATACCTTATCCAGCGCTCGTCCTGATGGGATGCGGACATCGTCGCGGAGCCGGCAGTGGTACTGACCTTGCACGCCGTAATTGACAAAACCCTGGCCTAAAGCGACAATGGAAAAAATCAAAAGTAATGAGAGGGAGAAAGGGGAGGTTCCCAATGAAATACGCACGGTTCACACGGATCCTGATGGCGATGATGATACTGGCAGGTTCCCTGGCCGATCAGGCGTTGGCTCAGACGAAGGGTAAGCCTACCGCGGATGCCAATCCAGACGTTGTGCAAGGCTCGGCCTGCTACCAACAAACCGACGACGAGGCCCTCATGGCGGCCCAAAAGAAGGCGCTCAACCTGGCCCGCGAAGCGGCCCTGCAGAAGATGAAGGCCTACACCGACAATGCCGAACGCATTGCCAGTAGCGGGATGGAGGATACCATCGTGGCGGCGGTCAGCCGTGTCGGGCTAGGCGATCTGAAGATCACCAAGCAAGAAGTGAAGGCGAAGCAGATTTGCGTGTGGATCACCGCGACGCCGAATTCCCGTGAAGTGGCCGAGTTGATCGCCCAGCAACTGGCTTCGAAGGACGTGGCGAAGACGGCCCAATCTCCGGTCGTTGCCCAGTCCCCCTCCAGCTTTAACCTGAAGGTCTGGACGAACAAGAAGGACGAGCCGTACGCGGAGGGCGACCGGCTGATCATATACGTGGAGTCCGAAAAGGACGCGTACCTGAAGCTGGACTACTATACGGCCGAAGGCAAAGTGGTTCATCTCGTGCCGAACGTTTTCGTCCGTGAAGCCACTATCAAGGGCGGACAGACCTACTCGTTCGGGGATGACGGAGGCGCGGCGGAGTTCAAGATTTCCGGGCCGTTCGGTGCGGAGACCATCAAGGCCTTGGCCAGCACGGTGCCGTTCGATGCGGAGCTGACCCCAACAGGCCAGGTCAGCGAGGCCACGGTCTATCTGTCGAAAGTCCAAAACAGCATGAAAGGCAGGAGCAAATCTGCGGCCTGGGCCGAAGCGGCGGTGGCCATTACTACTTCCAACAAGGACGACCAGCGGTTCGCCCAGGAGCGGAAGGAGATAGATCTCCCCAAACCCAAGGTCGGCACCCGCAGTCTGAGTAAGTCGCCCGAGAAGCCGGAGCAGCCGATTGACATCATCGGTGTGCCGGGTCGTAAGAAGGGTGAGCGTCCCGTCGAAACGATGGGAACGATGGGCCGGTCTCAGAGTGGTGGCGACAAGAACCCGTAGCGGTCATCGGGACGCTTGCCGTGACTGTGTCCGGGAGGCGATCCACGCAGAAAAAGGCGGTGTATGGGAGGTCGGGTAACGCGACCCGACATCGCGCGGTATGGTCCGCCGTTGGTCGCCGGTGTTGCAGCGGCGTGCGTCATCGGGCTGGCGTATGTAGCCCTTCCCACCTACCTCAAGGAACTGGATCTTCGGATCAGCGACCGGATGCACCAGCTCCGCGGTCCGATCCGCCAGGATCCCCGTCTCGTCCACGTCAATGTTGATGACACCAGCGTAAGCGCCCTGGGCCGGTGGCCGTGGCCCAGGGCGCTCAATGCACGGGTGGTCGAGACCCTGCGCGATCTCGGCGTTCGGGCCGTCGTCTTTGACGTCTTCTTCCCCTTCCCCACCAATCCGAAGGTGGACCCAAAGAACGAAAACGACCGAGCCTTCGCCAAGGCGCTGTCCTCCATGGGTAACGTGTATCTCGCGAGCGCGCTCTCGCTTACCCTGGCCCCCGAGGCCGAGTCGGAAGAGGAAGAGGGCTCCAGGCGCGAGATGCTGTACCCGGACGATCTCCTGCATCGCTTCACGGTGCCTGAGCCGGCACCCCTCCCCCTCAGCCTCTATTATGGAAAAACCCGATTGCTGCCGATGGAGGTCTTCGGACAGGTGGTCCGCGGTATCGGCCACGCCTCGGCGACCAAGGACTCCGACGGAGGCGTGCGACGGAATCCATTGCTCGTGCGGGTGAAGGATCGGCTGTTTCCCGCCCTCTCGTTTCGCGTGGCGCTCGATCTGCTCGGGAGCGACTTATCGAAGGTCGGTCTCCAACCCGGCGCTGTGATCATCCGCGACGCCCTCGTTGCCGGGGAAACCGCGAGACGCGATATTCGGATTCCGGTAGATGAGCATGGCCGACTCACGGTGAATTTTGCCGCCAGGTGGGACGAGGCGTTCACCCATATCTCCGCCGTGGAACTGCTGGAGGAAGCGAAGGACCCCGAGAAGCGACCGGAACTTGAACGAGGGTTCAAAGGCGCCGTGGCGCTGTTTGCGGTGTCTACGACCGGCTCGAGCGACACGGGTACCGTCCCCCTGGAGCCGTCCTACCCCCTCAACGGTGTTCACATGAATATGATCAACACCATCCTGACCCAGCAGTTTCTGGTGGAGTCTGGACCGACCACCGTGATTCTGCTCGTGCTTGGGGTGGGGATCGGGGTCGCCCTCCTGTCGCTCTGGCTCAGGCCGTACCTCTACTTGCTCGTGGCGATCGGAGCGATTTTAGGGTATGTGGAAGGGGCCTGGATGAGCTTCAGCGAGTTCGGCCGGATTCTCCCGATCGCCCCCGTCGTGCTGGCGGGGGTGCTCTCCAGCGCCGGCATGTTGACCTATCGGTATGCGGCCGGCGAACGAGAGAAACGCAAGACGAGAGCCGCGCTGGCACCGTACTTCGCTCCGGCCGTCGTGGATATGATTTTGAGCGACCACATGGACCGCCTCATGGGCGGGCAGCGCAAGGAACTCACGATCCTGTTCACGGACGTGGTCTCGTTCACCAGCCTCTGCGAAGGCATCGAGCCGGAAGTCGTGCAGAAGGTCCTCCAGGAATATTTCAACGAATTGACCCGCATCGGGTTCGCCTACCAGGGCACGCTGGACAAGTTCATCGGCGACGGCATGTTGTGGTTCTTCGGAGACCCTGTGCCGCAGGAGGACCACGCGATCCGGGCGGTGAACACGGCGCTCGATATGCAGGCGGCCATGCAACCTCTCCGCGAGAAGTGGAAGCAGGAAGGCAGGCCGGAACTGGCGATGCGGGTCGGCCTCAACACGGGCGTCGTGCTGGTCGGCAACATGGGGTCCGAGGCCCGCATGGAGTACACGGTGATGGGTGATGCGGTGAATCTGGCTTCCCGGGTCGAAGGGGGCAACAAGCCGTTTCATACCGAGATCATGATGACGGAACGGACGCATTCGATGGCCAAGGACGCCGTGGAGTGGCGCGAGTTGGACCTCTTGCGGGTCAAGGGCAAGAAGCAAGGCGTGCGTGTCTACGAGGTCATGGCCAGGAAAGGCGAGCTGTCGGAACTCAAGCGCCGGGTCGTCGCTGCATATAATGAAGGCCTGGCGGCCTACAAGAAACGGGATTGGTCCGGCGCCGTCGGGGCCTTTACCTATGCGCTTTCGCTTGATAAGACAGACGGGCCGTCTGTGCTGTACCTCGAGCGCTCCGAGGAGTTCCTCAAGAACCCGCCACCCGTAGACTGGGACGGTGTGTATGAGATGCAGACCAAATGAGCGCCGCCGAACGTCCCGACCTGACACGTCTTCTCTCCCTCGGGGCAGCCTGCGGTCTGCTTGTGGCGGCGGTGTCGGGACTTTGGCCCTGGGTCTTCCAGGTGTGGGAGGATAAGACCCTCGACCTTCGCTTTGCCCTCCGTAACCCCATCCCCACCGATTCTCGCCTCATTCTCATCGACTCCGATGACACCAGCGTGGCCGCGCTGGGCCGCTGGCCATGGGACCGGGCCGTCCACGCCTTGATGGTGGAAATCCTCAGCTCCGTCGGGGCTAAGGCCATCGCCTATGACGTGGTGTTCAGTGTCCCATCGTCCGTCAGCGACCTGCGTTTCATGAAGGTCATCGCCCAAGCTAAGAACGTGTACCTCCCGATCGGCGTGGAGCTCTTTGCGCCAGGGTCTGAGGGAGTCTCCGAGGCTGAGCTGGCCCAGATGCAATCGTTGCTCTCGGGCGTTCTCGGATCAAGCGGCTTGCCCTGGTTGGCCGATGGGAATTCCGGAGATCTGCTGGTGACGGGGAAACTCTTTATGTCGTCGGCCGACTTGACCGCCGCCGCGGTGGGGGTGGGCCATATCGCATCCAACAGGGATCCGGACGGCGTGATCCGGCGCGTCCCGCTGGTCGTGCGTGTGAAGGACCGGCTGCTGCCGGCCTTTTCTCTCCGGGTCGCCATGGATGTCCTGGGCGTGAAGCCGCAGAACGTCGCGATCGTGCCGGGCCGGTACGTTCAACTGAGCGGGGTTGAGGCTGATCCGCGCAAACAGATCCGGATTCCGATTGATGAGCGAGGACAGATGTTGGTCAATTATGCGGGCAAGTGGACCGAGACGTTTTTGCCGCATTACGGGTTTTCGGAGGTTCTGGGCTTGGCCGCGACGCCGGAGGGCCGGCGCAAGATCGAGGCGCGTTTCAAAGGGGCCACGGTCCTGATCCTGACCACGGCGACCGGCTTTGATCTCAAGACGGTCCCGTTGGAGCTCGCCGTTCCGGGAGGCACCGTTCACGCCAACGCGCTCAATACGATCCTGACGGCCCGGTGGCTGTATTCCCCGTCCACGGCCGAAGTATCCCTGTGGGTGGTCCTGATGGGGGTGGCCGGCGCGCTGGTCGTGTCCGGACGATTCTGGAAGCTCCCCCTCGCCGGGGTGGCGGCCGGCAACGTTGTGTACCTGGGACTGGCGATCGTCGCCTTTCAGTTGTTCGGCCGGGTCCTGCCCATCGTGGCCCCGATGACCGCCTTCCTCCTGTCCGTCGTTGTAGTGCCGGTTCAGGGACAGGCCCGTGTCCGTGCACGGCTCGCGCGCCTGGAGCGGCAGATTCGCGACACGGAGTCCGCGCTGACCGCCAGCCGCGCGCGGTTGGAGTCCCATGACCGGGAATTCGATGTGGCAATTGACGAGGCGCGCCGGTTGCGCGAAGCGGCGCGGGAGACGGCCGAAAAGGTTCACGAAGTGGAGGCCAAGACCAGGGATCTGGACGGAGCCTTGCAGAAGGCTCACGTTGAACGGGACCGTCTCGTCGCGCAGGTAGAAGAGTTGGAACAGCGGCTCCAGGACATGCGCCCCATGACGCCTGCGTCCACGGTCATTCTCAGTACGGATGAGGAAGCGGTGCGGGCCGAAGCGGAGGCGTACGGCATCGTCATCGGAGATCGCCGGATGATCGAGGTCTTTCAGATGGTCAAGAAAGTCGCCCCGGCCTCCAGTGCGGTGCTCCTGACGGGGGAGACCGGAACGGGGAAGGAACTTGTGGCTCGGGCCCTGCACGCGCTCAGCCCGCGGGGGCACGGCCCGTTCGTGGCGGTGAACATGGCGGCGATCACCGAAACCCTGGCTGAAAGCGAGCTCTTCGGTCATGTGAAGGGGGCCTTCACGGGCGCCCATGCGGACAAAAAGGGACGCTTCGAACAGGCCGACCGCGGCACGTTGTTTCTGGACGAAATCGGCGAACTGTCGCCCGACCTCCAAGCAAAGCTGCTGCGGGTTCTCCAATCAGGGGAAGTGGATCGCGTGGGAGGCGCCGATCCGCGGCACGTTGACGTTCGGATCATCGCCGCGACCAACCGAAACCTGGAAGAGGAGGTTCGCGCGAAACGGTTTCGCGAAGACCTGTATTACCGCCTGAATGTCGTCCAGGTCGTCTTGCCGCCGCTCCGCGACCGGCCTGACGACGTGCAGCGATTGGCCCGGCACTTCCTCCGGGAGTTCGCCGACCGGGCGGGCAAGCCGATCTTGGGATTCTCGGAGCGAGCCATGCAGACGCTCCGCCGGCAGGAGTGGCGGGGCAATGTGCGCGATCTGCGCAATGCCGTCGAGCGCGCGGTGGTGTTCGCTGACGACACGGTCATCTCCGAGGCAGACCTCGGTCTGGGCACCCCATCCGAGGCCGTTGGGCGGGTGATCCTTGCCGGTGCCGCGAATACCGCGAGTGCGTCCGGGCGGGACATTTCAGGCGACGGCGCGTTCCTGGATTTCATGCGGGAATCACGCTTCGAGATTGACCTGGTCGCCAAGCGCCTTGGGATCAGCCGGGGCACCGTAGCCTCGCGCTTCAAGGGGCTGTGCTTCCAGACGATTGTCGCTCGCGACGGACTCATTGCAGACGCCGCGGCCGATCTGGCGGGCGCCAAGGATCCGAGGGTCGAAGCAAAGGTCCGCGAATACTACGACAACCTCATGGAAACGGCCCGGGAGTTTCCCAACGCCGAGGTCGCCGTGCTGGAGTGTCGCCGGCGGTTCAAGAACTTGCCGCAACGATACTTTCCAGCGGTCGAACAACTCATCCGCCGGCGGTTCACGGTCACCACGCCTTGACACTCTTCCAGAGCGCTCTCTATAATCCCAGTTGGCACTGCCCGGGGCGGGAATAGCTCAGTGGTAGAGCATCGCCTTGCCAAGGCGAGGGTCGCGGGTTCAAATCCCGTTTCCCGCTCCAAACCAGGCTTGCTCGGGTCGAATGACCCGTTGCTATTTGCCGAGCAACGGGTTCCCCGATCAACAGTGCCGGATGTTCAATACCTCAGGCTTTCAGCTAAGAAAAAACACTTTGCACGCGCCACCTACGCCCTCGCGAAAACGTTAGTGCGTGTTGCTTTAGAAGCAAGGGCGGGCTAGAATCCCGCCTGCTTAGGAAGCAGAGCACAGCGCGACAGAGCTTTTCAATTCCTCGGATAAAGAGGAACTGAGCATCATGGCTGATCTGGATTTGGCACTCGATTCTTCGTTTGCGGAATCCGAGCCGAAGACCCCTTCCGTAGATCCCAAAAGCCGCCTACAGTTTGTGCTGCTCCAGACCCTCGTCGTAATTGTTCTCTGCTATCAGTTACTGTTCAGCCCAGACTCGTTCCTCGGCGCTGAGGACAAGCCGCTTGCCGTGGTCGGGCTCATGCTGTTTATGCTCGGCGTGTTCTTTGTTCCGGCTCGGATTTGGGAGCGGGGCTGGCCCGTTGTGGGATTGGTCTTGGGGGATACCGCCATCACGACAGCCGTTTTCTATCTCTCCGGTAACACCAGTTCCGCCTTATATATCTCCTATTTTCTGGTCATGCTGATCGGCGCCTACGCTCCCAGTCTGAGGCAGATGATCGGTCTTTCTCTCATCCTGTGCGCCACCTATGGCGTGATTCTCTACCTGGATTCCCAGCAGAGCGGCTCGTTGTCCGAAGGTCGCCTCCTCGGCCTCACGGTGCTTCTCACGACGGCGATTTTTTACGGGGCCACGACGGAGACGGTTCGCAAAGAGAGACAGAAACAGGCCGGACTTTTTGAGCAGATTGCTGCGCTCAAGCGGATAGAAGAGGAGCTGAAAGCGCAATCCGTGACGGACTGGTTGACGGCGCTCCCCAATCGCCGTCGGTTCGACGAGGTGTTCCAGCAGGAGTGGGGGCGCGCACGACGGGACGCCGCCCCGCTGGCGCTGCTGATGATTGATATTGATCATTTCAAAGAGTTTAATGACACTTACGGTCATCAGGCCGGAGACGATTGTTTGCAACAGGTGGCGTGCGTGATCGGGGCGTCGGTGAATCGCCACGGAGATCTTGCGGCCCGATACGGCGGCGAGGAATTCGTGGTGGTCTTGCCGAAGACGGATGCGAAGAACGCCGTCTTGGTGGCAGAAACGATGCGTGCTAAAGTCGAGGCCCTGAATATTCCGCATATTAACTCCAGGGTCATCGATCACGTGACCATCAGTTTGGGGGTTGCCGCCGTGACACCTACGCTAGACACAGACCCGTTCGTCCTGCTCACCTTTGCCGACCAGGCCCTCTATCAAGCCAAGCGCAATGGGCGCAATCGCGTGATCAGCAGCGTAATGGTGCTTGGATCGCTGTGAAGGCGTTTATCTCGTTTGCTTTCAGGCGCGGGTCGGGCTACAATCCGCCCGTAGCTACCCCGCCTTTCGACAACGAGGACGATGCCTGATCACGCCTTGACAGTGGATCCTGCGTCGGCGGAACTCCGGTTGAGTGCAGTTTTCTCGGATACCGGGCAGCGCAAGCAGTTTGTGCTGCTCCATACGCTGGTCATTATTGTTCTCTGCTATCAGTTGCTGTTCAGCGAAGACAAGCTCCTCAGCGCCGAGGTCAAAGAATTTGCCGTCTCCGGGCTCATGCTGTTTCTCCTCGGCGTGTTCTTTCTTCCGGCTCGCATGTGGGAGCGCGGCTGGCCCGTTGTGACATTGGTCCTGGGCGATACCGCCGTTGGGGCCGCCGTCCTCTATCTGTCGGGCAACACCGGGTCCGCCCTCTACATCTCCTATTTTCTGGTCATGCTGATCGCCGCCTTCGCGCCCACTCTGAAGCAGATGATCGGGCTCTCCGTCATCCTGTGCGCCGCCTATGGAACGGTTCTCTACTTGGATTCTCTGGAAACCGGCTTGCTGTCCGAAGGTCGCCTCATCGGCCTCACGGTGCTGCTCATGACATCAATTTTTTATGGGGCGACGACGGAGACGGTTCGTAAGGAGAAACAGAGACTCGCCGGCCTCTTGGTGGAGATTACTGCGCTCAAGCAGCTCGAAGAGGAGTTGAAAGATCAATCCGGTGTGGACTGGTTGACGGCGCTCGCCAATCGCCGTCGCTTTGACGAGCTGTTTACGCAGGAGTGGGGACGCACAAGACGGGAGGGCGCACCGCTGGCGGTGCTGATGATGGATATAGATGATTTCAAAGCCTTCAATGACACGTACGGTCATCAGGCCGGAGACCACTGTTTGCAACGGGTGGCGCGCGCGATCAAGGGAACGGTGTGTCGCCCCGGGGATGTCGTGGCCCGATACGGCGGCGAGGAATTCGTGGTGCTCTTGCCGAAGACGGACGCGAAGAACGCCGCCATGGTGGCCGAATCAATGCGCGCGAACGTGGAGGCCCTGAATATTCCGCATATTAACTCCCGGGTCACCGATCGGGTGACCGTCAGTACCGGCGTGGCTGCCCTGATACCCACGCAGGACGCCGAACCGGGAGCCCTGATCAACTTTGCCGACCAGGCCCTCTATCAAGCCAAACGCGAAGGACGCAATCGAGTGATCAGCAACGGTGTCCTGGAGCAGGCATCCTAATCCTTTCCCTCCACCTCCGCCAAGATCCTCTCAACTCCTCACAACCTGTTAGAATGGCTGAAGACGGGAAGCGGGATTGGGGCTGCAGTTCTGAAACGGTTGGTGCGCCCGGCAGGACTTGAACCTGCGGCCTGCGGGTTCGAAGCCCGACGCTCTATCCAACTGAGCTACGGGCGCACGGTTACGTAAGCGTAGTCGCACTCGTCGCATCCTGTCAATCGCCCCTCACCCTGAAGGAGTAACTGTGGCTGGTGACAGCGACCGATCCGGATTCGCGGGCCTTCGCGTGGCCGCATTTGAGAGCCGGTTGGCCGACCAGATGGCGCAACTCATCGAGCGCTATGGGGGGCGACCGCTGGTGGCGCCCTCGATGCGCGAGGTCCCGCTGGAGCAGAACACCGCCGCGCTGGATTTCGGTGAGCGGCTCATGGCCGGCGAGTTCGCCATGGTGATCCTGCTCACCGGCGTGGGGACCCGTTTCATGCTGAAAGTCCTGGACACGCGCTGGCCGCGCGAGCAGACTCTGGCCGCTCTTGCCAAGACGATCCTGGTCGTGCGCGGACCCAAGCCGACCGCCGTGCTTCGCGAGTTGGGCCTGACCCCCACCATCGCCGTCCCGGAGCCGAACACCTGGAAGGACCTCGTGCAGGCGCTCGACGCCATGGATCGGCCGCTGACCGGCATGACCGTGGCCGTGCAGGAGTACGGCGTGTCGAACGCAGAACTGCTGGCCGCGCTTGATGCGCGCGGGGCGACCGTCACGCGGGTGCCTGTGTACCAGTGGATGCTGCCGGAAGACACCGGCCCGCTCACGGCGGCGGTGCGCGCTCTCATGCAGGGCGAGGTGGACGTGGTCCTCTTCACCAATGCGGTGCAGGTGGAGCACGTGATGCAGATGGCCGAGCGATTGGATGGCGCCGATCGCCTCCGGCAGGCGCTGGAGAGGGCCGTTGTCTCTGCCGTCGGTCCCATCGTGGCCGAGCGCCTGCGCGCCTACCAGCTTCCGGTGGATTTCGAGCCGTCCCATCCCAAGATGGGCATCCATGTGAAGGAGACCAGCGAACGCTCGCCAGATCTCCTGCTGCGCAAGCGTGCGCCATCGCGGACCTGAACGTGCCGCAACAAGACCGGCGCCTGTTGGGGAATCATTTCTGCTGGACATGCTGGAGCGCGCCTGCTAGTATGTAAGTAATCACTCACTCACATGACGAGTACGTGATGAGATCACGCCAGAAGTCCGGCACGCAAAAACCGTCAGGACGGGAGCGGCAAGCCAGCATTATTGCCGCCGCGGCCTCCCTGTTTGCCCAGAAGGGCTTCAACGGCACCACGACCCGCGAGATCGCGAAGACCGCCGGGATCAGTGAAGCGCTCGTGTTCCGATACTTTCCGACCAAGCGAGCGCTGTACGCCGCGATTCTGGCTGAAAAGGTGCAGCTCTCCCATCTTATGGCGACCGTCGAGGAGGCAGCCGAGAAGCGGGATGACGTGCGGGTCTTCACCCTCATCGCCAGCTTCCGCATTCACCGGGGCACGGACCCGTCGTTGCTCCGCCTATTGCTGTTCAGCGCGCTCGAAGGGCACGAACTCTCGGACATGTTTTTCCAGAACCGGCACCGGGTGTTTTACGAGTACCTGGCCGGGTACATTGCCCAGCGCACCAGGGAAGGGGCGTTCCGGCAGGTGGACCCGCTGCTGGCTGCCCAGTCCTTCATCGGCATGATTGTGTATCACCGGTTGCTGCATGAGATCTTCAAAGTCCCCCCCCATTGCTCGCCGGAGGAAGCAGTCGCCGGCTATGTACAGGTGTTTCTGGACGGTCTCCGTCCGAGGCATTCTGCCGCGAAAAAGGCGGTCAAGCGCCTATGAGCCGATTCAAACGCCATCCTCTCTTGACCGTCGTAGGCATCCTTGTCCTGGCGCTGGTCGCGCTCGTGGCTTTTCGTCTCGCGAGCAGCGGGGCCAAAAAAGACCCACGGAAGGAGCGCGTGATCAGCGTCGGCACGATCGTTCCAGTCCGGAAGGACCTCGACGTGCGCCTGGTGTATACGGCCGACATCCAGCCCTACCAGCAGGTCAACATTTTCTCGAGGGTTGACGGCTACATCTCCAACATCTACGTGGACAAGGGAGATTACGTCAAGGCGGGCCAGTTGCTGGTGGAGGTTGATCATACCGATTACGTGCATGCGGTGAATCGCGCCAAAGCCAACCTGGCGGCCGCGCGCGCGAATGTTGTGAGCCAGGAGGCGACCATCCGCAACGCGAAACTGAATCTGGACCGGATGCGGACGCTCATCAAGGACCAGTATATCTCGCAACAAGATGTGGACAACGCGCAGGCGGCCTATGACGTGGCGGTCGCGCAAGTGGACTCGCTGCAGGCCCAGGTGCACCAGATGGAGGTGGCGCTTCAGCAGGCCGAGACGAACCTGACGTACTCGTACATCCGGGCGCCTTTTGCGGGGTCCATCTCCGTGCGGAACCTAGACGCCGGCGCCTTCGTATCAGGCTCGACCGCCAGCACCTCAACCTTGTCGCGTGGGATCCTGGTCTTGCAGGACATCACGACCGTGCGCGTGCTGGTGGATGTGGTCGAGAAAGACGTGCCGCTCGTGAAGATCGGTCAACCGGCCGAGCTCCGCGCGGACGCGTATCCGAGCCGCGTCTTCACGGGCAAAGTGACGCGCGTCGTCCAGGCTCTGGACCCGAATACGCGGACCATGAAGGTGGAAGTGGACATTCCTAATCAGGATCGCGCCCTCAAAGGCGGCATGTTCGCCAGGGTCGAACTCCTGGTCGGTGTCCACGCGAATGCGTTGCAGATTCCGATTGATGCGGTCACCCGTCTGGAGTCTGACCAGTATGTCTATACCATGCAGGACGGCAAGGCCCGGAAAGTGCCGGTCGAACTGGGCATCCGAAGCAACGGAATGATCGAGATCGTCAAAGGGTTGACAGGAACCGAGCCGGTCATTGTTTCCGGCAAAGACCTCGTGACGGACGGCGTCAAGGTGGACGCCAAGCCGACGAACGCGGCCGGCTCCCCGGCCTCCCAGCCGCGGGCCCAGTGATGAATACGCAATGGTTCACCCCCACCCATCCCTCCCCCCTCGAGGGGGAGGGTGAGGGAGAGGGGGTCCTCAGCCCCAGATCAAGCGTATGTGGCTGACTCTCCTCGCGCTCCGTAACCGCATCGGCATCCTGATGCTGTCGCTCGCGATGGTCGTGCTGGGGGCGATCTCCCTGGACCGCCTGCCGCGGGACCTCTTTCCCCAGATCCAAGTGCCCGTCGCCTTCGTCGGGGTCATCTACAAGGGCGCGCCGCCCATTGACATCGAGCAGAGCGTCGTCTACCCCATCGAAAAGGCGGTCAGCTCCGCCTCGAACGTGGAACACGTGGAGTCGTTCTCCAAGCAGGGCATCGGGGCGGTCCAGGTGTGGTTCAACTGGGGGGCGGACATCAACGTGGGCCAGATGGAGGTGATGCAGCGCGTCACCCAGATCCTGAACCAGCTCCCGCCCGGCATCCTCCAGCCGTTCATCGTCAAGTTCGACGTCTCGAACATCCCGGTCGCCTTCGTGACCGTCTCCGGCGGCAATCTGGATGAACGGGCCCTCTACGATCTGGCGTTCAACACGATCGCGCCCCAGGTCGAGCAATTGCCCAATGTCGCGGCGGCGACGGTCGAAGGCGGCAGGGTCCGCCAGATCAACATCAATCTGGACCCGGCGCTGCTGCAGGCGCGGGGGCTCTCGATCCTGGATGTCGTCAAAGCGGTCAAGGCGTCGAACCTAATCCTCCCGTCCGGCGATCTGAAGGCCGGCAACCTCGATTACAACGTGTTCACGAATACGCAGTTCAAGAGCGCCGAGCCGATCAACGACGTGATCGTGAAGACGACGCCGGAAAGGACGCCGGTGCGGGTGCGTGATCTCGGAACTGTGACCGACTCCTCGGACATCCAGACGAACATCGTGCGGACGGATGGCCGGCGGTCGGTCTACCTACGCGTGAACAAGCAGCCGAACGCGAACACCGTGGAAGTGGTGGACGCGCTCAGGAAGGCCCTGCCGAAGATGGTCGGGATCCCCCCCGGCGTGAGGCTGGGAATCTCCTTCGATCAGTCGGTGTACATCCGGCAGTCCATCAAGAACCTCATCACCCAGGCTGTGGAGGGGTCGCTCCTGGCGGCCGCCGTGATCCTGGTGTTCCTGCGCAACATCACCAGCACGCTGATCATCTCGGTGGCCATTCCGCTCTCCGTGCTCGTCACCTTCATCACGCTTTACTTTACCGGCCAGACCCTGAACATCATGACGATGGGCGGATTGGCCCTGGGCATCGGACGGTTGGTGGACGACTCGATTGTGGAGCTGGAGAACATCCAGCGCCACCTGAACACCGGGCAGTCGCGGTGGGAGGCGGTCCTGGAAGCGGCCCGCGAGGTGGCGATGCCGATCTTCGCCTCGACTGTGACGACCGTCGTAGTATTCCTGCCGATCTTCTTCTTGGTGGGCATCGCCAAGCTCCTGTTCATCCCGCTGGTGTTCACGATCACGATCGCCCTGTTCACGTCCTTCTTCGTGTCCCGGACCGTGACCCCGGCGCTCTGTTACAAATTCGTGAAGCCGGAACACGAGGCGATCCGATCCATGCCGGGCTGGCTGGCCCGGTTCATGGAATGGAGCCGGGACAAGTACGAGCGGTTGGACGTCCGCTACCAGGAACTGCTGACCTGGGCGCTGGGCCATCGCAGGATTCTGATCGGTTCGGTCATCCTGGTCTTCGCCGGATCGCTGGCCCTGGTGCCCTTGATCGGAAGCGAGTTCATTCCTGTGACGGACGAAAGCCAGTTCCGGATCATCGTGCGTGCGCCGGTGGGCCAGCGGGTGGAGAAGACGGAGCAACAGGTGGCCGAGGTCGAACGGGTCATACGCGAGACAGTCAAGCCGAACGAGCTGGGCACCATCGTCTCCAGCACCGGCGTGCTGGCGCAGGGCCGGTCCTCGCTGTTCAATCCCAACACGGGGCCGCATACGGCGATTGTGCAGGTGTACCTGCTGCCGCCGGACAAGCGGAAGCGTAACCAGGTCCAGATCATGAACGAGGTGCGGTCCAAGGCGGTCAAGCTGTTTCCCGGCGTGCTGATGATCTTCGACCCCGGCGGGATCGTCAAGCGGATCACCAGCTTCGGCTCGCAGGCTGCGGTGGACGTGGAGATTTACGGATACGACATGGAAAAAGCCCGCCAGGTCGTCCGCCAGGTGGACGCCGTCATGCACCAGGTTGCGGGCCTGGCCGACATCCAGATCAGCCGGGAAGAGAACTATCCGGAAGTCAACGTCGCGGTGGACCGGGAAAAGGCCGCGCTGCTCGGCATCAGCGAGACGGACGTGGCCAATGCGGTGCTGTACTCGCTCAACGGCAACGGCCAGGTTGATCCGATCATCTTCACCGATCCCCAGAACGGGAACGAGTACTACATCAGCGCCTGGCTGGCGGAAGAGTACCGCAGCAACTTGAGCGACCTGGAACGGATCATCCTGGCCACGCCGTCCGGGAGCCCGGTCCTGCTGAAGAACGTCGCGAGTCTTACGCTCAACTCGGGCCCGGTGAAAATCGACCGCAAGTATTTCCAGCGGGTGGTGCACATCACGGCCAATCCGGTGGACCGCGATCTCGGTTCCATTGCTGAAGAGTTAGAGGCGCGGTTTGCGACTCTTCGGCTTCCAGAGGGGTTCGGCATCCGACTGGCCGGGCAGATCCAGCAGCAACAGGAGGCTTTCCAGAATTTAATTTTTTTAGCCTTGCCCCTGGCGCTGATTCTCGTCTACATGGTCATGGCAGCTCAATTCAAATCCCTTGTTGATCCTTTCATCATCATGTTTTCGATCCCTATGGGATTCCCCGGAGTAATCGTGATGCTGTTTCTGACCGGCACTACTCTGTCGATCACGTCCTTTATGGGCGTCATCATGCTGCTGGGGATCGTGGTTTCGAACGGCGTGCTCCTGGTGGACTATACGAACGTCCTCCGCCGACGCGGGATCGAGCTTCACGAGGCGGTCGTCAAGGCAGCGCGGATCCGGTTGCGGCCCATCCTCATGACATCGCTGGCCACGGTCTTCGGCCTGCTGCCGATGGCGCTGGGGCTCGGCACCGGCGGGGAGACCAACGCGCCGCTGGCCCGGGCAGTCATTGGTGGGCTCACGGTATCCACCACGCTGACACTGTTCCTGATACCGACCCTCTACACGATTCTGGAAGAGCGCTTCCCGCGCAAGGAAGAGCTGGGCCCGCCTTCCTCCTGATCGGCCCGGCCGGACTCACCCAATGAGTTCCTGCACCGCCGACATGTGAGCTTGGAAGGCCTTTGTCCCGAAGGACACGAGGATGACCTTCTCAAGGGAAGTGTCTTGGTCAAGAAAGGCTCTTATTTCGGTGATCGCGATTCGAGCAGCACGCTCGATCGGAAAGCCGTAGGCGCCCGTGCTGATGGATGGAAACGCGACTGTCCGGATGGCATGCCGTTCGACCAGCGCGAGACAGTTTCGATAACAACCCGCCAGGAGTTCATCTTCCCCATGCTGGCCGCCATGCCAGACAGGGCCGACGGTGTGGATGACCCACCGGGCGGGGAGGTTGTAGCCCTTTGTGATCTTGGCTTCCCCCGTGGCGCACCCGCCCAGCCCCCGGCATTCTTCCACGAGGCCTGGCCCGGCCGCCCGGTGAATGGCCCCATCCACGCCGCCCCCGCCGAGCAGCGAATGATTCGCCGCGTTGACGATCGCATCCACCGTCTGCTCGGTGATGTTCCCTTCGACGACGGAGATTCTATGGTGCATCTTCGCCACCTTGGAGCCCCAACTAACTCCGGCCGGATTCTAGGCCCGCCTCGACCGTAAAGCAAATCGCGTGAACGTCCTTGACCCTCCCGGACGGGCTTGTTTAGAATGGCGGTGACCTAGACACTCTCTATAGGAAAAATACCTAGGCCTTCAGGGTCAACCGCCCATGCGCTATTCCACGGTCTGCATCGAGTCCATCGGGTACGAGCTACCGAAGCACGTCGTCACCTCGGCCGAGATCGAAGCGCGCCTCGCGCCTCTGTATGACAGACTCCAGCTTCCTTACGGGCGGCTGGAGCTGATGAGCGGCATCCGCGAGCGGCGGTTCTGGGACGAGGGCACGAGGCCCAGCGACGCCGCTGCGCTGGCCGGCAGAAAGGCGCTCGACCAGGCAGGAGTCCTCGGACATGAGATCGAATGTATCCTCCACTGTTCCGTATCCCGTGATTTCCTGGAGCCGGCGACGGCATCCGTCGTTCACGAGCGGCTGAAGATCTCGCCGCAAGCCGTGCTCTTCGACATCTCCAACGCCTGTCTCGGCATGCTGAACGGCATGGTGACGCTGGGCAATATGATCGAATTGGGACAGATCACGCGCGGACTCCTCGTCGCAGGGGAGAACGGGAAGCCGCTGGTCGAAACGACGATTCAACAACTCCTCTCAGACCCCAGCATGACCCGGAAGAAATTCAAGGACGCCTTCGCCTCCCTCACCATCGGTTCCGGGGCGGCCGCGATCGTTATGACCCACGCGTCCGTCTCAAAGAGCGGCCATGCGCTCGCCGGCGGGGTCGTGCGCACCGACTCGGAGCAAAATGACCTCTGCCGCGGCAGCGCCGATACGGGGCTGGATGCCGACAGCCGGCCGGAAATGTCCACGCAATCGGAGGAGCTCCTGCACCGGGGATGCGAACTGGCCGGCCGGACCTGGCTTGATTTCAAGCGGGAACTGGGCTGGAGCGATCAGGATGTGACCAAGACCTTCTGCCATCAGGTAGGCGTCGCCCACCGCCGCCTGCTGTTCGAGACCTTGAAACTGGACCCCGCGATTGACTACCCGACCGTCGAGTTCCTGGGCAACATGGGGTCGGTGTCTTTACCCATCACGATGGCGCTCAGCATCGAGGCCGGCAACATCAAGCGTTCCGAGAGGCTGGCCCTGCTGGGCATCGGCAGCGGCCTGAACTGCCTGATGCTGGGCGTCACCTGGTAGGGAGCCCGGTGAGGATGGCGGACTCCTTCCGGGACCTCTACCCCTTTCAGTCCCATTTCCTGAGCCTTGCAGGCTTGCGATATCACTATGTGGACGAGGGGCAGGACGGCGATCCTCTCGTCATGCTCCACGGTAATCCGACGTGGTCTTTCTACTACCGCACCCTGATTGCTGAGTTCCGCAAGACGTCACGGGTCATTGCCCCCGATCACATGGGCTGCGGCCTCTCCGACAAGCCCCAGGAGTACCCATATACCCTGGAACAGCACATCACCAACCTGGAAGCCCTGTTGGAGTCGCTCAAGCTCGACCGCATGACGCTGTTCCTGCACGACTGGGGAGGGCCTATCGGGATGGGCTATGCGGTGCGCCACCCGGATCGAATCAAGCGCTTCATCATCTTCAACTCCGCGGCTTTTCCGGCAACCCGGATTCCCTTCCGGATCAACATCTGCAAGCTGCCCCTCTTCGGCGCGGTGGCGGTCCGCGGATTCAACGCCTTCGCCGGCCTGGCGCCCTTCATGGCCAGCGCCAAACCTGAGCGCATGACGCCGGCCGTGAAATCCGGGTACCGGGCCCCGTACGACAGTTACGCGAATCGTGTCGCCCTCCTGCGCTTCGTGCAAGACATTCCGATGCGCCCGTCCCATCCGACCTACACGCTGGTGGACGAGATCGGAAGGGGACTGGCGGCCTTCAAGGACCACCCGATGCTGCTCATCTGGGGCGAGCAGGACTGGTGTTTCACGACGGAGTTTCTGTCTACGTGGCAGAAGCGATTTCCCAATGCGGAGGTCCGACGGGTTCCCGATGCCGGCCATTACGTGGTCGAGGACGCGCACGAGCGGATCATTCCCTGGGTCCGCGAGTTCTTCGCCAAGCATCCGGTCCCATGACGGTCGCAGCCTCCCAGAACACCGCCGCAACCGAACCGGGCCTACTCAACATCGCGACCCATCTGCTCCTGATGGCGGGCCGACGTCCAGACCAGCCTGCGATTATCTTCCCCAAGGGCGGCGATGCTCGACTCACGTTTCGGCAGCTTAACGAGGAAAGCGACCGGATCGCGTGGGGCCTGAGCCGCCTGGGCATCGGACGGGGCGCCCGAACTGTTTTAATGGTCAGGCCAGGTCTGGAGTTTTTCGGCCTGACCTTTGCGCTCTTCAAATTGGGGGCTGTTCCGGTCTTGATAGACCCCGGCATGGGCAAGGCTAACCTCTTCGCGTGCATCGAAGAGGCAGAGCCCGAAGCCTTCATTGCAGTCTCCAAAGCCCAGGCAGCGCGGATACTATTCCCCGGCTCATTTAAGAGCGTGAGACATGTCGTCACGGTCGGGCGTCGTTGGTTCTGGGGCGGCCCGACGCTGGCTCACATTCGCGGATCAACCTGGCGGGAGTTTCCGTGCGCGCCCACGCGTTCAGATGAAACCGCCGCCGTCCTGTTCACCTCCGGCAGCACGGGCGCTCCCAAGGGCGTGGTGTACGAGCATGGGATGTTCGACGCCCAGGTGCGCGCGCTGCGCGACTATTACGCTATCCGGGAAGGCGAGGTGGACCTGGCGGCCTTTCCGCTCTTCGCCCTCTTCAGCGTGGTCATGGGCATGACCGTCGTCGTCCCCGACATGGATCCTACACGCCCTGCCCAGGTGAACCCGGCACAGTTTGTCGCCGATCTCCAGCGGTATCAGGCCACGCAGTCTTTCGGTTCCCCTGCCATCTGGGACAGGGTCGGCCGGTACTGTGCAGAACGGAGCCTGACTTTGCCCTCCCTCACGCGCGTGCTCATGGCGGGGGCGCCCGTGTCGCCCGCTGTGCTGGAACGGGTCCGGGAGGTTCTGCCAGAGGCCGCCGACGCCCATACGCCCTACGGCGCGACGGAGGCGCTGCCGGTCTCCTCCATCACGGCGCGCGAAGTCCTAAAAGAGACGGCCGTGCTGACCCGCGCCGGTAAAGGCACCTGTGTCGGTCGCATGTTTCCGAGCATCACCTTGCGGGTCATCCGCATCACCGATGAGGCCATTCCATCGTGGGACGACCGGCTGGTCCTCCCACATGGCGAAATCGGCGAACTCGTCGTCAAGGGTCCTGTCGTCACGCGGGAGTACTTCAAGCGCGAGCAGGCGACGGCGCTGGCGAAGATCAAGGACGGCGACACCTGGTGGCACCGCATGGGAGATGTCGGCTACCTCGACAGCCAAGACCGGGTCTGGTTCTGCGGACGCAAGGCAGACCGGGTGCAGACTGCCTCCGGGACGTTGTTCACTGATCCATGTGAGGCAATCTTCAACCAACACCCGGATGTGTTCCGCTCGGCCCTTGTGGGGATCGGTCCCATTGGGAACCAGCGGCCGGTGATTGTCATCGAACCATCCCCGGGAAAATTTCCCGCGACTCCCAGCGAAACAGCCCGGTACAAAGATGAACTATTACGGTTGGGTAGGGCCAATCCATTAACTACGGGGATTGCCTCGGTCTTGTTCCACCGTTCGCTTCCGGTGGATGTCCGCCACAATGTGAAAATCTCGCGCGACAAGCTTGCGGTGTGGGCCGCGGGGCGATTGCGATGAAAGCGCTGGTCACCGGCGGCGGGGGCTTTCTCGGGCGGCGTATCGTCGCAAAGCTGCTGGCGCGAGGAGACACGGTTCGAGTCCTGGGACGCCGGCCTTATCCTGACCTGGAGAAGAGGGGCGTGGAGGCGGTTTGCGCCGACCTTCAGGATGCGGCGGCGGTCGAGCGGTCATGCCTTGGCATGGAGACGGTCTTCCATGTGGGAGCGCTGGCGGGCTACTGGGGCCTGTGGCAGGCGTTCTTCGGCCCTAACGTCGTCGGCACGCAAAATGTCCTTGTCGGATGCCGCAAGGCCGGTGTGCGGAAGCTGATTTATACGAGCACGCCGAGCGTTGTGTCGGCCCGCGGGGGCTTGGAGCATGCTGATGAGACCGTCCCGTATCCCGCCCGATACGAGTGCCCTTACCCCGCAACCAAAGCGATGGCGGAACGGCTTGTCCTCCAGGCGAACGGCGCCGATGGCCTCCTGACGGTATCCCTCCGGCCGCATTTGATCTTCGGTCCTGGGGACCCGCACCTGTTCCCACGGATCATCGAGCGGGGACGGCGAGGGGAGTTGATCCAAGTGGGGGATGGCACGAACAAGGTGGACGTGGTGTACGTGGAGAACGCGGCCGATGCGCACCTCTTGGCGGCCGACCACTTAGAAGAAGGCTCCCCGGTCAACGGCCAGGCCTATTTCATCTCCCAGGGGACTCCGGTCGTGCTCTGGACCTGGATCAATACGATCCTGGAGAGACTCGGCATCCCGAGAGTTCGTCGTAAGTTGTCGCACGGAATGGCGAGGGCTGTTGGAGCCGCCATGGAAATGGCCTATACTGTGCTGCCGTTTCGGGGTGAGCCGAGGATGACCAGGTTCCTGGCGGACCAGTTGGCGACCGCGCATTACTTCGACATTTCGAAGGCGCGCCGCGAGCTGGGGTACGAGCCCAAGATCAGCACCGAAGAAGGACTGGAGCGGACATTGAAGGCAATCCAAATTGATTCCCTCTCCCCTGGCGGGAGAGAGTAGTGACAATGCTTATTGGGGGAGGGTGCCTTGGGCTATGAGTTTGAATGGGACGCGGAGAAGGCTGAGTCGAATGCGCGAAAGCACGGCGTCACGTTTGACGAGGCGTCCACGGTATTCGGCGACCCCCTCTCGTTGCTGATGCACGACCCCGACCATTCAGCGGAGGAACAGCGGTACCTGCTCCTGGGCATATCCACTGGGCATATCCAATCGTCGTCGACTTCTCGTGGTAGCCTTTGCTGAACGGCCGCCGCGAACGCGTTTAATTTCGGCGCGCTGTGGGAGCCGTCCGGAACGGAGACGTTATGAAGAAGAAGGGTAGAACTAGACGCAAGCCGGCCGATCGTGACACGATGCGGCCTTCGTACGACTTCAGCCGGGCAGTTCGCGGGATCACTGCAGCGAGGTACGCCCAGGGCGCAAACGTCGTTGTCGTGGATCCCGGAGGTCTCGACGTGTTCCCGGATGGTGCGACTGTAAACGAGGCACTGCGCGCCCTTGCGCCGGTGCTGCGTCATCAGCGTCGCCAGGTCGTCAAGCGGCAGCGCAGCGCCTGACATCGCGCGGCATTAAATTGACTCCCTCTCCCTCCAGGGCGAGGGAATCTCAGAGGGCACCCTCACCCCCACCCTCTCCCTAAAAGGGCGAGGGAAAGGAGACGATGAATAACCACCGCCGCATCGTCATCACGGGCATCGGGCTCACCTCGCCCAACGGCAATACCCTCGCCGAGTTTCGGGCGAACCTCCTGAAAGGGATCTCGGGGGTCGTCTGGTTCGAGACCCGCTACATGGGGAAAGTGCTCGCAGGCGTCTGCAACTATGACGCGCTCAAGTATCAGTTGAAGAAGGAAGTCCGGCGCGGCACGCGAGCCGGGTCCATCGCCATCTACTGCTCGCAGGAGGCGATGGGCGACTCGAAGCTCGACTTCATGTCCCTGGATAAGAGCCGGATCGGCGTCTACTTGGGCGTGACCGAGCACGGCAATGTGGAGACCGAAAACGAGATCTACAACCTCAGCCAGTTCAACTACGACACCAAGTTCTGGTCCCACCATCATAATCCCCGGACGGTCGCCAATTCCCCGGCGGGCGAGGTCACGCTGAACATGGGCATCACCGGCCCACATTACACCATCGGCGCCGCCTGCGCGGCCGGCAATGCCGGCCTCATTCAGGGCGTCCAGATGCTGCTGCTGGGCGAGGTGGACATGGCCCTGGCCGGGGGGATCTCGGAGAGCATCCACACGTTCGGCATCTTCGCCAGCTTCGCCAGCCAGAATGCGCTGGCGACTCATTCCGACCCCACCAAGGCCTGCCGGCCCTTCGACCGTGACCGGAACGGCATTGTGTGCTCGGAAGGCGGGTGCGTGTTCGTCCTGGAGCGTCTGGACCATGCCGAGGCCCGCGGCGCCAGGGTCTATGGGGAGATCGTCGGCTCCCACATGAACTCCGACGCGTCGGATTTCGTCCTCCCAAACCCTCAGCGCCAGATCGAGTGCATGCAGGCGGCCCTCAAGAAAGCGGGAATCGGTCCTCAGGACATCGGCATCGTCAGCACCCACGCGACCGCGACGAACCTCGGTGATATCCAGGAGTGCCAGGCGCTGCGAGCCGTGTTCGCCGACTGCCCCAGGACGTATTTCAACAACACGAAAAGCTTCATAGGGCACGCGATGGGTGCGGCGGGAGCCTTGGAACTGGCCGGGAATCTTCCGGCCTTCGAGGACGGCTTCGTCCACCCGACCATCAACGTGGACCACTTGGACACCCAATGCGTCCTCCCGAATTTGGTCCTCAATTCGCCGGTGAAGGTGCCCTCCATCCACTATATCCTTAATAATTCTTCGGGAATGCTGGGCATCAATTCCGTGGTGGTTGTAAAACAGGTGTAAATCGTGTATTTTCTTAGGCCGATTGCGACCGCCAGGCCATCCGGGGAAGCCTCCACATGACGAACGATCAGATCAAGAATGCCGTCCTCCAGATCATCAGCGTGATCGCGCCTGATGAGGACCTGACCCATCTCAAAAGCGACGTGGCGCTCCGGGAACAGCTTGAGCTGGACTCCATGGACTTTCTCGATATCGTAATGGAGCTGCGTAAGCGTTACAACGTAGAAGTTCCGGAAGCCGAGTACGGGCAACTGGCCAGCCTGGATAGTTGCGTAGCCTACCTCGCGCCCAAGCTCAAAGACCGGTGATTCAGCCTTAAAGCCTTTGACAGCCCCCCCGTCGGACTGATACCGTTTCCCCCGTACCGACGCTCATCTATTCCCATGCCTTCGACCCGCTATGACGTCATTATCATCGGCGCCGGCATGTCCGGTCTGGCGGCGGCGATTCGGCTCGCCTACTTCGACAAAAAGGTCTGTGTCTTAGAGCGTCACTACACTGCCGGGGGCCTGAATTCCTTTTACTCTCTGGGGGGCTACAATTTCGACGTTGGCCTCCACGCCGTGACCAACTACGTGCCTCCGGGCACCCGCGGCGCGCCCCTCACCAAGCTCTACAGGCAATTACGGCTGACGCCGGATGATTTCGGGCTCGTCCCCCAACATCAGTCCGAGGTGCGGTTCCCGGGAAAGACGCTTCGCTTCAACAACGACTTCGACTTCTTCGTTCAGGAGGTCATTGAGAACTTCCCCGCCCAGAAGGACAATTTTATCCGGTTGGTGCGCTACATCAAGGACTATGATGAGTTGGATCTGAATGCGAAACCCCTGTCGGGGCGGCAGGTCGTGTCGCGCTTCCTGACCGATCCCTTGCTCGCCGACATGATCTTCTGCCCCTTGATGATTTACGGCAACGCCGAAGAGCACGATATGGAGTTCGGGCAGTTCGCGGTGATGTTCAAAAGCATCCTCTGCGAGGGCCTGGCCCGGCCCTGGGAAGGGGTCCGGCGCATCATTACGGTCCTGCGGAGAAAGCTGCGGGAGGTCGGCGGCAATGTCCGGATGAAGTGCGGGGTCCGGGCCTTGCACGCGGCGGGAGGGCGGGTCCGGTCCGTGGAACTCGACAACGGGGAGATGCTCACCGCCGATACCGTCGTTTCGTCTGCCGGTTACGTCGAAACGATGCGCCTCTGCACCGATTGTGATCCGGAGAAGCTGGCCCACTTGGAAGGCCGGTTGTCGTTCGTGGAGATCATCTCCATCTTGGACCGGGAGATGAAAACGCTCGGCCATGACACCACGAACGTGTTTTTCAACACCGGCATGACGTTCCACTACGAAAACCCCAAAGATCTGGTGGATCCCAGGACGGGGGTCATCTGCTGTCCCAACAACTTCCTCTTCGATGAACCCCTGCCCCAGAGCATGATCCGGATCACCTGCCTGGCCAACTTCGACCGCTGGACTGCCCTTGACGAGCCGGCGTACGTGCAGGCCAAGGGGGAGTGGCTTCCGAGGATCCACCAAGAAGTGCTAAAATTCGTTCCCGACTTCCGGGGCCATGTCATGTTCACGGACTTCTTCACCCCGCGGACCATCAAACAGTGGACCGGTCACCTGAACGGGGCGGTGTACGGGGCGCCGCATAAGCTCAAGACGGGGCGGACGCACCTGGACAATCTGTTCATTTGCGGCAACGACCAAGGGTTTCTCGGCATCGTGGGTTCCATGTTGAGCGGCATTTCGATGGCCAACCTTCACGTGCTGAAGAAGGCGTAATGGCCCAAGACTGGCTCAGAGACGTCAAGCCCGAGTACGACGCCATCATCATCGGCTCGGGGCTGGCCGGGCTGACGGCCGCCAACCGATTGGCGACCTGCGGGTATTCGGTCCTGCTCCTGGAACACCACTACAACTTCGGCGGCATGGCCACGTGGTTCAAGCGAAAAGGCGGGCACATCTTTGACATCTCCCTTCACGGATTCCCGGTCGGCATGGTGAAGACGTGCCGCAAGTACTGGTCGGCCGACATTGCCGAGTCCATAGTCCAACTCAAGGGGATTCGCTTCGACAACCCCCAATTCTCTTTCACGACGACCTTCGATAAAAAAGACTTCACGGACAAGCTGGTCAATGACTTCAAGATTCCAGAGGAGACCGTCGAGGCGTTTTTCAAATTCACCCGCGGCATGAACTTTTACGACGGCCAGGCCATGACGACCCGGGAGCTGTTCCAGATGTACTTCCCGGGCCGCCCGGACGTCTGGCGCCTGCTGATGGAGCCCATCGCCTACGCCAACGGGTCCACGCTGGACGACCCGGCCATCACGTTCGGCATCGTCTTCTCCAACTTCATGAGCAAGGGCGTCTATACCTTCCAGGGAGGCACGGACAAGCTCATCATGAAGATGAAGGCGACGCTCAAGGCCAACAAGGTGGACCTGCGTCACCACGCGCTGGTGGAAAAAGTGCTCGTCGAGCGGGGCCGCGTGGCCGGCGTGCTCTGCAACGGCCGGACGATCCATGCGAAGGCCGTCCTGTCGAACGCCAATCTCAGGTCCACCATCCACAAACTGGTGGGGGACGAACACTTCGCCCCCGACTTTCTTACGGAGGCCAACGCCGTCCGCCTCAACAGCAGCAGTTGTCAGGTCTACATGGGTATCCGCAAGGGCGAGTCCATTCCCTACATCGGGGATTTGTTCTTCACCTCCACCCACCCGGTGTTTGATTCCAATGCCCTGAACGCCATGGAGGTGACCAGCCGCACCTATTCCTTCTACTACCCGGACACGCGGCCGGGATCGGATCGGTACTCCATTGTCTGTTCGACGAATGCCAACTACGAAGATTGGGCGAGCCTCTCGGAGGAGGCGTACAAGCGGGAGAAAGACAAACTCATCCGGGGCGTGGTGGAGACCCTCGAGAAGTACCTCCCCGGCGTCACCGCTAAGATTGATCATCTGGAAGCGTCCACCCCGCGGACTTTCGAGTACTATACCCGGCATATGGCCGGTGCGTCGTTCGGCACGAAGTTCGAGGGCTTGAAGATCAGCCAGAACCTGCCCAATCAGATCGGCGGTCTCTTTCACGCCGGCTCCGTCGGCATCATCATGTCCGGCTGGCTGGGTGCCATCAACTACGGCGTCATCGTGGCCAACGAGATCGACAAGCACCTCAGGCAGAATGCGGCGGCCACTTCGTTTATGCACACGCAAGAGAACCTGCTGGACCGATTCGCTACATCTCCCTCACCCGTCCCTCTCCCGGCGGGGGAGAGGGAGGTCATTGTTGCGCATGAGTAGCGCCGCGTACGATTTCCGCGATCAAACGGTTGTCGTCACGGGAGGCACTCGCGGCATCGGCCGGGCCATCTCCAGGCGGTTTCTGGAAGCGGGCGCGACGGTCGTCGCCACCTACGCCGCCAACGACACGGCGACGGAGGAGTTTCGCACGGCTCTCGGCCCGCTCGCCCAGGGCCTCCACGTCCGCAAGTTCGACGTCGCCGACTATGCGCAGGTCGAGGCGTTCTACAAGGACCTCGACGCGGAGTACAAGAATTTCACCGTCCTGGTCAACAATTCCGGCATCCGCAAGGACGCCGTCCTGGCGATGATGAAGCCGGATGACTGGCAGAAGGTGCTGGACGTGAACCTGACGGGGACCTTCTATATGTCGAAGCTGGCCGTGCATCGGTTCATGGGCAACCGTTACGGCCGCATCATCACCATTACATCGCCGGCGAGCCGCTTCGGATTCGAGGGCCAGGCGAACTATTCGGCGTCGAAGGCCGGCCAGATCGCGATGACCCGCTCGCTGTCGAAGGAAGTGGCCTCGCGCGGGATCACGGTGAATTGCGTGTCGCCCGGCTTCATCGACACGGAGTTCGTCGCGGACCTGCCGGAGAAGCTCCGCAAGGACTACCTGGCCTCGATCCCGCTCAAACGCTTCGGGACGCCCGATGACATCGCGTACTGCGTGCTCTTCCTGGCCTCCCGCGAGGCCGGCTACATTACGGGGTCGGTCCTGTCCGTGGACGGAGGCCTGTAAGATGATGGCTGGCGGGGACGAGGTGCTTAGACTAATTCCGCACCGCCCCCCGTTCCTTTTCCTTGACGCAATCCTCGAACGGGACGAGCGGCACATCAAGGCCGTCAAGACACTCAGTCCGGATGAACCCTATTTGACGGGACATTTCCCCGGCCGGCCCATCATGCCTGGCGTCCTGATCTGTGAATGCGTGTTCCAGGCAGGGGCGGCCCTCCTGTTCAGCCGAGGCCCGATGGATCCGGGTCGAGTGCCGGTGCTCAGCAAGATTCAGAACGCCCGGTTCCGGAGGCCCGTCTTCCCGGGCGCCAGGCTCGTGATCGAAGCGGAGATCGTGGAGGAGATCATGGGGGCGCTGATCATGAAAGGGTCGGTCAGCGTGGACGGCCGGAACGTGTTGCGCACGGAATTCGTCGTGACCATGGCTTCCCTTGGAGACCCCATAAGCAATGAGCCAACTATGAGGAGCCTGGCGTGAGCTTTCTCGGCTTCGAAGGCAAGACCATCGTTGTCTTCGGCGTGGCGAACAAGAAGAGCGTCGCCTACCAGATCGGCCAGGTGCTGGAGGCGGAGGGCGCGATGGTCGTCTATGTGGTCCGATCGAAGGAGCGCAAGGACAGCGTCGCAAAGCTCCTGCCCAAGGGGGAGATCCACGTGTGCGACGTCGCTCGGGACGAGGAAATCCTTGCCGTGGCCCGCGACATCACGAAGGCCCACCCGACAATCCACGGGCTGGTCCACTCCATCGCCTTTCTCGACTACGACGGGGGGATCAAACCCTTCCACGAGACGACCCGGAAGGCCTTTCTTCAGTCCATAGACATCTCCTGTTACTCCCTCATCGCGATCGCGAACGCCTTCAAGAACATCCTGGCGCCCGACGCCTCCGTCGTGGCCGTCTCCATCTCCACCACAAAGATGGCGGCTGAGAACTACGGCATCATGGGTCCCGTGAAGGCCGCGCTGGACTCGACGATCTGCTTCCTGGCCAAGTCCTTCAGTTCGGTCTCCAACGTCCGCTTCAATTCGGTCAATCCCGGCCTGCTCAAGACCTCGGCCTCGGCCGGCATCCCCGACTACGCCGACTACTACCTCTACGCGGAAAGCCTCACGCTGAGAAAAAAGGGGGTGACGACGCAGGAAGTGGCCAACGCGGCGGCATTTCTCCTGAGCACACGCTCGGCCGGCATCAACGCCCAGGGGATCGTCCTCGACGCGGGAATGTCCGTCAACTACTTCGACAAGGACATCATGCGCCGGTCGCTCCGGCCGGATTAGCTCATTACCCTATGGCGCCTTACAGGTCCGACGAATCGAAGTCCGGTGAACAACGCCAGGACCTGCGGTACACGCTCCAGGTTCGGGCGGGCGTGACCGGCGGCGGGAAGACCTACTGGGGAAGCCTCAGCAACTTAAGCCGGACCGGCGTGGCGATGTCGCTCCGACAGCAACTGCGGCCTAACCTGAGCGTGACCATTCTCTTCTGTCTCCATAGTGCCGATGGACGTGAAGTCACGGAGTCACTCGCCGCTAAGCTCATCTGGCAACTCGGAGGCAAGGCCGGGTTCGAGCTCGAGCCGCCGCTGAAGGGCCGTTCCCCGGCGATGCTGTCAGCGCCCTACCTCAGCGCCTTCTTGATTGAGAAGGAATCGGGACGCTGACGAGAATCAAACACTCTAAGTCGGCGTGCTACTCAGCACGACGCGACACATCCCCTCCCAGAGGCCGTGCCATTTCTCCATGGCCAAGAGCGCGGCCGCTCGGATCTTGTCTCGATGTTCATCCAACTCCGCATAGCCGGCCAGGGCGGTCCGCAACCAATCGCCGTGGTGCAGCTCCTCGAACAGATGGGTCTCAAAAAACCGGATGTCCTCCAGGGAGAGATCCGGAAAGGTCAGTAGGCCGCTGTAGATGTACCGATACATGAGGCCGGCCGTCGTCTCGATGCCGAAGGAGGCGCCGAGCGCCGACGGCAAGTCCCCGCGCATGAAAATCTCGCCGACGGTGTCAATATAGTCCTGGGCTTCGGGGCACAGCCGTTCCTTGGCGAGACAGCCGCGATCAATCCCCAGCCGGTCCACGAGCCGGAGCATCTGCGCGGCATGGACGTTCTCCCGGACCCCTTCGCCGTACTCCGAATACAGGACCCGCATCAGTTCCAGGCCGATGGCCTCATCCCGGTCGGAGACGTTGCACAGGAGGCCGATCAGAATCTTCCGGAACCGGATGCCGAAGATGTACCACTGCCTGATGAAGCGCTTCACTTGCTCGAGGGTCATCCCCCGTTGAAAGGCCTGAAAGAAGGGATTCGTGTGGACGGGTAGCGCCTTCAGCTCGCGCTCCAGCGCGTCAATAAAATCGAGAGTGGAGGTTCGGGGGGAGCGCTCCGGCATGGCAGCTATTTCTCTTGGGCCGGCTTCGGCGGCTTTTCCACCTTGAGGATGTTGACGTCGAACGTGAGGTCTTTGCCGGCAAGGGGATGATTGACGTCCACCACCACCGAGTCGCCTTTGATCTCCGCCACCTTGGCCTCCTGGCCGTCTTGCGAGCGAAGCCTGGTGCCCACCTTCACCTCCGGCGGCATTTTGTCCTTCGGCACCGTCACTTTCCTCTTTTCATCGTAGAGGCCATACGCCTGTTCCGCCGGCACCGTGATGAGCTTTTTGTCTCCGGGCTTCAGACCCGCCAGCGCTTTCTCCAGGCCGGGGATGATCTCGTGATTGCCGTGAATGTAGGAGAACGGCGCCTGGCCTGCGGTGCTGTCCGCGACCGTTTTGTCCGGAAGCGTCAACGTGTATTCCAAGGTCACTTTCATGCCGTCTGCGATCTGAAGGGGCTTCTCAGCATAGGCCAGCCTGCCGATCCCCGCGCCACCCATTACCAACGCCCCCGTCATGGCCACAAACCATAACTCTTTCATCACCCTCGCTCCTTTCATCAGAGTGTTGTCGCCTAGCCGTGCTGCTCGTGGGCACCATCTTACCATGCCTTGCTCCGTCACTTGTCGGTAGCTTCTCTTTCGTCGGTGGCGTTGAGCATTCGACTTTTAGCTTAGCCAAATCGTTTCCTGCAGGTGGAACTGCCGTTCATACAAACCTGGAAAACCACGTGATCAGGGAAGAGCGCGCACTCGTAAGGGCCTAAGAAAGAAGCGTTCTGGCGGTTCTCGTGATCCCGGTAGCGCCTGGCACAGGATTTGATGAGTCTCCGGATTAGGTTCTGCAAACGATACTCAGGGAAGACGAGTCGGAGGACGAACCGTGCAAGCAAGGCAGGCCATCAACACGATCGTGGCTTCCAACAGGTTAGGGGTGGCCTCGGGCCGCGTGGCCCCAAAGGGTTGCGGCATACGGGTCATCCCTAGCCCAGGAGGGCCCCATGTTTGAGAGCATGTTCTTCACACTTTGGCTTATGAAAGCGTCAATGCCGGAAGGCTGTGCGGTGACGGGTACAGTGTTCTACTCGCCGGAGCAGACGTTTGCTCTGCTCCACACCAATTGCCTCATCGAGATCCAGCGGCGGGACCACTGGATCATCATGACCTCGCCGCAGTGGGTCGTCGCGGTGGAGATTCCGCGGATTCCGGGCAAACACCAGTTCACCTACACCTGGGGCTCCCCGTGGGCGCTGTTCGATGCGGGGGGGACGTCAGGTGAGTGGGTGGTCGTGGCAGTCGGCCATCGCTCGGGCGCGTAGGGTTCTCTGTGCGGCTGTTTCAACCTTCGGTCGCCTCTTTCTTGCTCAAGTAGTCTGCAAGGTGCGGGGCCTTCTTTGACGCGGGTGAATTAGCCAGCATAGGCGGCTCAAATTCCAAACCGGCAGTCTCGCCGCGCTGCCACACAAGCTTGGCAGTGATAGTCTCGCTGACCTCCCTCCCACCCTCGCCCTGGAACCGGAATCGTATCGTGACCGCGCTTCCGGGTTTCAACTGCTGCCGAATGTAAAGGGCGATTCCGGTTCGACTGATATTCGCTACAGCTCCCCAGAGACTATCGCTAAAGCCTGGCACCGAAACGTCCACCAGAGTCACAAAATAATACCGGGGCAGCACCCGCCGCTCTGAAACAGCCATCAGATCACCTCCGGTTCCATATGGAGTGCGATGCAACGAAGCAGGATTCTAGACTGTCCCTGTTCTTTAAGCAATCCAGTCAAGGATACGATGATAATTTCCTCCCTTGCGTGAAAAGAAGATGGTAAGATTCGGCCCGAACCTATGAAACTTCGTCCCATCATCCTGTCGCTCTCCACGGAGGATCAATTGCTACGCGGGCGGGAGGGCGTGCAGGCGCAGAGCCGACGGGCGCGCGAGGCGCTGGTCCTCAGTTGCGAGGCGAGCGGGGTCGCCTTGGGTTTTTTGAATAAGGGCGACCGCGATGCCCCGCTGCCTTTCAACAATACCTATTGGTCGCTTTCCCACAAGCCGCGATACGTGGCCGCGGTCGTCGGGCCGGCTCCCATCGGGATTGACATCGAGGAGATCGTTCCCCGGAACGAGGGCCTCCATGCCTACATCGCCGACGAATCGGAATGGGCGCTGGCGGGCCGAGGCTGGGAGACGTTCTTCCGCTACTGGACGGCGAAAGAGGCCGTGCTGAAGGCGGTCGGCATCGGGATCTCCCACCTGAAGAAGGCCCGCATTCACGCGGTCCTCGACCAGGACAATCTGCTCGTGGACTATGCCTCCCGCCTCTGGCCCGTGCGCCACGTCCGATTTCAGGACCACCTCGTCGCTCTCATGCACGATGGCCACGAGGTCGTCTGGAGCCTACTTCAAAATCCCACCCCCTGCGACGACTCCGTAACCGTTCCATCGGAGCCATAGGGCGGCGAGCAGAAGCGCGGCGAGTACTACCAGGACGAGGGCATCGGTCGCCGTGTAGGAGCCCTCCTTATATCCCATCCGTGATGTGGATGGGTTGAATCCCTTGGCTTCCAGGGCCATCGCCAGAAACCGAGTTTGCCGGATCGCGTGCGCCACGAGGGGAAGGACCAAGGGGACGTACCGTCCCGCCCGCACTACGAGGTTTCCCCCTTGCAGATCCAAGCCGCGCGCCTGTTGGGCCTGCACGATGGTTTGCGCAGTCCCAAGGAACGTCGGGACCCAACGAAAGGCGAGGGAGAGCGCGAACGCCATGGGTCCCGGAAGACCCAGCCGTTGAAGTCCGGCGGTAAAGTCTTCGACTCGGGTCGTGGAGGCGACGATCACCCCGGCAATCAACATCACATCCAGGCGGATGCCCATTCCCGCGCTCAAGGCCACGGTCTGCTCAAGGGGTCCCTTGATAAACAGCGGCCATAGAAGAAGGCAATACAGAAACAGCAGCAGCAGAAGCACCCAGATTTTCCTCAGATTCGTCAGGCAGCGCCCCATGGCGGCCAGGCCCATGACCGCAGCCAGTAGCCCCAGCAACACGAGAGGATCGCTGAGCAGGAGCGCGACGGTAAAGAACACCGCGAGCCCCAGGATCTTCGTCCTGGCATCCAGGCGATGGAGGATGGTGTCGGACTCTCGGTAGAGAAACAGTTCCATTTCGTTACTCGATCCTGAAACAGGTCGCCAGTTCCTTGAGCGTAAGCAGTGTCCGACCGAAATGCTGGCTGAAGCGCGGGATCTGGGGGAGTCTGAGGCCGAGCGGTTCCAGTCGCTCGGGTTGCGCGAAAATCGCGCGCGCCGGGCCATCCGCGACAATTCGACCGTCTTGCATGACCACACAGCGGGCCGCGTATTCCGCGACGACCCACATACTGTGGGTGATCATGATGATCGTATGGCCCGCTTGGTTGAGCCGGCAAATCAGGCCCATCATCCCCCGGATCTCCCGGTAGTCCAGCCCGGTGGTCGGTTCATCAAAGATCAGGATGCCCGGCCTCGTGGCCAGCACCGAGGCCACCGCCACCCGCTGGCGGTCGCCCTTGGTCAGCGAGAACGGATCGGCCGTCTCAATTTCCGGACGGTCCAACCCGACGGCGTTGAGAGCTTCCCGGACTCTTGCGGGAACCTCGACAGCGGGAACACCCAGGTTGCGGGGACCGAAGGCGACTTCCTCGAACACCGTTTCGGCGAAAATCTGGTGATCGGGGTTCTGGAAGACATACCCGGCGGTGGCCGCAAGCCGACCGGCCTTCATCGTTCGCGTGTCCTGCCCGTGGACGCGCACCTGACCGCGGGTGGGTGAGAGCAGGCCGTTCAAGAGCTTGGCCAACGTCGTCTTCCCTGAGCCGTTCTGGCCGATCAAGGCGACGAACTCGCCCTGACAGATCGTCAGGTGGATGCGGTCCAGCGCCTGTCGTCCCGCCGACGATCCGGGAGAGTACGTGAAGTCCACCGCACGAACTTCGAGAGCGGGCGGGCCTCCTTGCTCGGCTGTTGGTGGCGATTCCGGCTCGGTCACCCTCACGGTTTTACCCTTCAAGAGCGAGACGGCCTCATCCGGTGTGAGCGGAAGGTCGTCACGGTACCCCAACTGAACGAAAAAGGTGGCGAGGAAATCGGGGCGGACGCCGCATTGCTCCATGAGCGCCGGCTTTCTGAGCAATCCGGTGGCGGGGCCGTCCCACACGATGCCTCCCTCCGACAGCAGGCACAGACGATCCGCCAGAGCCGCCTCGTCCGCCTCGCGGTCGGTGACCACCACTGTGGTTCCCGCTGTCCGGAACGCCCTCAACACGGCATAGAGAACCGCGCGGCCGGCCGGATCCAAATCGGTAGCGGGATCATCCAGGACCAGCACCGACGGACCGGGAGCCATGACCGACGCGATGGCGAGCCGCTGCCGTTCCCCGCCTGAGAGGGAAAGGGGGTCGCGCCGCCGATGTCCTTCCAAGCCCACCTGCGCCAGTGTCTCGCTGATGCGAGCGGCGCTGGCTTCGGGGGAAAGATTAGGGCAGAGGTTCCTGAGGGTAAAGGCCAGCTCTTGTTCGACGTTGGTCGAGACCAGTTGAGATTCAAAGTCCTGGAAGAGCAGCCCGACCGCCCGCGCATGTTGCCAGACCGTCCACTGACGACTATCTCGCCCCCCGACGAGCACCCTGCCGGTCAATTCCCCATGCAGATGGTGGGGGATCAGGCCGTTGAGGCTGTAGCACAGAGTGGACTTCCCGGATCCGGTCCCTCCCAGGACCAAGGTCATGGTCCCCGGCCTTAAGGAAAGAGAGAGGCGATGCAGGGCCCGTCGTGACGTGCCGCGGTAGACGAAATGGAGGTCTCGGATCGTGATTCCAGGCGCATCGGCGAGCGTGGCGAGTCGCTCATCCCGGACAGAATGGGGCATCATCTGATGGGCTTCGACCCGATCGCTCGTGATGTCGCCATAGAGCAGGCCCCACCGGGCGACGCGGGGGTAGAGGAACCGCAGCAGGGGGGGACCGAGCAAGGCCGACATGAGAAGATTATTGAGAAAGATCGCCGGCGCGAGCACCTGAAACGGGAGGAGATGCATGACGTCCAGGCCCCAGGCGATCGTCCCCGCGCAGACCAGGGAGGCCAGAACGCAGATCGTCAGGTACTCCAGGATCTGGTGGAACGAGCGTAACTCGGGGGGATGCCCCGAAGAGAGCGGCCCGAGGTGGCCCCAGAGGCGGTAGGGTAGATAGGCGTAAAGGAAGTTGCCGATGGCCCCAAAGATGCTGCCGGGGCCCAGCGTCCCGAACAGGTCGCCGATAAGATTCCCGATGGCCGCCCCCCAGGCAGCCGCCGGGCCGAAAAGGAGCGAGGCGATGATGGGAATGGCGTTCGCGGGACGCAGCTCAACGAAGCCGGGGATAAGCGGGATACCGACTTTGAAGGGGATCAGAACGGCGGCGTAGATCGCGGCGATCTGAGCCGTCAGGACGATCAGGCGAGTGTCTTGCCAGACCTCACTGAGTTCAGCCTTCACGGCAGGGCGATTTTGATGTCTCCACCGTCCACTTTCACGACGTAGCAGCCTATCTTGATCCCGTCCTTCGTCAGGCAGGTGCCGGTCTTCACGTTGTACTGCCAGCCATGCCACGGGCAGGTAACGGTGTCGCCGTCCAGCTCGCCTTCTCCCAGCGGTCCCCCCCGGTGCATGCAGGTATTATCAATCACGTGGAAGGCCCCATCCACGTTAAAGACGGCGTATTCCTTTTCGTTGGCGGTGGCCACGATCCCGGCGCCTGGCGCCACGTCCGCGGTTCCGGCGACTCTCACATAATTCGGCATAGCTCCTCCATCAAAGCTTGCTCGACCCGGCATTGCGATCAAATATGCCGGGATATCCAATACCACCGGTGATCCTTCTCATTTGCCCTTGGATGCCTTTTTCTTGGGCGGAATGGTTTTCTTTTTCTTGGCCCCGGCGGCGTGCTTTCTCTTGGCTGCGCCGGCCTTCTTCTTTACCGGGCGCTTCAGAGAAGCACGGGCCTTCTTCTTGGCTACGCGGGTCTTCTTTTGCTTGGCCGGTGAGACCGACGTCTTCTTTGATTGCTTCCGGCCGGAGTCCGACGCAAGCTCAGCCAAGCACGCTTCAAGTACCTGCCGACGCTGCTCGATCGCCTTGTGGGGCAGATCCTGGGTCGCGTCTTCCTGGGCTGGTTGTGGCATGTTCACGATAGTCTCGGCTTCACCCATGGTGGCCAGTTCGTAGGCTTCCAGATGATTGGTGGCGTCCCCGAACGTCCTGAGAATGAGCTGTTCGGTCTCCTCATCGAATTGGTCAAGCGTTGAGGGGTCTGCCTGCCTGTGGCGTATGGCTTCCAATTTTTTGAGTTGATCCGCGTAGGCGACGGTGAACTTTGATGGTGGCGGGGACACAAGGGCTTCCTGGTCGGGCATGACGAAACCTCCTGGATGATGTAAGCGGGGATTAGGATATCCCTGGAGCGGGGTGCCGGTCAATGAGGTCGCCGGAGCCCTGTCGGCCCGATCAGGAAGTCGACCGAAATTCCACTTGGCAGAGGTAGTCCGTCAGCGCGGTGCGCTCGGCCGCCGACATGTCGTTAAGTTTGATGCCGTGCACCCACCCCTGGCCCGAAGATTCGACATGCATCACCGTTCCGGTGAATTGGAAGTGTCGCAGCAGACCGGTGGGGCTCATCCGTGAAAGTTTGACCCGGACCTTCGTGCCTGGCTGGAGGCACAGGGGCAAATCCAGCGAGAGGCCACCGGCGCTGACATCTTTGAGGTGTCCGAGCGTCAATGATTTGCCTTCCGGGTAGGACGCGACTTCCGCCCAATCCGTGTCCGGCAACCTATTAGCAAACCGTTGTACTGGCTGTTGGTCCGTCATGGCGTCCCCCCCGCAGAACTTTGTGATAAGCCTATAATAGGCCATGACAAGTACGCAACTATTATGCAAGGAAGCGCGAATACGAAGATCATTGTCCCACCCATCCGCCGACCTGCAGGCCTGGTTGACCCATCCCCGCGTGACGGGCTATCCTCTGAAAAATGACACTCACCTCTCGCCGGGCGATCTGCTTCAGCTTGTCGAAGGCCTTGGGCGATTCTCAGCGTTGGGCCGTGGAGTCTTTCCCGGCCATCATCCAGCGAGCGACGGGCTACAGCGAGCGGTGGGCTCTCATGGGGCGCACGACCGACAACGACAGTGGGACACGCACCTGGCACTATCAGGTGGAGGGCCTCCCGGATATAGACATTGTGGTGGACCACATTATCCACGAACTCACCGATGCCATTCTGTTGAACGAGTGGCATTCCGTTACGGAGGATCGCTTCACTTTCGGCAGCATGCAACGAGACCGGCCGGAGCGACCGCAGGTCCCATCCACGCGAGAGCAGGCGGATGCCGAGCAGTTGTCATGAGTCGTTGAATGTAACAATGAAGCGTCTTCTTTCGTTGATGGCCGCATTTCTCCTGTTCGTCCACCCGATCTGGGCACAGGAGCAGGCGCAACCACCGTCGCAGCGATCGGTCGAAGAGGCCCTGGCGGCCGTCGCCATACACCTCTCGCCGCCTCACGCCCTCTACCTCTACGAGTCGCTGACCCGACAGGTGCTGTCGAACGAGCAGATCCTGGAGCAGCCGCAGTCCTCCCGTCGTCCGCTGGCCAATGATTCGCTGTGGGCGCTGGGTACCATTTCAAAGTCCATCTTAGTTGAAGGCCAGGACGGCCCATACATGGACGTTCGCCTGGTGCCGGCTTTCTTCAAGGACATCGCCCGCCGGTATATGAACGCCTCGCACTACTGGCCCGACCGGGAGATCACGCCGGAGACCCGCCGCGAACACCTGGCGGCGTGGTATTCTTTGTATCTGATGCTTCTGGTCGGCAATACCACGCAGGACGAGATCGCGGAGACGCTCCGTAAGGGCGCGTTCGAGCGCGATCCGGGGATGCTGGAGGCCGGCGGGCCGTCTCTGGTTGACAAGCTGCTGCGGGAGAAGGTGCTGACCGGAGAAGCGTACAAGCTTGTCCGCATTCGCCGGAGCGGTGCGGCAGGTCGGGAGGTCCTGGCCTTTCCCGCGTACATGGATCAGTGGAAAGAAAAGATCTACGCCGCCTACGGCGTCAAGTAGGGGCACAGCATGCTGTGCCCCTACCCGGCGGGCTTAGCAGGTTCAGATGGGTCGTCGGCGATATCGGGGGCAGCCGGAAAGAGCTGTTGCAGCCGTTCTACCAACGGGAGTGCTTCTGGGGTGGTGGAGCGTGTGGGCTCACTGGGCGGATGGTCCCAGGTCAATTGCCTGATGCCGTGCTCGTTCAAGGTGCTCCGGATCACTTCCACCATTGCTTCGAGCGTCACCTCGGTGCCGCCGCGCAAGTCCAGCACGCGCTCTTCTTTTTGAGTCGGCGGGGGCCCGTCATGAACCAGCGTCCAACAACGATGAAAGATGGTTTGCCGGAGAGATTCCGGTACGTTCAGCGTGGGCAGGTCGGATGTGCATAGGGCCAGAACCATCAGGACGAACTGGAGGTCCGGCAGGCCGGGGCGGTTGACGTCCAACGTCTGCATGGCCCCATTATATTCAAACCTACATGCTTTAGACCAGAATAAGGAGACAATCATGAGAAACAGCGTGCATAAAGTGGCGGGCTTTACGTTGATGTTTTTCATCGCCTGGATGATATCGTGGCCCCAGGTGTCGGGAGGGGATGTCCGGATCGTCTTCGGCGATGACGACCACAGGATCATCAAGAATTACTACGAGAGAGAAATTATCGAAAAGGCCAATGAGAAAGCGGCGAAAGAAGGAAAGGGCCACGGGAAAGGGAAGAAACAAAAAGGGCTGCCGCCGGGTCTTGCCAAAAAAAACAAACTGCCGCCCGGTATTCAGAAGCAGCTCGAGCGCGGCGCCATTCTGCCGGTTGAGCTTCAGAAGGAGATGCAGCCGTTGCCTCGTGATCTGGAGATTCGCCTCAAGCCGCTGCCCTCCCCGAACCAGGTTCGCGTGACCGTCGGCACCGACATCCTCATCATGGACAAGGAGACCCGGAAGATCCTCGACGTCATGCGGGACGTCGCGTTGCTCACGCACGACATCACCAAGTAAGCGACGCGGGAGTCATCATCTATGAACACTTCAACCAGCGTCCACGATCTCAAAACCCTGGTCCTTTCATTTCATCCGGTCATCGTCATCGAGACGGTGGAGGAGGATCGGGTCCTGTCGCTCTTACAGGCCGTCGCGGACCAGGTGTGGCCGTCGCTTTTCGAGTGGTCCGTCACTCATGGGCTGGTACTGAGATCGGAGGGGAACCCGATAGCCCAAACGACTGAACCGCTCTTACTGCTCAAGCACCTGGCCAGGTTGAACGTGGATGGGATATTTGTTCTGAAGGATTTTTCGAAATACCTCGAAGAGGCCAAAGTGGCCAGGCATTTCCGCGAGGTGGCGCAGGCATTCCGCCAGAAGCGATCGACCATGGTGCTGACCGGCGCGACGGTCCAGCTCCCGGGCGAGATCGAACTGGAGGCCGTGCGCTACGACTTAAAGTTTCCTGATCGGGACGAGTTGCTCAAGGTCGTCAACATGGTGCTTCAATCCTTGAAGGTCGGCAAGAAGCTCGAAGCGCTGTTCCGGGAGGAGGAGCGTGAGCAGTTCCTGAAGGCGCTTCAAGGTCTGACCTTACATCAGGCAAGGCAGGCGGTGGCCGGCGCGGTGCTGAGTGACGGCAGGTTCACGCCGGAAGACATCCAGGCCGTGTTGAAGCGTAAGGCGCAAATGGTCCGTGACGGGGGACTTCTGGAATATTACCCGATGGAGGACAACCGCTACCAGCTTGGTGGGTTCGCCAATTTGAAATCCTGGCTACAGCGTGCGTACGTGGGGTTCAGCCGTGAGGCGCAGGCGCTCAACTTGAGCCCCCCACGCGGCATCCTCATCGTCGGCGTGCCGGGCTGCGGGAAGTCGTTGGCTGCGAAGGTGATCGCCCGCGAGTGGAAGCTGCCCCTCTTGAAACTGGATGCGGGACGGCTCTTCGACAAATACATCGGCGAGTCCGAGAAGAACTTTCGCAAGGCCATCTCGTTGGCCGAGTCCATGGCGCCCACCGTCCTCTGGATTGATGAAATCGAGAAAGCGCTGGTTTCGGCGGGAAGCAGCGAGTCCGATGGGGGACTCAGCCGCCGACTGTTCGGAGCGTTCTTGACCTGGCTGCAGGAGAAGCGCCAGGAAGTCTTTGTCGTGGCCACCGCGAACGACCTGGCAATCCTTCCCCCCGAACTGCTTCGCAAGGGTCGGTTCGACGAGATTTTCTTCGTGGACCTGCCGACCCCTGAGGAACGCGAAGTCATTCTAAAAATTCACCTCGGCCTGCGCAAACAGGAGGCGCAGAAGTTCAATCTGGCCGAGATCGTATCGGCATGCGAAGGGTTCAGCGGCTCTGAGATCGAGCAGGCGGTGGTCGCCTCGCTCTACCGGGCCCTCTCGCAGAAGCGCCCTCTTGACACGGCGCTGCTCCTCGAAGAGATTCGCCAGACGATTCCCCTTTCCGTGACCCGCCGGGAAGACGTCGAGCAGTTGCGGGAGACTGCCCAGGGCCGTTTCGTCAGCGTGCGGTAACCCTCAGGTATGTGGGCAAGCGAGTTTTGTTGTCTTTCTTGGCCGTCTTGATCTGCTCCCAGGCGAGGCCGAATGCGTCCGTGAGGTCGGCGCCCAGGAGATCGGCTTCATCGAACTGGGCTCCGATGAGATAAGCCTGGCGCAGATTCGCGGCCCGAAGCCTCGTCCCTTTGAGCCTACTATTCAGTAAAAAGGTTCGTTCCATCTCAGCTTGAGTGAGATTCGCGCGTTCTAGATGAGCTTCTCGGAGTATCGCATCCTCCAAACGAATTCCGGCCAAGTTTGCTTCTTCCAAGTGAACCTCGCTAAGGATGGCGCCTGCGAATTTTGCTCCGGCTAAATTGACTCGGCGCAGATCCGTTCCTCGCAAATCCAGCCGTTGGCTTTCTCCATCGTTATAGCTATGGCGGCGTCTGCCGATGACGTCGAGCGCCGCTTGAATGTCGGGAGCGGGCTGCCGTGGCGGCTCCTTCAGTGCCGGGTTCTTCCGTACCGAAGCGCGCTCCCGCACGTAGGCCGTGAGGATTTCCATAATCGGCCAATAATCTCGTTCCGAGCCTGCGGCGAGGCGCTCAAGCGCGTAAATCCCGCCGAGACGCATTTCGAGAGTGTCGTTCCCGAGTTGATTGACCGCCTGGATAAACCGGTCCGCGCGTTGCTCTTCGAGGGTGTGCTTCAGTTCGTCCAGAGTGATGTAGATGCCGGCCAGCAGCGCCGCGCCGCCGAGGAACAAGAGGACAGTCTTTCGTGCCGGGATCATGGGACATGCCGCGCGTTCTAGGCGCAGCAGGTAGGGGGCAGGCTTAGACGGCGACCTTGGCGGACTTGCCGGCGCGGAGGTACTTGTCCACGCCGGCGGCCATCTTGCGGCCCTCGGCGATGGCCCACACGATGAGCGAGGCGCCGCGCCTTACGTCCCCGCCGGCGAAGACGCCCTCCGCGCTGGTCATGTAGTGCTCGTCCACGGCCACTGCCCCGCGGGCGTCGTACTTGACCTGCAGGGCGTCCAGCAAGCCGTTCTTCACCGGGCCGGTGAAGCCCATCGCCAGCAGCACCAGATCCACTTCCATCTCGAAGTCGGTGCCCGGAATGGGCGCGAACTTGCCGTTCTCGAAGGCGACCCTGTGCCCGTGGAGCTTCGTGACGTGGCCGTTGTGGCCGGTGAACTTGGTCGTCGAGACGCTCCATTGGCGGTCACACCCCTCCTCGTGCGCGTGCGACGTGCGCAGTTGCATAGGCCACAAGGGCCAAGGGGTGGAGTCGGCGCGTGCGGGAGGAGGCTCGGGCAGCAGTTCGAACTGGTGCACTTCGCTGCAGCCATGCCGGTGCGTCGTGCCTAGACAGTCGGAGCCGGTGTCGCCGCCGCCGATGATGACCACCCGTTTGCCCTTGGCCGTGATCGGCTCGTCGGTGATGGCATCGCCGGCGTTGCGCTTGTTCTGCTGGGTGAGGTACTCCATTGCCAAGTGGATGCCCTTGAGCTCACGCCCCGGAACAGGCAACTCACGGGCCTGCTCGGCGCCCATCGCGAGGCAGACCGCATCGTACCTGCGTCGCAACTCCTCGCCGCTGATGTCCACGCCGACGTGGACATTGGTCTTGAACTCGACACCCTCGGCCTTCATCTGCTCTAAGCGCCGGTCAATGACCCATTTCTCCATCTTGAAGTCGGGGATGCCGTAGCGCAGCAACCCGCCGATCCGATCTTCCTTCTCCAACAGGGTCACGCTGTGGCCCGCGCGCGCGAGTTGCTGGGCGGCGGCGAGGCCGGCGGGCCCGGAGCCCACGACGGAGACGGTCTTGCCGGTGCGTGACGGCGGGAGGATGGGTTCGACCCACCCCTCGTCGAAGCCTTTGTCAATGATGTTCCACTCAATGACCCGGATGGACACCGGATCACTATTGATGCCGAGCACGCACGCGGATTCGCAAGGGGCCGGGCAGAGGCGTCCCGTGAATTCCGGGAAGTTGTTCGTCGTGTGCAAGGCCTTGAGGGCGTCCTTCCACCGGCCGCGGTGGACGAGGTCGTTCCACTCGGGGATCAGGTTCACCACTGGGCAGCCGTTGGTGCTCTGACAGAAGGGGACGCCGCAGTCCATGCAGCGGGCACCCTGGGCCTTGAGCTTGTCCTCCGGGATCGGCTCGTAGAACTCCTTCCAGTCCTGAACGCGAAGCTCGACCGGCCGGCGCTTGGGGCCCTCCCGGGCGTATTTCATAAACCCCTTCGGGTCAGCCATGCGCGACCATCTCCTTGTGCTCTTTCTGCGCTTGCTCTTTCGCGGCCGCCGCCTTCCGCTCCGCCAGGACCCGCTTGTAATCCACCGGCATGATCTTGACGAACTTCGGCAGCATCGTCTCCCAGGCGTCGAGGACTAGCTTGGCCTTCCGGCTGCCGGTGAATTGGGAATGGTTTTCGATCATGGTGCGCAGCGTCTGCATGTCCTCGGCCGCCACGACCTTCTCCAGCTCCACCATGCCCATGTTGCAGCGCTGCTCGAACTTCCCGTCCTCGTTCAGGACGAAGGCGATACCCCCGGACATCCCCGCCGCGAAGTTCCGCCCGGTCTTGCCGAGAACCACCACCACGCCGCCGGTCATGTACTCGCAGCCGTGATCGCCGGTGCCCTCGATCACCGCGCGCGCGCCGCTGTTGCGGACGGCAAAGCGCTCGCCGGCCGTCCCATAGAAATAGCACTCGCCCTGTGTGGCCCCGTAGAGCGAGGTGTTGCCGATGAGGATGGTCTCCTCCGGGACGAAGGTGGAGCCCTTGGGGGGATAGACGATGATCCGCCCGCCGCACAGGCCCTTGCCCAGGTAGTCGTTGGACTCGCCTTCGAGCTCCAGAGTCACGCCCCTGGCCATGAAGGCCCCGAACGATTGGCCGGCCGACCCCGTGAACTTGATGTGGATCGTATCTGGCGGGAGCCCTTCCAAGCGGTATCGCTTGGCGATCGCACTGGACAGGATCGTGCCCACCGTCCGGTTTGTGTTGCGGATGGGCAAATCCAGCTTTACGAGTTGCTTGCGCTCGATGGCCGGCTTACAGAGTTCGATGAGTTTCCAATCGAGGAGGCCCGCCAGCCCATGGTCCTGCTTCTCCACGCAATACCTGGCGACCTCCGGTCCGACCTCCGGCTGGTGCAGGAGCGCGGACAGGTCCAGCCCCTTGCCCTTCCAGTGGTCAATCGCCTTCTGGGCCCTGAGCTTGTCCGTGCGGCCGATCATCTCCTTGAACTTGCGGAACCCGAGCTGCGCCATCAACTCGCGCACCTCTTCCGCGACGAAGAAGAAGAAGTTCACGAGGTGTTCCGGCTGGCCGGTGAACTTGGCCCGAAGCACCGGATCGTGGGTCGCGATGCCGACCGGACAGGTGTTCAGGTGGCATTTGCGCATCATGATGCAGCCTTCGACGATGAGGGGGGCCGTCGAAAAGCCGAACTCCTCGGCGCCCAGCAGCGTCGCGATTACGACGTCTCGGCCGGTCTTCATCTGCCCGTCGGTTTCCACTCTGATGCGTCCGCGCAGGTTGTTCAAGACGAGGGTCTGCTGCGTCTCGGCCAGGCCCAGCTCCCAGGGGATGCCGCCGTATTTGATGGATGAGAGCGGCGAGGCCCCTGTTCCGCCGGAATCCCCGCTGATCAGCACCTTGTCGGCCTTGGCCTTGGACACGCCGGCGGCGACCGTGCCGACCCCCACTTCCGCGACCAGCTTTACCGACACCTCCGCCTCGGGGTTTGAGTTCTTGAGATCGAAGATCAACTGCGCCAGGTCCTCGATCGAATAGATGTCGTGGTGCGGCGGCGGGGAGATGAGCTGCACGCCGGGGGTAGCGTACCGCAGGCGGGCGATCGTCTCGTCCAC
>Ga0114945_10000059_pt1 | contig 59322 bp, 59 predicted proteins | sample OV2TP3_FD_87194 | JGI IMG/M metagenome (GOLD analysis project Ga0114945, IMG submission 87194) | Hot spring microbial communities from Beatty, Nevada to study Microbial Dark Matter (Phase II) - OV2 TP3 | ecosystem: Environmental > Aquatic > Thermal springs > Hot (42-90C) | place: USA: Beatty... | reverse complement strand
TAGTCCTTGGGACAGTAGTCCAGCAAAGTCGGCGGCGGCTCGCCGGCCTGCCGCCCGCTCAGGTGGCGCGAATAGTTCTCGATCCCGTGGCAATAGCCCATCGCCCGGATCATCTCCAGATCGAAGCGCGTCCGCTGTTCGATGCGCTGGCCTTCCAGCAGTTGCCCGTTCCGCTTGAAAGTCGCGATCCGCTCGTCCAGCTCGGCCTCGATCCCGCTGAGCGCGCGGTCGAACCGGTCCGGCGGAATGAGGTAGTGAGTATTGGGGTACACCGGGACTTTCGACAGGCGGCGGAGCGACGTGCCGGTCAGCGGATCGATCTCGTGGATGGCGTCCACCTGGTCGCCGAAGAGCTCGACGCGCAGGCTTTGATCGTCCGATGCGGCCGGAAAGATCTCGACGACATCCCCCCGCACCCGGAACGTCCCACGGTGAAAATCCAGATCGTTCCGCTGGTACTGGATCTCCACGAGCTTCTTGAGGATCGCCTCGCGCCGGATTTCCATGCCTTCTTCCAGATACAGCAGCATGTCGTGGTAGACCTCCGGCGAGCCGAGGCCGTAGATGCAGGAGACCGAGGCCACGATGATGATATCGTCCCGCTCGAACAGCGACCGGGTCGCCGAGTGCCGCATCCGGTCGATCGCGTCGTTGATCGAGGCGTCTTTCGCGATATAGGTGTCGGTGGAGGGGATGTACGCCTCGGGCTGGTAGTAATCGTAGTAGCTGACGAAGTACTCGACGGCGTTCTCCGGAAAGAAACTCTGGAACTCGCGATAGAGCTGGGCCGCCAGGGTCTTGTTGTGGACGATGACGAGCGTGGGCTTCTGGACGCGCGCGATGACGTTCGCGAGCGTGAACGTCTTGCCGGACCCCGTCACGCCCAGGAGCACCTGGTGCGGGAGCCCGCGATCGAGCCCCTCGGCGAGAGTCTCGATCGCCTGCGGCTGATCCCCCCGAGGCTGAAACTCAGCGGCGAGCTTAAACGCTCCCACCCTTGGCCCCCCTGTTTTCAGGCTCCACCAGCCTAGACCCTAGCACAGGGGAGTCCCGCTTGACGAGAGACGGGTGATCACCTGTAGACGTCCCCGATCTGGATGGATTTGGGGAAGGCATGTAGAATACCGTGTGTCACTCGGAGGCGGAAGTTCCCGGCGGATGATCTCCCACACGACCCTGCTGCCCGAGCGAGCGGCCTGGCTGGCGCTCCTCCCCGCGCTTGCGACGCTCGGTTATTACGCGCTCCCCTCCTCGCTTCAGCAGAACCTGTGGGTGACGTTCAGCCCACAGGTGGTGGCCTATGCCGCCCTGGCGGCCTGGGCCATCTCCAACACCAAACCGTACCAGTGCCTGCGACTTGATCCAAGTGGGATCATATCCGGCCTGCGATGGGGAACGTTCGTGGGCGTGGCCCTCGGTGCAGTCAATCTCAGCCTCATCTTAATAGTCATACCGGCACTGGGTGGCGAGATCGCCTTCCTGCGTGAGACCCCCCATGCCCAGGCGCCTGTGTGGGTGATGTTTCCGTTGGGGATTGCCGTAGTCGGGGTCATGGTCGAATTGAACTTCCGCGGCTTTCAGATGGGCCGCTTGCTGACCTTGCTCGGTGATCAAGCCAACGGCAAGATCGCTGCCACCGTGCTGGCTGCCCTGGTCTTCGCCTGGGATCCATTTCTGGTCCAGGTTTTCCGGCACCTGCACTGGATCGCCCTGTGGGACGGCCTCGTCTGGGGGATTCTCATGTTGCGGACCGGAAGCCTCTATGCCACCATGGCCGCGCACACCATGGAAGTCTGGATCCTATACGTCTCGCTCAAACTCTGGTTTGCATGAGGAAATAATAAATAATGAAATACGCGCTCTACTTCGTGATCGGCGGGGCGGTCGTCAGTCTCACGACCTACTTGGGAAGTCTCGGGCGCAGTTGGCTCGCCGCGTTCATCACCACATTTCCGGCCCTGACCGGGCTGACGTTCATCCTGATGTATCTCAATGGCGGAGTGGAGCCGACGGTTCCGTACGCAAGAAACCTCCTCTACTTTGTGGTCCCGTGGCTTGCCTACGTGGGGTTCTATCTGGCGACGATTGATCGACTGGGCTTCTGGTTGTCTCTCGGCGGGGCCGTCGCGTTCTTCATCGGGGTCTCCGCCCTCACCAAGCTCGTGGTGTAAGAACCGAGAGCTTCTCCGAAGGCCCCCGGACCGAAGCGTCGCTTGCGACACCTCACCTGTTTTGCCATAATGCCGGTCGGTTATGAAGCCTCGCCAGGAAGGGAGAACCCGTGGCTAGACTAGGCGTCAATGTGGATCATGTGGCGACCTTACGCCAGGCCCGGGAAGGCAAGGACCCGGACCCCGTGGCGGCCGCCGTGCTTGTGGAGATGGCCGGGGCCGACGGCATCGTGGTGCATTTGCGCGAGGACCGCCGCCACATCCAGGACCGCGACCTCAAACTTCTCCGAGAGATCGTCCAAACCAAACTCGATCTGGAAATGGCGGCCACGGACGAGATGACCCGCGTCGCCATGGAGATCAAGCCCCACCTCGTCACCCTGGTCCCGGAGCGACGGGAAGAGCTCACAACCGAAGGCGGGTTGGACGTCGCCGGCCAGCTCCAGCGCCTTAAAGAGGTCATCGCGCTCCTCCATCAGTCGGGGATCGCCGTCAGCCTCTTCGTGGACCCCGAACTTGACCAGATCAAGGCCGCCCGCCGCGCGGACGCCGACTGCGTGGAGATCCACACCGGCCGGTACGTCAACGCGCTGGGACTCAGGGAACAGGACGGCGAGTTCGAGGCCCTCGCCCAGGCAGCCCGCGCCGCGTACAAGCTGGAGATGGCGGTCAACGCCGGTCACGGTCTCAACTACCGGAACGTGCGCCGACTTCGGAACATCACGGAGATCGTCGAGTACAACATCGGTCACAGCATCATCGCCCGCGCGGTATACGTCGGGCTCGACCGGGCGGTGCGCGAAATGAAGGAACTCGTGAAGTAATATGGAACTCGTAACTGCCTCCGAGATGCGCGCATTGGACCGCATCGCCATCGAGGAGCGGAAGATTCCCAGCCTCCGGCTCATGGAGAACGCCGGCAAGGCGGTCGTGCATGAGATGGAACGGCACTTCGGGTCGCTCCGGGGAAAAACCGTGACTGTCGTGGCCGGGAAGGGGCAGAACGGAGGAGACGGGTTCGTGGTGGCGAGGCTCCTCCGGGAACGACGCTGCAGGGCCCGCGTGGTCCTGCTCGCCCCCCAGTCCGCGTTGAAAGGCGATGCGGCCGTGACCCTGCGCCGCTTCCAGCGAGCCGGGGGCCGGTGCCATCCGATCAAAAGCGGGGCGGATCTTGCGACCCTGCTCGATCCGTTCATCCAGGGCAGCGATATTCTCGTAGACGCGATCTTCGGAACGGGACTGAACGCGACGGTCGAAGGTATGCCGGCCTCCGTCATGACGCTCATGAATGCCTCGGGTCGTCCCATCGTCGCGGTTGATCTCCCCTCAGGCCTCGACGCCGATACCGGCGCCGTGTGGGGGACAGCCGTGGCGGCATCCCTGACCGTGACCCTGGCTCGCCCCAAGCGCGGGCTCTATCTGGGCGCCGGTCCGAACCATGCCGGGGCGATCCGTGTCGCCGATATCGGCATCCCACCGGACCTCATCGTCGCGGCCAAGATCCCCGTGGCTCTCTTGGAGCCCGCCGGATTTCGTTCCGTGCTGCCCGTCCGAAACCGCGTCGCCCACAAGGGGACGTTTGGCCATGTCGGGATCATCGCCGGGTCGGTCGGCAAGACCGGCGCGGCCGCCATGGCGGCCCTGGGGGCGCTCCGATCCGGCGCCGGTCTGGTCACGGTCGCCGTCCCTTGCAGTCTGAACGATGTGCTGGAGGCCAAGCTCCTAGAAGCCATGACCGTCCCCGTCCCGGAGACAGAGGCACGCACGCTGTCCAAGGAAGCACTGCCAGCGCTCCTGTCGTTTGCGGCGGGCAAGACGGCAGTCGCGATCGGACCAGGGCTCGGGACCCATCCTGAGACCCGCGCTCTTGTTCAGGAGCTGCTGGGAAACGTGGCACGACCCATCGTCCTGGATGCCGATGGGATCAATGCGGTCGTAGGCCATAGGGAGGTGCTGGGCAAGATTCACGCCCCGTTGGTCGTAACACCGCACCCCGGTGAAATGGCCCGCCTCGTGGGGTGCAGCACGGCCGATGTCCAAGAGGATAGACTGGGAGTCTCTGCGCGCCTGGCACAAGAGCAGAAGGTCTGCGTGGTACTGAAAGGAGCCGGGACCGTCATCGCGGGGCCGGACGGGCGTCTGGCCGTCAATCCCACGGGAAATCCCGGGATGGCCACGGCAGGCACTGGAGATGTGCTGACCGGCATGATCACCGGATTGATGGCACAGGGACTTTCACCTTGGGAAGCCGCGTGCGCGGGAGTCTATCTCCACGGCCTGGCGGGAGACCTCGCGGCGTCAGACCAGGGCGAGACGGGGCTGATCGCCGGTGATGTGATCCGGGCGATCCCCAGAGCGATTCACCACGTGCTGACGACAGACGAGGCCCCGGCCCGATAATGTCCCTCCCATCGCACATCGTAAGCATGACCGACCCTGCCATCCACCAGCAGCCGATACCGCAAGCTCCGGGCGCCGTGTGGGAAACCACTTCAGCGGAAGAGACCTACGCCCTCGGCGAGATCATCGGGCGTACCTGCGAAGGCGGGGAAGTGATGGCGCTCATCGGCCAATTGGGAACGGGCAAAACGTGCCTCGCCCGAGGCGTGGCCGTCGGCCTCGGCGCTTCTCCCGAGCGCGTGGCCAGCCCCACCTTCGCCTTGATCCACGAATATGCGGGGCGGGTCCCGGTCTGCCATGCCGACCTCTACCGCCTCGACGAACACGACGCCGTGAACGGGCTTGGCCTGGAGGAGTACACACAACCGCCGACCGTGACATTGATCGAGTGGGCCGATAAGGCTCCCGCAGTACTTCCCCGCGACCACCTCAGGATTACGTTAGAACACGCCGGAGGCGATCGCCGGCGCATCGCACTGCATCCGCAGGGGGCCAGGTATGAAGCGCTGATCGCGAGGGTCCTAGCATGAAGCAACTGTGGGCACCCTGGCGCCTGGCTTTTGTCGAAAAGGCGAATCACGATGCCGGGTGCATCTTCTGCGAGCAACCGGCGCTGCAGCACGACCGCCGAACGTATATCGTATGGCGGGGCCGCCACGCCTATGTGATGATGAACATCTATCCTTATAACAACGGTCACCTCCTGATCGCTCCCTATCAACACCTGGCGAACATCGAAGACCTGCCACCGTCGGTCTTGCTCGACATGATGCGCCTCGTGCAACGGGCCATCAAAGCCATCCGCCTGGCCTATGCCCCAGAGGGGTTCAACCTCGGCATCAACCAAGGGCGGGTGGCGGGCGCCGGGATCGAGCACCATATCCACCTGCATATCGTTCCGCGCTGGGGAGCCGACACCAACTTTATGCCTCTGCTTGGGGAGACGCGTGTGTTGCCGCAACACCTGAAGGCCTCCTTTGCGCGGTTGAAAGCGGCGTTCAATTCCAACGCCGCTCGACACAAAGCTCGCAGACACGAAGCAAGCCGCGGGCGCCTCCCGGTTCCCCGCACCGGTTCTAGGCGGGCGTCATAGCGCATGGTACGCCTGATACTAGTCGTCATCCTCTTCGCCCTCTCGATGACCTTCTTCCTGCAGAACCGAGAAGAAGAGGCCATCTTGCATTACTTCGGCGTCACGTCGAAGCCGACGCCGATCTACAAACCCATCTTGAGCGCCTTCGGCACCGGCCTGCTGATCACGGGCATCTTGCTCTTTCCTGCCTGGGTCAAGCTACGCATCGAACTTCGGCGCACGCGTACCGCCCTCCATCTTGCAGAAGAGGAGCGAGACCGACTGCGCGGCAATCTTGGCACGCCGGCCGGCAGGGCGCCCTTTCCATTCCCCAAGAGCATGGACGCGGAGGATGAGGATGCCTCCTGACCTCACTCCGCTCATGCGGCAGTATCGGGAGACCAAACAGCGCCATCCAGAGTCCCTTCTATTCTTCCGTGTCGGGGATTTCTACGAGATGTTCTACGAGGACGCCGTGGATGGAGCGCAACTTCTCGAAATCGCGCTCACCTCTCGGGACAAGCGCAAGGAAGGGCACCATGTTCCGCTCTGCGGCGTCCCGTACCATGCCGCCACCACATACATCGCCAAACTCCTGCGGGCAGGTCGCTCAGTCGCCATCTGCGAACAGGTTGAGGACCCACGGATGGCCAAGGGACTCGTCCGGCGCGAAGTGGTCCGCGTCTACACGCCCGGCACCCTGATCGAGCCGGACTTGCTCGCCGCGGGGGAACCAAACTACCTCGCCGCGCTGATCCCGGCCCCCGCAGGAGCGGGGCTCGCCTGGCTGGATTTGTCCACGGCGGAATTCCGGGCGCTGGAGACCGGCGCCTCCTGGATGGAGCGCATCCGCGACGAACTGACGCGAATCGAGCCTCGTGAGATCCTTGTGCCGGAGGACCACGTCGAGCGCCTCCGCACACTTCTCGGCACGGCCCTTCCCGCCCTCACACCAGTGCCGGGGTCCCCACGCGACCTTCCGTCCGCTCGAACCTTCCTGATGGAGCACTTGCGGGTCGCCTCGCTGGCCGGATTCGGGTGCGAGGACAAGCCCCTCGCGGTCGCCGCCGCCGGAGCGCTCCTGCGTTACGTTAAAGAGACACAACCCGCCGCTGCGTTGACCCATGTGACGAAGCTCCAGATATTTTCCGGGGGAAGCGTGATGACCCTGGACCGAGCCACCCAACGCAACCTTGAGTTGGTGCGGCGAGCCGCCGACGGCCGAGTCGAAGGCTCTCTCCTCGGCGCCCTCGACCGCACGACCACCCCCATGGGAGCGCGGCTCCTCCGTGAGTGGGTCCTGCACCCATTGACCGACCTCGGGATGATTGCCGAGCGGCAGGAGGCCGTCGCCGAACTGCACGGCGATCTCCAACGGCGGAGTCGGCTGCGGACCGCATTACGAGAGATCTCGGACCTTGAACGCTTGATGAGCCGGATCGTGCTGAGCACGGCCAACGCGCGCGACCTCTGCGCGCTCAAGGACTCGCTCACGGCCGTTCCCCAAATCAACCGTCTGCTTGAAACGTGCACCGCGCCTTTTTTGCGCAAGCGATACGAGCCGTGGGACGATCTTGCTGAGCTGGCGACCCGGATCGAGCGGACGATCCGTCCGGACGCGCCGGCCACGGTGAAGGAGGGCGGCCTGATCCGGGACGGCTTCGACGCGGCCCTCGATGAGCTGCGCGCCGTGAGCCGGGATGGCAAGACGTGGATCGCCGACATCGAGAAGCAGGAGCGGCAACGCACCGGCATCGAGTCCTTGAAGGTGCGGTATAACCAAGTATTCGGTTACTACATCGAAGTCACAAGACCGAATCTGTCCAGAGTCCCGCCCCACTACATCCGCAAGCAAACACTCGTCAATGCCGAGCGCTTTACGACGTCGGAATTGAAGGCGCTGGAGGACAAAGTGCTTGGGGCTGAGGACCGCATGCGGGCGCTGGAATTTACCCTGTTTGATGCCTGTCGGCGGGATGCCGCCGGTGCGGCGGGCCGTGTCCAGGCTCTCGCCTGTACGCTGGCGCACGCCGATGTCGCCGCGTGCCTGGCCGAGGCCGCCGCGGACGGCGGGTACTGCCGTCCCGAGCTGACGGCCGACGACCGTTTGACGATCAAGGACGGCCGCCACCCCGTCCTGGAACGGGAACGCATCCTTGGCGGGTTTATTCCGAATGACGTCCACCTCGGCAGGCCGGACCACCGACTCCTGATCATCACCGGTCCCAACATGGCCGGGAAGAGCACCTACCTCAGGCAAACGGCCTTGATCGTGTTGATGGCCCAGATGGGAGGGTTCGTTCCGGCCAAGTCCGCCGTGATCGGGCTGGTGGATCGGATCTTCACCCGCGTCGGCGCCTCGGATAATCTGTTGGACGGCCAGAGCACGTTCATGGTCGAAATGACCGAGACCGCCAATATCCTCCATCACGCCACAGCCCGGAGCCTGGTCATCCTCGACGAGATCGGACGAGGCACCAGCACCTTCGACGGCCTCAGCATCGCCTGGGCCGTGGCCGAGGGCCTTGCCGACTCCACCCGGCTCGGAGCCCGCACGCTGTTTGCGACGCACTACCACGAACTGACCGATTTGGCGCGCACCCACGCAGGTGTCCGAAATTACAATGTGGCGGTCCGGGAACGGGGGGACGAGATTCTCTTCCTGCGGAAGATCGTGGAAGGGGGAACCGATCGCAGCTATGGCATCCAGGTGGCCCGCTTGGCCGGGTTACCTCGTGACGTCATCGCGCGGGCCAAAGAGGTCCTGGCAAGGCTTGAAAGCGGGATGCCTCAGGAGACCACCGGAGAACTGGATTTTGCGGCTTCCTCCCAACCACCCTCCGCCCCCAACGATCCCACCTTGCCCCTGCCTCACCCAATACTGGAGGAAGTCCGGCAGATGGATCTCTTCGGGATGACGCCACTGGAAGCCATGAATAAACTGGCGGAGATCAAAGAACGGTTGGAAAAAGACGCGAGTGCGTAAAGAGAAAAAAAGGGGGGCGGCAGGCTTTCAGAACCTGCCGCCCCTTTATCCAACTCTCTGTAGTTACTGATGCCTACTTCGCAGGCGCCGCCGCAGGAGCGGGAGCAGGATCCGCCGGAGGACCGGCTTCGCAGCCTACATGGTCCCTGAACCGGACGTGCTTTCCGTACTTCGTGCTGCCGCCAGGAAGGTCCTCGCCGAATACGGCAGTCGGCACACCGGGTTTGCCCTTGACCACGCCGCACTTGGCCTCTTGAGTCGGCCGTCCCGGATTGGGCGCCATGACGACCGGGCCCTGCTTAAATCCGCCCGGATTGAGGCCGGCCCAAATCTTGTCGTCCACATCCTTCACGTTGGACGCCACGCGCTTGTTCTGCTCCACTTCACTCACGGTCATTTCAACCACATCGGCATTCGTGCCAGGCGCAACTTTCTCCGCCGCCGCCGGTCCCGGGGCCGAGCGGGCCTTCGCCTTCAAGGCCGCCAGATCCGCGCCGCTGGCGAAGACGCGCATGTTTTTCCCCGGTAGCATCTTTCCCCAGAACTGATCGATCTCGCCGCTGTTCATGACCCCTTTCCATGTCCAGTTGACCCAGACTGCGTCCTCATAAGGATCCACGATGATCACGCGGGCGAGAACTGTCTTGGGCGAGCTGAAGTCCTCCTCGAACCGCTCCGAGAAGGCCTCGATGGCTAGGGCGGAACTCGCCACGCCGCCCAACAGCAAGAGCGCGGCACCGACCCCCAATATCCTGGAATAAGCCTTCATGAGACTCCCTCCTTCGTAAGTCTTACAATTATTGAGGATAAGTTTACTTGAGCACCTTGAAGGCCGTGATCGTCGGCCGCCCACCGATGTCCTCGACGTTCACTTCGAAGTTCACCAGTTCCTGGTTCGCCTTCATCATCTGGTCCATCAAGGCCTTGTCCTTGACGGCGATGCGCACGGTCGTCTGGGCGTGATACCAACCGCCATAGGGAGCGTTCTTCTCCGGACCGCCCTGGAACCCCCAAGCTCCACCGGCCTGCCACCCATCCGGCACTTCGGTGGTCGTCACGGAGGTCCGTCCACCCGGAGTCCCGGAACCCGGAGCGCCCGTGTTCCAGTATTGGATCCCGAACAACACTTCTCCGTCAGGATTTTCCGCCCATGCCGCCCAAATTCGACCCTTCAAGGTATCAGCCGCCGCCTCATCGGCCGGCCATATACCTACCACCAACAGGGCAAAGACTGCAGCAATGATGATGCCTCGTTTCATGCTGTCCCCTCCTTGAAAGTAAGCGTGAACGACGTATGACTTAAGACCGTGAAACTTCAGACCCGCTCGCGTATATTTTTCTGAAATTTCTTATACAAAAGCGCATTACTATCCTACTGTGGTGGCCGATGCTACTAGAGGCACCCAGCTTTGTCAAGAAAATTTTGGATGTCGCTGACAATCGTTCAACACACTGAATATTCTAATCTTTATCGCGAACTTGGCCCATCACGACATTGGCGATTCCGCTTGTCAAACGCAACCCTTCAGGAACCACGTCGGGAACGAAAACATACGTGCCCGTTTTCCATGCCAGGAGTGAGACAAGCGGTTCCCGACCTTCGGCGGTTCCGAGGTCAGCGCCGACGATCGCTCCGTCCTTAAAGTAGATCGTCCCTGATTCACTGTCCCGCTTCAGAATGAGCGCGCCGGTTTTCTGTTGCATCTCAAGCGCCTGGATCAGCTCCACAAGATCAGTGTCGGCGAGCTGGCCGGCAATGCTGATCGTGTCCAAAGGAATTCGCCGTGCTGCCTCGACACGGGCCAAAAGGGCATCCACGCGTGCGTGAACTTCTCCGAGATCGCAGGGCTTGGCCAGGTAGTCGTCCGCTCCAATCTTGAGACCTCTGATACGGTCGAGGTCGTCGTCTTTCCCCGTCATGAATAGGAACGGGATCGTGCAGGTGGTCGGATCAGTCCGGAGACGGCGGCAGAGAGTGTACCCGTCCATGACCGGCATCATGATGTCGGCGATGATGACGTCGGGCCTGGTCTCGGTGATTCGCCGCAGGGCTTCGGCGCCATTGAGGGCGGTCCGTACGACGCAGCCACGTTGGCCGAGGTACAGTTCGATCGCCCGCGCCAGTCTGACTTCGTCTTCCACCACCAGGATATTCGGCGGATTCGGCGTCACGCGCGTAGACCTCAGCCCCTTGCGCTCACCCGGTCCGGATCTCCGGAGCACAGCGACCCTCGATCACACCCTCCGTGATCGTGACCGTCCGGACATGGGGCTTGGCGGGAATCTCATACATCAAATCGAGCATGACCTCTTCCATGATGGCACGAAGCGCCCGTGCCCCGGTCCGCAGCCGCGCGGCCCGCCTGGCGATCGCTTTGACGGCGTCGTCGGTAAAGGTCAGATCGACTCCTTCCAGGGCAAACATGGTCTGATACTGCTTGTACAACGCATTGCGCGGTTCCGTGAGAACGCGCATCATGTCCGACTCATCGAGCTCGGAAAGGCTCACCAGGACGGGAAAACGACCCACGAATTCAGGGATCAAGCCGAAGCGAAGGAGGTCTTCCGGCTGAACTTGGGAGAGTAATTCCCCCTCTCCATCTCCATCAACCGGACGGACATCGGCACCAAAGCCCATTGCGCGTTCCCTGGTCCGACGACGGACGATGTGGTCGAGCCCGACGAAGGCCCCGCCGCAGATGAACAGGATATTCGACGTATCTACCTTGATGAATTCCTGTTCGGGATGCTTGCGGCCTCCCTTGGGCGGCACGCTGCACGTCGTTCCTTCGACCAGCTTGAGCAGCGCCTGCTGGACGCCCTCCCCGGAAACGTCCCGAGTGATGGACGGCCCCTCGGACTTGCGACTGATCTTGTCGATCTCATCAATGTAGATGATGCCGGTCTCCGTGCGGGCCACGTCCCAATCGGCCGCTTGAAGCAGCTTCAGGATCACGTTCTCGACGTCCTCGCCGACATATCCGGCTTCCGTCAACGTCGTGGCGTCGGCGATGGCAAAGGGTACCTCGAGGATACGCGCCAGGGTTTGACACAAGAGAGTCTTACCGGTGCCGGTTGGTCCGATCACGAAGACATTGCCCTTCTGGAGTTCCACATCACCGACCCGCGCGTTCGTCTGGACCCGGCGGTAATGGTTGTGGACGGCCACCGACAGCACCTTTTTGGCCTTTTCTTGGCCGATCACGTAATCATCGAGGATGCGCTTGATTTGGGGCGGATTGAGGAGTTTAAAAGATGGGAACGCGGAGGTCCCGCTTGCGCGATGCCCCTGGGCTATCACGTTCTCGCACCGAGCCACGCACTCGTTGCAGATCCAGAGCGTGGCGGGGGCGTGGCACTTCTCACAGAGATAAGCCGCAGGGCTCTCGACCAGATCGAGAGCGGCTGCCTTGGACTTCCCGCAGAAGGAACAAAACAATTCCTTTGAGGAACGGTTCCCTTTATTACTTCCCCAAAACACCGTTTGATCCCCTCCGGAGCCTCCATGATAGCCGGGAGGCCCCGGAGAACTCAACAGGCGCGAACACGGCCTCGCTAGCCTGCCTTCCGGTACTGTTCCTCAGGAGATGGCGCGGTCTCGTACACAGGGAGGCTTGTCCCGCTCTGCGCCACCGTCCGAACGCCCCAGACGATCGTAAAGAGGGCCGCGAAGAGAATGACACCCGCCTGATACGGGATCTCAGAGGTCCCAGTGCCACCTGCGGCGGAAGCCGTCAGGACCGAGGAGGCGCCGATCGGGGACGTAGCCGCCTGAGCGGCGACCAAGACGGCGGAACCCAGCGCTTCCTGCGCGAGCGGCATGCCGGTGTTGATCCTCGCCGCCATCGTCCCGGTATCACGCAGCGCAGAGCCGAGCAGTTCCTGCACCTGCCCCTCGTGCCTGTCCATGGCGAGCAGCCCTCCCACCACGCTCCAGCCCAACGCTTCCTCGCGGAGCGGGCTTGCAGCTTGTTCTCTGAGTATCGTGCCGGCCTTAATGCGCCCAAGCGTCTCTATGAACTGCAACTGCGCGGTCTCGGTGTTCCCCGCCCGCCACATGCGTTGGGCCGCATGGACCACCGCACGTCCGGCCGATTGCTGGATCATCCCGTGCATTCGCAGGAGCGACTCGCGCGCCGCGACACGGAAGCCCGGGACCAATGCGCCGCGGGCCTGCTGCGCTCGTGTCGCCGCGACGATATCCTCGCCGAGACTTTCCTGGCGAGGACCGAACTCAGTGTCCTCCATGCGGCGGATTCTTTGCGCCGACACGATCGCCTCTCCTAGGTTGGTCTGCGTCACCTCACGGGGATCTATGGACAGGGCACCCATGTCCGTAAGCTGTTGGTCGAGTAGCCCAGTAGGCGCCCCCCCGAACGCGAAAAAGAAGATCCCCGCCCCGAGGATTGTGGCGCAGGCGCCCACCGTTACAATGACATCCAGGTGGTCCCATGACGACCTCATCGTCTTTCCCTCCTCTTGCTAAAGTACGTGTTGGGTAGGTCTCAATACCAACCCACCTCAAGCTATAGCAAGACCTACGCCGCCTGGATGATTCCACAAAATGCAAGGTTTTCTTTGAGGTTATGAGGGGAGTCCAGCCTTTGAACGAGATCGGCCTTGGCCGGTAACCACCAGCAATAGGTGCCCAACAGCAAAGATGGAGCGAGGGACGGACCAGAGGGAGGCGACTTACTCGGCTTCTTCCGGAGCCTTGAGGTTGTACTTGGCCATGCGGTAGCGCAGCGTGTTGCGGGTGACCTTGAGCAGGCGGGCGGCCTCGGAAACGTTGCCCTTGGCCTTCTCGAGCGCCTCCCGCAGCATGACCTTCTCGACCTCCTCAACCGACAGGCCGTACGAGAGGAGAGCCGGCAATTCCTCCTTATCCGCATGGACCGGGGCCTCCTTCCCCGCCTTGAGATAACCCGGTAGATTATCCACGCCGACCCGTTCCCCTTTACACGTGATCGTGACCCATTCCACCATGTTCTGAAATTCCCGGACGTTTCCGGGCCACTCGTAGGTCTCCAGAAGGCGCTTGGCCTCCGGGGTCAAGCCTACGATCCGGGTCCCCCGTTCACGGTTGTAGCGGCTCAGGAAGTGCTCCAACAGGATTTGCATGTCGCCGGTTCGCTCCCGAAGCGGGGGCAAGTGGAGGGGGCATACGCTGAGACGATAGAAGAGGTCCTCCCGGAACTTGCTCTTCTTCACCAGGCCACGGAGGTCTTGGTTGGTGGCCGCCACCAGCCGCAGATCCACTTTGACTCCCTTAACGCCGCCCAGCGGTTCGATCGTATGATCCTCCAGCACGCGCAGGAGCTTGACCTGCGTGGCCGGGCTCATCTCGCCGATCTCGTCCAGGAAGAGCGTGCCGCGGTGGGCCAGGAGAAAACGGCCCGGCTTGGCCTTCTTGGCATCCGTAAAGGCCCCCTTCTCGTAGCCGAACAGTTCGGATTCGAGAAGGTGTTCGTGGATGGACGCGCAATTGATCGCCACCAACGGTCTTCCGGCTCGAGGGCTCGCATAGTGGATGGCCCGGGCTAACAGTTCTTTCCCGGTCCCGCTCTCTCCGGTGATCAAGACCGTCGAGTCCGTCGCCGCGACGTCGCGCGCGAGCGCTTTGACGGTCGCCAGCTCGGGCGACCGCCCGACGATGTTATCGAATCCAAACTGCTCCCGAAGCCCTTGGCTCAGCCCGAGGTTTTCTTGGGTCAACCGACGCATGTCCAGCGCCCGCTTGACGACGATCTTCAACTCGTCGTTGTCAATGGGCTTGCTGATGTAATCGAAGGCGCCTTTTTTCATCGCCTCCACGGCGGACTTGACCGTCCCGAACCCCGTGATGATGACCACCGGAACATCAGGGCATTCCTTGGTGACGTATCCCAAGACGTCCAACCCGCCGACCTTTCCCATCTGGAGATCGGTCAGGATCAGATCCACCCCGCCCTCGTCCACCGACTTGATACCGGCCTCACCCGAGTCAGCCACGAGCAGGTGATACCCTTCCGGTCGCAGGACAAGGTCCACGAGCCTGCGCATCTTTTCTTCGTCCTCAATGATCAGAATCGTCGCTTCCCGCATGCGCCTCCTCGCCCCCCTACCGCTTCATGGCCGGCAGCCGTAGCGTGACCTCGGTCCCTTGCCCTTCGGTGCTGTGAATCTCCAGATGTCCCCCGTTATCCTCTACCAGACGCTTCACGTTGGTCAATCCAAGCCCGGTTCCGTACTCCTTGGTAGTGAAGAACGGATCGAAGATCTGCTTCATGTGGTCGGGGGTGATTCCGGTGCCGGTATCGGCGATCAGGATCTCCGCCATCGGAGGGGGGCCACCTGCACCGGCCGGGCGAGCCGAAATGGTGAGGGTGCCTCCGTGAGGCATGGCCTCCCGGGCATTGATCAGGAGATTGACCAACGCTTCTTTGACCTGGTCCGGGTCCACCATCAATTCCGGGATATCGGGCGACACCCGCAACTGTAGGGTGATGGGTTCGCCTTTCCCGAGGGCTTGCCACTCTCGTAACGCGGCATCGAGCAACCCCTTGGCCGCGATGGGGTGTATTTCAGGAGGCTTCTGCCTGGCGAACCGCAGGAAATGATTGATCCGGTGTGTGAGCCGGTCCACTTCATCAATCACGTACTGTGCCACCTCGCGCTTGACGCCATCGGTCTGCTTCTCGTCCAGAACGAGCTGGGCGGAACTACGGATCACGCCGAGAGGATTCTTGATGTCATGGGCGAGGGCCGCCAGGAGTTGGCCGACCGAGGCCAACTTTTCCTTGCGCACGAGCTCATCATGTTGATCGTTGATGGTCTTGAGACTCTCGTCCAAGGTCTCCACCATCTGGTTGAAGGCCAGCGCAAGCGACTCCAGTTCGTCTCCCGTCCGGATCACGACCTGTCGGTCGGCCGCTCCGACAAGGACCCGGTTAAACCGGGCCGCGGAGGCCAGATCCCGCATGCCTCGCCGGATGGCCTCGGCCTGTTCCTGCAACATCACGATGGGTTTTACGATGAGACGGCCGACAAAGAACCCCAGCGAGGCCAGCACCGTCGCCATCCCGAACCCGATCATCCCGACCGTCCGCAGCAGGGTATAGACCGGGGCATAGGTTTCGGCGGGGTCTTGCCGAACAAAGGCGTACCACTCGTGTCCCCCGAAACTGGCCTCCGAGAACGCATGGGAGAACCGAACCGGTGCGTAGCCCACGATGGAATTGTACCCGCCATGGGCGTCGTCCTCGGCCACCACCCACCCCGGCGTCTTCTGCATCAACTGGCGCATCAAGGGATCGTTGATCAGATGCGCCTTGGGGGGGAGAACCGGGCAGATCAGCGGGGTGCCCTCGGTATTGAGCAGCATGCCATGGCCTAGCTTCCCCACTCGGATTTCCATGATGGTCTTCATGAGATTGTTCCGCCGCAGTTCAAGCTTGACCACCCCAATGGCCCGTTTTCCGGTCGGGTCCAGGACGGGGACCGCGATGTCCAAGAGATACACACCCGGAGCCTGCTCGTAAAGATCGCTGACGTAAGTGCGGCCGCGCCCTCCATCATAGGCCTCGCTCCACCACAGCTCCTCGCCGTGTAGGAACCCGACGACCGGGGTCACGCTCGCGACGAGCGCCCCGCGTTCATCCGTTACCAAGATATTCTGATAGTTGTCCGCCCGGATGAGAGCCCATTCCCGGAGGAAGGAGAGGGTGCCGCGATTGATAAAACCCGGCATGACGGCGTCCGAGTCGGTTCGATACCGTTCCCACCGTCGGCTTCGTTCTAGCAATTTGGTGCGAACCGCTTGGGAGTCTCCTCGATACGACCGGTTTGCCGCATCCACCGAAGCGCGGACCGCCAGGGGAGCGGTCGCGATATGGCGCGCCCCGTCGATCTCATCGTCAATCATCACCTCGATCCGACGGGCGGTCGCGGACGCGATCTGCTGGAAACTGTCGCCGATGGCGTTCTTGAGGGTCTGGGTACTATAGAGGTAGGTCGCGAAGAGGGCGACGATCCCGGGCGTGAATCCGACGATCAACAGCGAGGCGACGAACTTCTTCTGAAGGCCACGTCGCGACCGACCGAGTTCCATCGGACCCTCCGGGTTAATGCATGACCCGCTCCACAACCCCCTTCTTGAGAGGTCCCAACGCGGTCACCGTCAGATAGCGGTCGTCGAAGAGGTCCCGGCTGAGGCGCCAGAGTTGGCGCGCCGAGACACGGTCGATGGCAGTCATGATTTCCCCGAGGGGGATATGACGACCGAAATACATTTCATCCTTGGCGACTTTGCTCATTCGGCTGTTGGTGCTCTCCAGCCCCAGCATGAGATTGCCCTTCAACTGGCTCTTGGCACGATGCAGTTCGGCGCTTCCGACCGGCCCGGCCTTCAGCCGGCGGAGTTCCGCCCGAATGAGCTCCAGCACCCGCGGCGCCGAGTCGGGCCGCGCCCCGGCATACACGGTGAATAAGCCGCTATCCGTGAAGCACGAGAGGGAGGAGTAGATCGAATAGGCCAAGGCCCGCTTTTCCCGTATCTCTTGGAACAGCCGGGAACTGACGCCTCCTCCCAAAATCGCGTTCAAGGCGTATGCGCCGTACCGGTCAGCATCCGAATGGGAGACGCCCTTCATGCCCAGACACAGATGGACCTGCTCCAGAGGTTTCGGCCGGACCTGAATCCCTCCATCGATGGTGGGCGGCATCCGGCCGTCCGGGGCGGTCGTCCCGCCCCACTTCCCCCCAAACGCAGACGCGAGCCCCTTGAGCATGGGGCCAAAGGCGAAATTCCCTGCCACCGCGATGACGACTTGCGACGGGCGATAGTGACTGGATCGGTACGCGAGCAACTGGTCCCGCCGGAGAGTCTCGATGGTGGACGCCTCCCCTAAGATCGGCCGTCCCAGCGGGTGGGTCGAAAAGGCATTCTTCGTGTGCAGATCATAGAGGTACTCCTCCGGATCGTCCTCGACCATCCGGATTTCTTCCAGGACGACCTGCTTCTCCTTGGTCAGTTCCTTGGCATCGAACCGCGAGTGGTGAAAGATGTCCGCCAGCAGGTCGATGCCCGGTCCGAGGTGCTCATCCAGGACCTTGGCGTAGAAGGTCGTGCACTCACGCGAGGTGAAGGCGTTGAGTTCCCCGCCCAACGCATCAATCTCGCGCGAAATGGCCTCGGCGGAGCGGCGGCGCGTCCCCTTGAAGAACATATGCTCGATGAAGTGCGAAAGCCCTTCCTCTCCGGGTCGCTCGTCCCGCGAGCCGACGTCCACCCAAACTCCGAGAGAGACGGATCGGACCGAGGGAAGCTTCTCGGCGGCCACCCGAACGCCGTTGTCTAAAATTTCTTTGCGAAACATAGCGCGGTGCGACGCCTACGACTGGGCCGAGGCATTGGGATTCGGCATCGCTTCTTTCCGGCTGAGCCGGATTTTCCCCTGCCGGTCCACATCCAACACCTTCACCAGAAACTCGTCGCCTTCTTTCACTTCATCCGCCACAGCCTTCACCCGATGATGGGCCAACTGCGAGATATGCACCAGCCCGTCGACACCGGGAAGGACTTCGACGAACGCGCCGAAATCCATGATCTTTTTGACCTTGCCGAGGTAGAGCTTGCCGACTTCCACCTCTTCGGTAATCTGGTTCACACGCTCGATGGCCTTTTGCGCCGAGGCTTCATCGCTCGACGCGATGGTGACCGTCCCGTCATCCTGGACGTCCATCTTCACCCCGCAGGTAGCCACGATATCACGAATGACTTTGCCGCCTGGTCCGATCACCTCGCGGATCTTCTCCGTCTTGATCTTGAGGGTATAAATGCGGGGAGCGTAAGGGGACATCGAGGCTCGCGGTGCCGCAAGGCAGGCGCGCATCCGTCCGAGGATGTGCATCCGCCCCTCACGCGCCTGCGCCAAGGCCTGTTCCATCAGCTTGGCCGTGATCCCGGCGATCTTGATATCCATTTGGAGGGCCGTCACGCCTTGCGCGGTTCCGCACACTTTGAAGTCCATGTCCCCCAGATGATCCTCAAGACCCAAAATATCGGAGAGGACCATGACCGCGTCACCTTCCTTGATCAGGCCCATCGCGATACCGGCCACGGGTTCTTTGATGGGCACGCCGGCATCCATCAACGCCAGGCTCCCGCCGCACACCGTCGCCATGGAAGACGACCCGTTGGATTCCAGGATGTCGGAGACCAGGCGCAGGGTATAAGGAAACTCCAGCTTGGTCGGCAGGATCGACTTTAGCGCCCGCTCCGCGAGGGCGCCGTGCCCGATCTCACGACGGCCTGGTGAACGCAGCGGACGGGCCTCGCCCACGCTGAATGGGGGAAAATTGTAGTGGAGGAGGAAGGTCCGATAATATTCGCCTTCGAGCGCGTCGATCTTTTGTTCGTCCTCGGAGGTGCCCAGGGTCACGACCGCCAAGGCTTGGGTTTCCCCGCGGGTGAAGAGAGCGGAGCCGTGCGCCCGAGGCAAAATTCCCGCCTCGCATGTGATCGGCCGGATGTCGGCGGGCCCGCGCCCGTCGGCGCGCTTGCCGTTCTCGATGATCATCTTCCGGACTTCCGTGTATTCCAGCTCGTGGAAGACCAGCTTGACGTGGCGCGTGCGGTCGGGGTCATCCTCTTTCTGAAGGGCCTCCACCGCGGTGGCCAGCACCGCATCCAACCGTTCCTGCCGGGCGGTCTTGTTCGGAATGAAGATCGCCTCCCTGATCTTTGCGGCCGTCAGCGTCTCGATCACCGCCGTTAGTTCCGGATCGATCTGCTCGGTCACCGCCGCGCGCTTGGGCTTCCCGCCTGCCGCGACGAGCCGTTGGATGGCCTCGACGACCCGCTTGATTTCCTGGTGAGCGCGTTCGATCGCAGCGATCAGGACAGCCTCCGGGAGACCGACCGCCCCCCCTTCAACCATCATTACGGCATCCGCCGTGCCGGCCACGACCAGACTCAGGTCGCACTCTTCCAACACCGCCAGCGTTGGATTGATGACAAACTCCCCGTTCAGGCGGCCTACCCGCACGGCGCCCACCGGCCCACCGAAGGGAATATTGGAAACGGAGAGGGCCGCCGAGGCCGCGATGATGCCGATCACGTCGGAGGTTCCGGATTGATCGGCGGAGATCACCGTCGCAATCACCTGAGTTTCGAAATACCATCCCTCCGGGAACAACGGCCTGAACGGTCGGTCGATTAACCGACTACTCAGTTTCTCCTTCTCAGACGGCTGGCCCTCGCGTTTGAAATAGCCGCCGGGAATCTTGCCCGCTGCATAGGCTTTCTCCTGGTAGTCTACCGTCAGCGGCAGGAAATCGACGTCCTTCTTGGCGGTCTGCGAGGCCACCGCGGTGGCCAGAACATACGTATCTCCGTATGTGGCCAGGACGGCCCCATCGGCCTGCTTGGCCAGGTGCCCGGTTTCCAGTCTGAGCGTACGCCCGGCCAGTTCGAGTTCGATGATATGCGCCATGTCCGTTTGATTCTCCTTATGCCTAACGACGGATACCCAACCTCGCAATGAGAGCCTTGTACCGCTCCTCATCGTACCGACGCAGATAATCCAGTAACCGGCGGCGGCGGCTGACCATCATCAGCAGCCCGCGCCGTGAATGGTGGTCCTTCTTGTGTCCACGGATATGCTCCGTAAGATACGCAATACGGTTGGTTAAGACCGCGATCTGGACCTCGGGCGAGCCGGTGTCCGTGTCATGCGTCTTGTAGTCCTGAACCAAAGTCTTCTTCGCCTCTTTTGTCAGCGCCATGCAGTTCTACCTCCTCCGTGATGATTCATGCCAGCACTTTCTCCACGCGAACCACGGTCCCGGGAGCAACCTGCTCAAATTCCTCCGCCCCGCAGGGTGCCCGGCCGATCGCCAGCAACCGCCCGCCCTGGGCATGCAGCCGTAGAGGGGCTCCCCGCACCCATCTCCCCTCCACCCGCACCACTCGGGCCGTCGGGACGGGGATGCCGTGGAGGACCTCCTCAGCCGCATCGTCGTCGAGGGTGAGCGCCGGCAGATCCGCCAAGGCGGCGGCCAGCGAATAGAGGCGCGTGCCCACGGCTTCCCGCTCCACCAACTCCGCGAGTTCATCGAGGCTGAGGGCCTCCTCGATGCGGAACCGTCCCACCTGCCGCCGCTCCAGATGGGCCAGGTGCCCCCCGACGCCCAACGCGTCCCCCATGTCGGCACAGAGCGTCCGGATATACGTTCCTTTACTGCAGACGACGTCGAATGCGACATCAAGAGTGGAAGAGGACGTCGTGCCGCTCCCAGCTGCTTCCGAAAGCTGGGCGGGGGTAATTGACAGAATCTCCAGCCCACGGACCTTACATTCTCGGGACGTCCGGGTCACGGTCTGACCGGCCCGGGCCGATTTGTACAACGGAACGCCCTTGACTTTGACCGCGGAATACATCGGGGGCACCTGCCGGTGAATCCCCACAAAGCGACTCATCACCGTTCTGATCGTGGCCTCATCGGGCAGAGGACCCACGTTCCGACCGACCACGGACCCGGTCGCATCCTGGGTATCGGTCGAAACCCCGAGACGCAGCACTGCCCGGTAAGCCTTGTCGGTGTTCATGAGGTACTCCGCAATCCGGGTAGCCTTCCCGATGCACAGCAGAAGAACGCCGGTCGCGGACGGATCCAGGGTGCCCGTGTGGCCGACCTTGCGGACACGCAAGAGAGCCCGCGCTTTGGCCACGACATCATGAGATGTCCAACCGGGCGGCTTGTCGAGGACCAACACACCATCCAGGGCCAAGCCGACCTGGCGTTCAGATTGATTAACCACCCCCACGTCAGACCCCACCCACCGCCCCTTCGCTTGAGGCCTCGTGTTTCGGGCGCAACTCGTCGAGCAGGTGCAGAACCCGCGACACCCGGTCTACCGAGGTGTCCTTTACAAAGGTCAACTCTGGAACGTACCGGAGCTTCAGCCGCCGACCCAACTCGCCCCTGATAAAACCACCGGCCCGAGCCAATGCGGCCATGGTGTCGGCCTCTTGGGCGCCCTCCTGTAGAACCGTGAGGTACACCCACGCATGCTTCAGGTCCGAGGTCACATCCACGGCCGTTACGGTCACGAAGCCGACACGCGGGTCCTTGACCCGGCGCATCAAGATGTCGGCGATCTCCATTCGGATCTGGTCTCCGACACGGTCCGTCCGCTTATGCCCGGGCATCGGTTACATCAGCTCCACGTGATGTTGCACGAGCTCGACGGAAGGGTTCGCGCGGACGACGTTGAGCACCGCATCCAGAACCTGGTTGACATGATGCCCGTCATTCGCCACGCAGGCCACCCCCAACACCGACCGTTGCCAGAGATCGTTGCCGTCAACTTCCGCAACGGACACATTGAACTTTCCCCGGAGGCGTTCCTTCAGGCTCAAAAGTACCTGCCGTTTGCCCTTGAGCGACCCGACACCCGGCAGATGCAGATCGATCGTGCAGACGCCGACAACCATTGGGGGGAGATCAGAGTTTCGCAGCCACCTTGTCGAACGTGTACACTTCGAACCGGTCGCCGGGTTTGATATCGTTAAAATTTTCCACGCTGATGCCGCACTCGTACCCGGACTGCACTTCTTTGACGTCGTCCTTGAAACGCCGGAGTGACCCCAGCTTGCCCTCGTATACGACGACGCCGTCACGGACCACACGAATGCCAGCGTTGGAGCGCACGATCGTCCCATCCGTCACGTAGCACCCGGCCACGGCTCCCACCTTGGGAATCATGAATACCTGTCGCACCTCGGCCCTCCCCAATACCCGCTCTTTGAGCGTGGGTTCCAAGAGGCCTTCCATCGCGGTTTTAATGTCGTTCAACGCCTCGTAGATGACGCTGTACGTACGGATGTCGACCCCTTCGCGCTCGGCAAGGGCGGCCGCCTTGGCTTCCGGTCTGACGTTAAAACCGATGATGATCGCATTCGACGCCGAAGCGAGCTGGACGTCGTTCTCGGTGATGCCACCGACCCCTTCGAGGAGGACCTGCGGCTTGATGATCTCGGTGCCCAGCCGTTCAATCGCATCGGCGATCGCCTCAGCCGATCCCTGCACGTCGGCCCTGATGATGACCCCTAGCTCCCTCACCGTCCCTTCCTTGACCTGAGCGAACAGATCGTCGAGGGTCACTTTCCGCACAGGGGCCATCTCGGCGCTCCGTTGCTTTCGAAGACGCGACTCGGCGATCTCGCGGGCAATCCGATCGTCTTTGGTGACCACAAATTCCTCGCCCGCCATCGGGACGCCGAGGAGCCCGACGACCTCGACGGGGATCGAGGGACCCGCTTCCTTGACCGACCGCCCGGCGTCGTCGAACAGAGCCCGGACCCGGCCGCTGAACGTGCCCACGACGAAGGGATCCCCCACCCGAAGCGTTCCCGCCTCCACAAGGACGGTCGCAACCGGCCCTCGTCCGCGGTCGATCTTGGCCTCCACGACAATGCCCTTCGCCAGCCGATCCGCGTTCGCGCGCAACTCCAGCACCTCAGCCTGAAGCAGGATCATCTCTAGCAGCGAATCCAGGCCTGTCTTCTTCTTCGCGGAGACCTCAGCGTAGATGGTCTCCCCGCCCCAGATATCCGGGACCAGCCCCCGCTCCGCCAGCGAGTTCTTGATGCGGTCTGGATTGGCCTCAGGCTTATCCATCTTATTGATGGCCACAAGGATCGGAACGTCCGCGGCGCGCGCATGATCGATCGCCTCGAGGGTCTGCGGCATGACGCCGTCGTCGGCCGCCACAACCAGAACCACGATGTCGGTCACCTTGGCTCCCCGCGCTCGCATGGCCGTGAAGGCTTCATGGCCCGGCGTGTCCAAGAACGTGATCGCCTTGCCGTGCGCTTGCACAACGTACGCGCCGATGTGCTGCGTGATTCCTCCGGCTTCGCCCTCCGTCACCTTGGTTTCGCGGATCGCATCGAGCAACGACGTCTTGCCGTGATCAACATGGCCCATAATGGTGACGACGGGCGGACGCGGGACCTGCCTGTCTTCCTGTTCACCCGGTTCTTCGAGCAACTCTTCGGGGGGCCGTTCGGCCACCATCTCGATCTTGACACCGAAGGATTCAGCGACGAGAGTGGCCGCCTCAGGGGGGATCGGCTGATTCAGGGGCAGCAGGGATCCCATCTCCATCAGCTTGCGGATCACGTCGGCGGGTTTTTGACCCACGGCTTCGGCAAAATCCTTGACGGTGAGCCCTTCCGCAAGTTTGACCGCCTTCAGGCGTGGCTTGGTGACCTCGGCGGGAGCGCTGGTCGTTGCATGCCGGGGCTTCTCCTCACGCCGGTGCATAGGCATCGCCCGCAAGTCCCGCCAACGGGTAGCGTCATCCCGAGTCGGCACCGGCTCGCTTTCCCGGCCGCGAACGGGACGGCGGATTTTCTTGTTTTTGTCCTTCAGGCCGCTCACATCAGTTGGCGGCGGCTCGATGACCGTTCCCTTCTTGCCACCCGGACGGCGGTCGGATTCAACCGCCGATGGGGTCGTGGGGGGAAAGCTGGGCAAGCTGGGCGGCGCGGCTGGAGGTGGGGGAGGCACGGGCGTGCTGTGCGGCTCAGGGCCTCTTGAGAGAACAGCCGGCGCTGGGGGCTCTGAAAGGGTTGGGGCGATCGCAGCGGCTGCGGCAACCTTGGGGGGCTCGCGAAGATCCGTGCTGATCGGGGCTGCCTCTTCCTCAGCCTTCAACGCGGCCAGGTCGGCGACGGCATGCAGCTCGCTCTGTCGCCGCTTGACCAGAATCAGCTTCTTCTCCGCCTTCACCGGCTCGGCCGGCGGAGGAGCTGCTTTCGTCGGCGCGGTGGCCCGGAGGGATGGCCCCTTGGTCTTCACCGAGGAGGAGTGCGCCTTGTCCTCTTTTTTCCCCCTCGCCTTGGGGACCTTAGCCGTCTCCTTTGTGGCCTTCGACGTGGGCTTCGCCAGGACTTGCTTGACGGTCTCTTCCTCGAGAGCGGTCATGTGGTTCGAGACCGTCACCCCCATGCCCCTGAGGTCACCGATGAGAGTCTTGCTCGGGACTCCGAGTTGCTTTGCTAGCTCAAAAACCCGCATGCCCTACACTCACTTGATTCTACCCCGTGGCTGCCCCGGCGTGCCCGCCCTCGATCGGATGGTCCGCCTCGACCGTCTCGTTCCCGTTGGCGTCGTTACCGTCCTGCTCCGCGGTCGCTGCAGCCGAGTCCGCTTCAACCATCCGAGCGTGTTGATCTTGCAACTGCTGCGCGATGGCGGCGCGAGTTTCTTGGTCCCGCACGATCTTTTCCTTCTCGTACTCGCTGGAGCCGATGATGTCGATCTTCCATCCGGTCAGCTTCGCGGCGAGCCGAACGTTCTGCCCGTTGCGCCCGATGGCCAGGGAAAGCTGGTTGTCGGCGACCACCACAAGCGCCGACTTCTTTTCTTCGTCCACGCCGACCTTTTCGATGACGGCGGGGTTCAAGGCCTCCGCGATAAACACCCGCGGGTCGGGGGTCCACGCGATGATATCGATCTTCTCGCCCCGCAACTCGCGCACCACGGCTTGGACACGCGATCCCTTCATCCCCACACAGGCCCCGACCGGATCAACGGCGCGATCACGGGACACCACGGCGATCTTGGTCCGATCGCCGGGCTCGCGCACCACGGCCTTGATCTCCAGAATCTTTTCAGCGATCTCGGGAACTTCCATCTGAAACAGCTTGATGATGAAGTTCGGATGGGTGCGGGAGAGAATCACCTGCACATCGCGAAGAGTCCGTTTGACCTCGAGAAGGTAGGCCTTGATCCGGTCCCCGCGCCGGTAGGTCTCGCGTGGTATCTGCTCGTGCGCCGGCAAGATCGCTTCCGTCTTGCCCAGATCCACGATGTAGTTGCGTCGTTCCTGGCCCAGGATGATTCCGGTGACCAAATCACCCTGCCGCGCCGAATACTCTCTGAGAACGACCTCCCATTCGGCCTCGCGAACTTTCTGAAAGATCACCTGCTTGGCGGTCTGCGCGGCAATACGACCAAATTCCTCCGTCTCAATCATGGACCCAATCTCGTCGCCTAGTTCGGCCTCGCTGTCCACCTTGCGGGCCTCTTCCAGCGCGACCTCGGATTTGGGGTTGGTCACCTGAGACACGATCTTCTTCAGCGAGATGGCCTCGATCTCACCACTCTTACGGTCAATCTTGACCTGAATATTCTCCGCCGCCCCGTACCGCTTCTTGGCAGCGGTGAGCAAGGCGGCTTCCACGGCCTCAAAGATGCGTCCCGCGTCAATGCCCTTTTCCCGCCCGATTTGCTCGATGACTGTGAGGAGTTCACGCCCCATATTCACGCGTCTCCGGATTCCGTCAAAATTCGACTTCCAGCCTGGCCTCCACGATCTCTGCCAATGGGAGTGCGACGATCTGCGTCTCGCCCTCCCCACGCCGCCCGGGGAGCAGCGCTTCCACCCTTACCTGGCTTCCTTGCAGTTGCTGAATCCTCCCGATCAGCACTGACTGCCCCAAAATCGGTTTGATCAGTTTGAACCGTGCCAACCGTCCCCGAAAACGATCATACTCACTCGCTTTCCGGATCGGACGGTCCAACCCCGGCGACGACACTTCCAGCAAGTACGCGTGTGAAATTGGATCTTCCACATCCAGCGCATGCCCAAGCAGGAGGTGGGCCCGCTCGCAATCCTCAATGGAAATGCCCCCGCTTGCTCCCCCGTCCTCCGGCATCCGTTCGATCACGACCCGGACCAGGGATTTCGGGTCGCGTCCCCGTACCTCCACATCGACGAGTGCCAACCCGAGTGAGGCAAGGATCGGCTCCACGATCCGCCCGACTGCGGAGCGAACCGTTTCAGACGCTCGGGCGGATCCTGGGGGAACGCCTTCGGTCAGCCCGTCAGGGTGGTTTCGACCCGCCATGAAACGAAAAAAGTGGGTTTTGGCCCACTTTCCAGGTGCCTACCCTACCACAAACAATTACGATAAAGCAAGGGGTAACTAGGCGTGCGAATCACCAAAACGGCTCATGAGGAGGCCGGTCACACGGCCCGTGGTCCCAGTTCCGATCCGGCGACCGTTGACTCGCACGACAGGCAGCACTTCGATCGTCGTCCCCGTCAAGAAGACCTCGTCGGCGGCGAAAAGGTCGGCCTCTGTCACCCTCTGTTCTTTGACTGGGATGCCCGCCGCCTGGGCCAATGCCAGCACCACCTGTCGCGTCACCCCGGATAAGAGCCACGGTCCCTCCGGTGGAGTTACGAGGGTCGCCCCTTGCACAACCATCACGTTGCTTGTCGTGCCCTCCAGAACGCACCCGTCACGCACGAACAACGCCTCAAACGCTCCGGCGTCGCGAGCCTGCTGTTTCGCTAGGACATTGGCGAGAAGGCAAACCGACTTGATGTCGCATCGAGTCCATCGGATATCGGGCACGGTCACCACGCTCGCGCCACCGGCATAGAAGGCAGCACCCGGAGGGACTAAAGCGCGGACCGTCAATACAACCGTTGGCTTCAAGGGTCCGCTGACGACATGGTCCCGCGGGCTGACCCCGCGGGTCACCTGAATATAGACCTTTGCTGCGGGATGACCGCTTCGCGTAACGGCCTCGGAAACCAACGCCGCCCACTGTTCCCGGGTGTAAGGCAAAGGAATCCCCAAGGCAGCCGCACTCCGATCGAGTCGCGCAAAGTGCTCCGCAGGCCGGTAGGGAACCCCGGCGTAAACGCGCAAAAGCTCGTACACCCCGTCACCGAACTGAAATCCCCTGTCCTCGACCGAGACATGGGCCTCGGATAGGGGCATGAAGGCATCATTGACGAAGGCGATATCAGGCACCCCTGGGTCTCATGCAATCGGTTACCGGGGTCCATCCTCGCCGCCGACCGTCACAACGTACACGCGACGGTCCTCGGCCGTAAACTTCCACCCCATCCGCTTCTCGAACACGATCCGATGGACGCCGGGTTTGAGCGCGCGAAACTCGAAGGCGCGTTTCCCGGAGTCCACGGCGTTCGCGCTCTCACCGATCGTGCGCTCATAATCGTCGTTGACCAAAGACAGCACCTCAGCCTCATAGGAGGGAACGTAAATCTCCCCCCGGGTCCGGTCTTCCCACAACCGGATGGTGATAGTCGTCCCCACGCGGGTCTCCAGAGCCTTTTCCTGTCTCCAGCCTTCACCGGTCATGACGGACATCGAGGGTTCCTTACAAAAGGTGCGGTATCTTACGAGAGACGACGGGGAGAGTCAAAGCCGCAATGTAAACCGAAGGTCAGCCCCTAAAGCCAGCCGTTCCCGCCGTACGAACCCGGCGTGAGTTTCGATAACATAGCGCGCCTTCTCTTGAGGCGGGCCGTAACTCGGACATGTCTCGCTCAGGCATGGCTTGGCGTCCTCCGTGATCAGCAGGACGCGCTTGGCTTCATCGAGCCAGATGATGTCCACAGGGAACCGATATTGGCGTGTGTTTCGGCGATGAAAATCCGCTCGCTCGAAGATGAACAGCATCCCCCGGTCAGAGGGGAGGGAATCCCGGAAGGCGAGCCCGGAGATCAGCATCAGCGGTCTGTCGCTGTCGGCGATTTCTACGTGCAGTTGGGCTCCGGACGGAAATGTGACCACCATGGACTCCGAACCTTGATTGGTCGTCATAAAATAGCTGCCTGCCATCAGCAAGGCAAGCGCGAGGAAAGCCAGCACGCCAAACCGGGTCGCTTGTGACTTCTCCATGAGTTCAGCCCGTCCAGAAAGTCCAGCCCCCGGTAAGGTGACGAGGCCTCGGGGACGAGGAAGCTAAATTAGGGCTTTTGTGCCTATAAAAACAGGCCTTCAGGCCTATGTCAATCGCCAAAAATCACGTTGACAACCCCCTTGGAGGCCTTTTAGAATGAGCTTTGCTTTTATCATATTTCTCTTGAGAGAGTAAGGAGCGCCGTCGCGTTACTGTACGCTAGAAGAAGGAGGCGAGTGTATGGCGTTACTCATAACCGATGAATGTATTTCATGTGGGGCCTGCCTCCCCGAGTGTCCCAACGAGGCTATTTTCGAGACCCGGAGCGATGCCGAGTCAAAGGGCAACCATGTCGGAGACGGCCAAGGCGTCGGCGACAGCATATACGTTATCACCCACGAGCGATGCACGGAATGCGTGGGGCACTTCGACGAGCCCCAGTGCGCGGCGGTTTGCCCGGTGGACAATTGCTGCATCTCGGATCCGACCTACCCGGAAGCAACGCAGGTTCTCCTTGAACGGGCCAAGAGGTTGAACCCAGATAAGGCCATTGATGAAAACAAAGTCTGGAGCGGCGTGCGCAACTAACTCACCGTGTCTCTCTAGCCATAGAGAAGCCCCCTCTTCCTCGCATCAGGAAGAGGGGGCTTCTTTGTTTTCACCAACCGCTTGTGTTCTCTATTTCACGATGACGATCGAGCCGCCCACGTGCCCCGGGTGCAAGTGGCAGTAAAACTTGTACACGGAGAGCGCCTGATCGAGGTCGCCCATGGGGACCGACACCGTCACTTCCTCGCCCGGTTTGACGACCTGCTTGACCTTCATTGCATCAATGGCGAACCCGTGGTCTGCATCCATCTTATTAATCAGCTTGAACACGAGAGGCCCGGCCGTCCGCTGGCCTGACCGCAATTCCACATCGCCCCCGCCAAGCCAAAACTTGGCGCCCTGAATCTCCACTGCGACGAATTTACCATCCTGCGCCTGCGCAGGCGTTCCCGACAAGAATCCGATCGCGATGAACAAGAGCATCAACAACAGAGTCAACTTCTTCATACAGGCTTCCTCCTTTGGTTTTGCTTATCAACAGAAAGATGTGGTTGTGATGAAATCGGGTCGGGTGCACGACACCGGAGGATGCTTGCTGGTCTAAAGCGTGCCCCAGTTTTTAAAATAGCGCAGCAGATCTCGAACCGACAGAATTCCAACTATTTTGCCATCTTCCGTCACGACTAAGTGCCGGATGTGCCGTTCCGCCATCAGATCGCTCGCTTCGTGGGCCGAACGGTCGATCTCGATGGTGATGATCGGAGCCATCATCACCTCTGAAACACGGACGCGTCGGGCGTCCCCCTCCCCAGCCAAGACCTTGCGGACCAAGTCGGTCTCACTGACCACGCCGATGTACCGAGAGCCCTCGGCCACCAGAAGCGCGCCGACCCGAGCGTCCCGCATGGTCCGAGCAGCCTCGACGACTAGCGCAGTGGGGAGCACGCTCAGGATCTGCCGGCTCATCATTACCGCCAGCGGTCTCTGGATGGCCGATCCCCCCATGACCATGACGGGCGGATTCTAGAGGAGCCTCCGTCCGCAGTCAATAGGGCAGGGCATGTGCTATACTCCACTGCAATGCGAGGCGCTATAGGACTGGAGGCGGACACGTGAACATCAGCGTCATCGGCACGGGGTACGTCGGACTAGTGACCGGGGCCTGTTTTGCCGAGTTCGGAATCCATGTGACCTGTATGGACAAGGACGAGCGTCGCATCGCCGCGCTGGAGAAGGGAGAAATTCCCATCTACGAACCCGGTCTGTCGGAACTTGTCCAGAAGGGGCTCGCTGAGGGACGTATCGCCTTCACGACCAACTTGGGGCGGGCCGTCGAAAGCGCCCTGGTGATCTTCATTGCCGTTGGGACTCCTTCCCGTAAGGATGGATCGGCAGACCTCTCGTTCGTCGAAGATGTCGGACGTGGAATCGCCGCCAACCTGAACGGCTACAAGGTGGTCGTGACCAAATCCACGGTCCCGGTCGGGACCGGAGATCGGTTGCGCGACCTCATCGGCCGTCACGCAGGAAAGGAGGCCTCCTTCGATATCGTGTCGAACCCGGAGTTTCTTCGTGAGGGATCCGCCATCGAGGACTTCATGCGACCGAATCGGGTGGTGATCGGCGCCAGCAGTCCCCAAGCGGTGGCCGTCATGCGCGACCTGTATCGCCCCCTCTACCTGATCGAGACCCCGTTCGTGTTCACGGATGTCGCCACCGCCGAGATTATCAAGTACGCCTCCAACACCTTCTTGGCGACCAAGGTCTCGTTCATCAATGAAGTCGCGAACCTCTGCGAACGGGTCGGGGCCGACGTTCAGGTGGTCGCCAAAGCGATGGGCCTCGACCAGCGGATCGGCTCGAAGTTTCTTCACCCCGGCCCGGGCTACGGCGGGTCGTGCTTTCCGAAAGACACTGCGGCCCTGATCCAAACGGGGCAGCAAGCCGGATGCGTGATGGAGGTCGCCGCGGCGGCGACGCGGGCGAACGTCCGACAGCGGGCGCGCATGGTGGATAAGATTCGGGAGTCCGTCGGGGGACGGCTGCAAGGCAAGCGGGTGGGGGTACTGGGTCTCTCGTTCAAACCCAACACCAATGATCTGCGCGACGCCCCGTCTCTGGAGATCATTCCGAGGTTGCAGCACGAAGGAGCAGAAATCCAGGCTTACGATCCTGCCGCGATGGATGAGGCACGGACGCTCTTGCCCAACGTCACGCTCTGCGCCAACGCCTATGACGCAGCCGCGAGCGCCGATGCCTTGGTGCTCATGACCGAATGGAATCAGTTCAGGAATTTGGATCTGGAACGCCTTAAGGCTGGCCTCCGGTCGCCGGTCTTCGTAGACCTCCGCAACGTGTATGAGCCTGCCCGCATGGCCGCGCTCGGCTTCCAGTACACCTCTATCGGCCGCCCCACGCCCGTCCCGAAGGGAACGGAGTAGCCACCTTACATCACTTCGGTTTTCGGCTTCGGCTTGAACCCCATCCGGTCCAGCAGCTTCCGGATCTTCGCCTGAAGAGCTTCATCCGCGCCCAGCATGACTTCCGTCAGAGGCTCGACGGCCGGTTTCCCGATCTTTCGCACGATTTCCGAGGCGGCCTGCCGCAGGTCGTCGTCCTCATGCGTCAGCAGGCTGGCCACGGCCGGCACGCTCGGCGCCCCGATCTTGATAAGGGAGTCATAGGCCCGTTGCCGAATATCGTTGACCTCGTCCGTGAGGGCCTCGATGAGAGGGCCCACCGCGCGCGCGTCCCCTACCGTGCCCAGGACCTCCACCGCGTATTTGCGGGTGAGCCAATGGCCCTCCTTGAGCGCAGCAAGCATCTCCTCGGCGCGCGTCTTGTTCGCATCCCGCGACCGGATCGTGAAGCCCTTGACGATGCGTCGCTTGGCGGTCCCCGAGTGCAGGGTTCCCTGAATCCCGACGCCCGGCTCTTCTTCGATGACCCGAACCGTGACGCCGTCTCCAGGCTTGAGCTTCTTGAGTTCCTCCAAGAGCTCTTCCCCGACTTCCAACACGACCGTCTTGCCTTCGTAAGCCAGGAGTTCGATTTCCATGGTCCGGGCTTCGAGATCCACCTTGACGACCTTTTCGGAGATCAGATTGAACCCGTCCTTCTTGATCCCGGGGCCGCCTTTCGCGATCTGAATTAATTTCGGTGCTTCATCAGCCATGCCTGTGTCTCCTTTGCCTTACGCGTTCGGCGGGGTCCACCCCAAGCTCGACAACGCCCCTTCCGCCGTTTCCCGGACCATTTCGTTTTCATCCTCCAACAGCGGGAGGAGGACGTCCACGGCCCCGCGGTCTTGCAACCGGGCCAGCGACTCGGCCGCATTCCGCCGCACCAGCCAGTCTTCGTCCCTGAGCGCTTCCCTTAATCCCTCCGCCGCACGCTTATCCCCGATCAAACCCAGTGCCTCGGCGGCGTGGCGCTTCACCATCCAGTTGCCCCCGGCGAGACCGTTCAGAAGACCATCCACGGCGCGTGGATCCGGGATCTTTTTGAGGGCCCTGGCCGCTTCTTCGCGCACCGCCTGATCGGTCAGCGCCTCCATCAGGCCTTCCACCGCCCGCGGGTCCCCGATCTTCTCGAGCGCCTCGACGGCTGCCAACCGGACCGCACCGTCCCGATCCTTGAGGGCGGTCAAGAGCGCAGCGATGGCCCGTTCGTCTTTCAGACGCCCTAGAGCCGCCGCAGCCTGCTCCCTGACCGCCCATTCGTCGTCCCTCAACGCTCCAAGCAGCGGTTCGACCGCTTCGGCCCCGACTTGAACAAGGGCCTGTCGGGCCGCCTCTCGAATGACTCGATCCTCGTCTGCAAAGAGCCCGATCAAGCGCTCGATCGCAGCCGGACCCATCTGCCCGAGACTGGCGGCCGCGTGATTCCGCAACTCATCGTTGTCGTCACGCAAAGCCGCGAGGAGTTGTTCGATGCGGCGATCGGCCTCATTCATCCGTCTGCTGTCCTTTTGCAGCCTGGGGGTTGGTGACCGACACCTCGCTGTCCCAGTCGTCGTCTTCTACCTTACTCGCTGCAGGGTGTTCCTCTGCCTGCAGCTTCTCCAACTTATCCAACATCAAGCCGCCGAGGTAACTGACCAGCCCGTCCCGGTCTGATTTCATCGTTTGAATAAGCTTGCCGTGGGGTAGTAAAACCTTCACGTCCTTGATCTTTGACAAGGCTTCGGTGGCCGCCAGGCGGGTCGTCCGGTCCTCGATGGCCGCCACCAACACATCCACCGACCGCGAGTCGCCGAATTCACCCAATGCCTTGATGCAACTCTCCCGGACCCCCATATCCCGGTCGGTCTTCGCCTTGTGGAGCAGGGGTTCGACGGCCCGGAGGTCTCCGATAATCCCGAGGGCTTGGGCGGCGGCCTCCCGGACCACCCACAGATCGTCTTCCAACGCTTCCAAGAGTTCCGAGACGGCGGGACGCCCCAGAGCAATCAGACCCATCGACACGCCGATCCGCGCTTCTTCCAGGGCCACCGTGTCATCACTATCCCGCAGCCGGTTCAAGATCTCGGCAATCCGCTCTCGTAGATCGGAAATGCGTTTGAGCGACCGAGACGCGGCCTCGCGCAGATCGGGATAGGCCATCGCTTCAATCCAGGCATCAACGCTGCGGGGATCCGCCAGTTGTTCCAGCGCCACCGCGGCCATCTGGCGAGCCGTTGGATCCTGGCTTTTCAGCGTGGCGACCAGCGGCTCCAATGCGCCGGGATCCTTTAAACGCCCCAGAACTGCGGCGGCGGTGTCGCGATGAGCCTCTTCTTCCAGCAATTGGACCAACGTGGCGAGGGACGCCGCATCCGACACATGCCCGATCGCTTCCGCCGCCGCTTCGCGGACGTTTGGATCAGGGTCCTTGAGAAGGCCCACCACCGGCACGCCGGCGGTCCGGTCCTTGATCCGCCCCAGCATGCGCGCCGCTTCGGCACGCAGGCGCGGGTTTTCATCCGAAAGCGACGCAAGCAGGCACCTCACGGCTTCCGGGCCGCGCTTCAACAACTCGGCCGTGGCGTTCATCCGCTTCCAGTCTTCCTCGTGGATGAGCTCCTTGACCAGGTCCTCTGTCTTGTCCTTCTTGGCCATACACTTTCAGCCCGAGCTTAGCCTTTAGCCTTATCCGCTGTCGCTTGGCCTGCTGTCCCCTCCTGACCCTCCTCGGGCGGGGTCCAGCCCAACTGCCCAAGAATATCCAACAAACAGGCCTGCAAGGCGGATTGAGCGTCCAGACGGTTAGTGGCGAACGACATAATGTTCTCGCTGATCGCTTCCACCTTGGACGCCTCGGGATCGTTGTAAAATTCCACCACTTGGTCAATGACCTGAGGACCGAGCTCCACCAATGCAATAGCGGCCTTCTCGCGAAGCTGTGTGATCTTCAAAGCCAGCAAAAGCGCCGGGACGCTACGCAAGTCATTGATATGACCCAATGCCAATGCCGCCTGCTCCCGGATGAACCACTCTTCGCTGACGATGCACCCCGGCATCGGCGTGCCTTTGAGACTAATGCCGACTCCTTCCAGAACCCGGATCAGGGGCTCGACGGAGCGTGGGTCGGCGAGCATCCCCAGGGCCATGATCGCCCGAACCCTGACAGAGCCGTCCTGCATGGCCTCGATGAGGGCGGGTACCGCGCTGGGGTCGCCGATCATGCCCAGCGCGATGGCGGCGTCTTCCCGCACCGCGCGGTCCTTGTCTTTCAACAACGCAATCAGTCCGGGGACAGGCCGTGAGTCCCGCAACCACGACCGGCCGGTTGGATAGTCGCTGGTGATCCCCCCCAAGGCCTGGACCGAATGCAGGCGCACCTGAAAATTCTCATCTTTGAGGCCTTCGATTAATGGCTCGACCGTAGCCTCTCCGACCTGGGTCAGCGCAATCGTCGCGCTCACACGTACCAGCTTGGAGGAGTCTTTGAACAGGGCTATCAGGCCCTTGATGGCTTTGGGGTCACCGATCCGCCCTAAGGCTTCGGCCGCCACCGTTTTAACCGCGCCATCACGGTCCCGCAAAGCGCCAATCAACCCGTCAACCGCCCGCTTGTCCTTAATCAGGCCGAGCGCCCTGGCCGCACTCTCCCGAACTCGCCACCGCTCGTCTCGAAGGGCCGCCACCAACCGTTCGACGGCCGGCACCCCGATGGTGACAAAGTCCTCCACCGCCCCATCCCGACAATCCTTAATCAGATCGCCCAGCATCGGAACCACCACTTCGATGACACGGGGACCTCCGATCCTCGCCAGTGCATGGCCCGCATACATCCGGACGGACCAGTACTCGTCCTGCAAGGCCTCGATCAGGGCGTCCGCCTCGCTGGGGCCTGCCTGCCCGACAAGAGCCTGGGCCGCCTCCTCCCGGGTCGCATCGTCCGGGTCGGTCAGGGCTTCCAGCCAGTCTGCAAGAGTGTTTGCCATCTTACCTACCTTCTTTCTTCTTTCATTTCATGACGACTTTGGGGCGCCATCCGACTTCAGAGAGGATGGCCCTCGCGTGAAACAGAATGTTCGAATCCGTCTCGACCTTCATGGCCTCCAGCAGAGGACCCGCCACTCGGAGGCCTAATTGGCCCAAGGCCCCTGCGGCATTGGCCCGCAGCCGTGTATCTTTGAGCGCTCGGATGAGCGGATCAATTGCCCGATCCTCCCCGATTTCTGCAAGGGCGCCGATGGCAAAGATCTGCACTTCCATCTCTTCCACGTCCAGCTCACCGGACTCATCTCCGCAGACCGAGACCTTGCGGACGTTGGCCGGCCGACCCCTACCGGTCACCACGTCAATCAGCGTGTCCACGGCCCGCGGGTCCTTGAGTTTGCCCAGGGCCTCCACCGCGAAGGGCCTGACGTCCAAATCCGTCAGGGCCTTGGTGAGCGGCTCTAACGCCGCGACGCCCCCGATGCTCCCCAACGCCTTCGCGGCATCCTGGCGGACCGCCGCGTCGCGGTCATTGAGCATCACCTGACACAACGGCCCAACCGCTTCTTCCGCGCCGATCTTCCCCAGGGCTTCGCACGCATGGAGCCGCAAGATCCATTCCTGGTGCCGCAATGCCGCGAGCAGCGTCGCCAAAGCCGGCCGGCCGATGCGGGCCAAGGCGCCGGTCGCATCCGCGCGGACCGCCTTGACATGATCAATCAGAAGGGGAATCAGTGGCTTAACGGCCCGTTCGTCTCCAAGGACGCCAAGGCCTTTGGCGGCGTGCATGCGGACGACCCAATTGGGGCTGGCCAGGCATTCAATCAACGGTTCCAGAGCACGCTGATCCCGCAGGTCCTTGAGAATGGACACCGCGGCTTCTTGCACGTTGCCATTCGGGTCCTGCAAGACCGAGATCAGGGTCGGGACCGCCGCCTGGCCGATTTTCCGCAAAGCCGCGGTCGCCGCATCCCGCACGGCTCGGTCCTCGTCATGGAGAACCTCCACGAGCGGACCGACCGCTCTGGGATCGGCAAACTCCCCCAGGAGCGTGGCGGCCTCCTCCCGAAGCGCCCAGTCCTCGTCCTTGAGAGCCGCTATTTCCTCGAGTACACGATCGCTCATGGATTGATCAAGTTAGCACACGGTTTTAAGCATGGTCAACTTTACGGATGGGCCTGGCGCCAGTTCTTGCCGACGCCGACATCCACCTTCAGCGGCACCGCCAACTCCATGACCCTCTCCATCTCCTCAGTCACCGCTTTGCGGACAGGGTCCAGTTCGGACTCCGCCACCTCGAAGATCAGCTCATCGTGGACCTGGAGAATCATCTTGGCTGATAGTTTCTCGGCCACCAGCCGACGCCGGACGGCCAGCATGGCGAGCTTGATGACATCCGCCGCCGTGCCTTGAATCGGCGTGTTCATAGCCATCCGCTCCCCGAACCCCCGCTGCGTCGGGTTGCCGCTTTGCAATTCAGGAATCGGGCGCCGGCGGCCGAGCAGAGTCGTCACGTATCCGTTCTGTTTGGCCTCCGCGATCGTCCGGTCTAGGAAGGCCTTCACTCCCTGGAAGCGCGCGAAGTACGCGTCAATGTATTTCTTGGCCTCCTGCTGTGAGATCCCTAACTGGGAGGAGAGCCCGAAGGGACTGATCCCGTAGATGATGCCGAAGTTGACCGTCTTGGCCACCCGTCGCATGTCCTTCGTAATCTGTCCTCCCGGCAGACCGAAGATTTCTATGGCTGTGGTCGTGTGAATGTCCTCTCCTCGAACAAAGGCCCCGATGAGGACAGGGTCTTGGGAGAGGTGCGCGAGGATGCGAGGTTCGATCTGGTTGTAGTCCGCCGAAAGCAACAAGCAGCCAGCCTCGCTGACAAACGCCTCACGGATTCGCCCGCCCCATTCCCCCTTGATGGGAATGTTCTGGAGGTTCGGTTCCGACGACGAGAGCCGCCCGGTCGCCGTGACGGTCTGGTTGAGCGAGGTGTGCAGGCGGCCCGTCTCGGGGCTGACTAGCAGAGGCAAGGCTTCCACGTATGTGGACTTCAGCTTGCTGAGACTGCGGTAGTTCAGGATATCGGCCGGCAAGTCATGCTGCACGGCCAGTTGCGTCAGCACCTCCTCGTCCGTGGAGTAGCCGGTTTTGGTCTTCTTGATGGGCGTCAGCTTGAGTTGCTCGAAGAGGACCTCGCTCAATTGCTTGGGCGAATTGACGTTGAACTCCGCGCCGGCCTTTCGATAAATCTCATCAAGGATCCCTGCGAGCTGTTGACCAAGCTCTTTCGCCAAGCGGGCCAGGGCGGCGGTGTCCACGCGGAACCCGTTCGCTTCGATCTCGGCCAGCACGACGGTCAGAGGAAGCTCCACTCGCTCGAAGAGATCCCTCAGTCCATCGGCGGCCAGCTTCTCGGCCAGGACCGCCTTCAGGCGGGCAACGGCATTGGCCGCGGCCCCCGCCCGCGCCGCGGCCTCCTCTATCTCCACCACATCGAAGAGATCACCCTTTTTCGGCTTCTTCGAGCCAGCGACGCCTCCCAGCGACTCCGAGAGATATTCCTGGCTGATGATCTCCAGCGCCGGGGCGCGACGGTTGGGGTTGAGAAGAAACGCGGCCACCATCGTATCGAAGCCGGGTTCTGTCGGTGAGATGCCGGCCCGTCTCAAGGCGATCCACGCAGTTTTGAAGTCGTGCGCGTAGATTTTCGTGGACGGATCATCCACAGCCGCTCGGACGGCCGCCAACCCCGCCTCCCCGTGAAGATAGACGGGCTTCCCAGGATAAGGGCACATCCCCACGCCCATGATGGCCGCCCTCAGGGGATCCGCCCCCGTTAATTCGCACTGGATCGCCACTTCGCCCGAGGCCCTGATGTCCTCCAAAAGGCGCGTAATGGTCGCCGGATCGTCGAGCACGACGACGCGTTCCTGGGGGTCTCGCTCCTCATCCCCCTCGGGTTGTATCCCTTTGAGCAAGCCCCAGAACTCCAGCTCGCGAAAGAGGGCGGTCAGGTCGGCGCCCCGCGCCTCGCCGAGCCGGAACCGGTCTCGGTCGAAAGATACCGGACAGTCGGTCACTATAGTCGCGAGGGTCCGGCTCAGGCGCGCGTCCTCCGCGTGCGCCTCCAACAGGTCCCGGAGCTTTTCGCTTTTCACATCGGGAAGGCGCGTCAGGAGGTTTTCAATCGAGCCGAACTCGGCGATGAGCTTTCTGGCCGTTTTCTCGCCGACGCCCTTCACGCCGGGAATATTGTCGGTGGCGTCCCCCATAAGGCCCATGACCTCGACCACGCGGGCCGGCTCGACCCCGAAGCGATCGAGACAGTCCTTTTCCGTAAAAGTCTTATCCTTCACGGAGTCGAAGATGCGGATCGCGGGCGTTAAGAGTTGGAACATGTCTTTATCACCGGTCACAATGACTACATCCAGCCCTTGCGACGCGGCTTGGACGGCCAGCGCGCCGATGAGATCATCTGCCTCGTAGCCCTGGAGCTTCACGACCGGGATCGCGTAGGCCTCGACCACACGGTGGATATAAGGCACTTGTTGCGACAGGGCGTCGGGCATCGGAGGCCGGTGGGCTTTATACTCCTTGAATTCTTCGTGGCGAAGGGTCGGCCCCTTTTCGTCGAACGCCACGGCCAGGTAGTCCGGCCGCCGCTCGCGGACGATCTTCTGCAACATGGTCGTGAAGCCGTAGATGGCGTTGGTGGGTAAGCCGGTCGAGGTGGAAAGAGCGGGAAGGGCGAAAAAGGCGCGGTAGAGATAGGCGCTCCCGTCAATGAGGTAGAGGATCGGGCGGTCCTTCATTTACCGCATCGTAGCACCTCCCTCATATCGGGACAAGCCGGTTTACTAGTGAACGTAGGTCCATGTATAATGATTTTAGGGTAGTCACAACAAGCGCAATCCAACACGGAGACCGGCTATGAGGCAGCTTCTGATTCCCGTCCTGGCAGGAGCGCTGGGATGGTTCCCCCTCTCAGGAAACATCCTCCAAGCCGCAGAGCCTGGCGCCGCAGCGCCTCAGGTCGAGATCAAAAAACATTCGACGGGAAAAGAGGCAACGGTCCGACACGGCGAGAAGGAATGGTTCATTCTCATTGACGTTGATCAGGATCGGACCATGATCATCCGGACCGAATCCAACAAGGGCAAAGAAACGAAGAATACGCCAGAGATCATCGAGCGCCCGATGTCCAGCGCCGAGGTTGACCGGATCATCAACGATTTCATCAGCGGGATTAAGTCCACGATCAAACCCTGACCAGACCGAGTCCACCCGTGAAGAAACCGAAGTTCGTCATCTTCGCCCACGGCGGCACCTACGACAAGTTGCATCAGGCTGCGACGATCGGCCTGACGGCCGCCGCCATGGGGAAGGACGTCTATGTCTTCTTGATGTTCTGGGCCATCAAGAAGCTGGCGATGGGTGAGCTGGACCGGATCGACTTCTCCCCGGCCTACGAGGCGCACGCGGATGAGGTGGCCCGCATGATGATCGAAAAGAAGGTGCCGAAGATCACCGAGATGTTTGCGGAGGCCAAGCAAGTCGGCAGTTTCAAACTGATCGCCTGCAGCGCCGGCCTGGAGTACATGAGCGTGAAGCATGAGGACCTGGCCTCGAAGGTGGACGATGTGTTGGGGCTTCCGCTCATCCTGAATCTGGCCGCCGACGCCGAGACCACCCTGTTCATCTAGCCCTCACCGCGATTTCCCCACCCCGACCCGATCGCAGTAACCGGCAAGCTTGCACTGGGTGCAGAGCGGGGAAACCGGCTTGCACAGGTTCTGGCCGAACGGCACCAGCAGATCGTTGAAAATAATCCAATGCCGCTTGGGCAGTTTGCGTCGTAAGGCCTTCTCGCTCTCCGCGGGAGTTCGAGTCCGAATATAGCCCCACCGATTGCTGATCCGGTGAACGTGGACGTCGACGCAGATTCCGGGCTTGCGATACCCGAGTGTCACGACGAGGTTGGCGGTCTTGCGGCCCACGCCCTTAAGCGTCAGCAGTTCCTCAATTTCATCAGGGACACGACCGCCGTAACGCTCCAAAAGGTCTCGGCAGATGCCGTGGATGTGGCGCGCTTTCGTCCGATAGAAGCCGACGGGGTAGATCGCGCGCTCGATCTGCCGACGAGGCACGGCCAGCATCGCCCGCGGGGAGGTGGCGAGGCGGAAGAGGCGCTCTGACGCCTCGGCCGTCGTCTGGTCTTTGGTCCGGAGGCTTAGGACTGTGGAGAGCAAAATTTGGAACGGGTCGTTCGAGGCCTTCGCCACGACACCGACGATCGGCTCCTTCCAGCGGCGAATCTCCCGCTTGAGGATCCGGATGGCAGTGTCGATATCGCGATTTTTCACTTTGACAGGCGGTGGACGAAAGGAGGGAGAAAAAGAGTCAGGCCGAGAGAGAGGCGCTTAGGCCATCCTGTGCTTGGCCAGCCACTTCTGACGCCGGCGTTGCGCTTCGCGTTCCTTGTTCTTCTTTTTTAAGCTGGGCTTCTCGTAAAACCGCCGCCGCTTGAGTTCCCGAAAGAGGCCCTCGCCGGCAAGCTTCTTCTTGGCGATCTTCAGAGCCTTCTCGACGTTGTTATTAAAGACTTTAATCTCCATCCCGTCGCTCCAACTTCTGTTGCTCTCGCTAAAAGGCAAAACAATCTAGCACAGATCAGAAAGGAAGAGCAAGGGTTTGGGGCGTCGGTTTGTGACAGAAGAGGCGAGAAGACAGGTATACCCGGATGACCCAAACCTATTGGATCTCCAGGGAGTTATCAGATACGGGCGTGGGCCAATGAGGCCACCGCACAGCCTTTGACGGAACAGGGAGTCTCCCCACCCATCGGCGCGGCGGGATGATCCGAGTTATCCGTGGGATGATACCGGTGATACCAGGCGCACTCCATGTCATACGCCTCAGAGACTTTCGAGGTGTACTCGAACCAGAAATACCGGTACTTCCCCTCGCTGGCCATGCGCTGGAGTTCCTCGGCGAGGTTCCCATCGGCGCGGCCTACCCGATCGGCCATCCTCCCATTGCGTGACAAAATAAAGGCACCCGGTGATGCCTCAGTCACGAAAAGGTGGATGTACTTCAAGTTATATGGCCCCGACATACGCACCTCCATACCAAGTTTGCTCGACCCGGCGCTTCGGTTATTACCCTACCAGCAACGCGAATAGCCGCAGCTACATTTCTCGCAGTTCTCCGTATGCATCAATGGTCCCCCGCAGTCAGGGCACGGCAGGCCCTCCGGGCGCGTGGCCAAGACCCCTACGGTGGACTCTTGCTGCTGCCCCGGCGGGTGATAGCTGGCCAGGGCCTTGGCGATAGCGTCCCAGAGGGAGAGGACCCGATTTGCCCCTACACCATAGGGATTGCCGTCCTGAATACCGATCAACTGCCTGGTAATCTCGTGGAGCGGGATGCGGTAGCGGAGAGCAAGACTGATGAGGCGGCAGACGCATTCAAGGTCGGCCTGAATCATCCCGCCAGCCTTGGCCACGGTGGCGAACGTCTCGAACGGCTCCCCGTTCAAGGAATTGATGGTGAGGTACATCTTGCCGTAGCTCGTATTGATGGCGATCGTCTCGCCGATCACCCGAACCGGCCGTTCCAACTTGATCGGTTGCGGTCTCGGGGCAAAGACCTCCGCGTGCGAGGGGCCCGCTTCCGCCTTCACCGGGTGCTTGTCGCTAGCCGGCGAAGGCGCACCGGTCACGGCCGTCGCCTTTTCTTTTTCTTTCGTTGAGACGCCGACGTTCAGAACCTGTTCTTCGCGGCTCCCATCGCGATAGACCGTAATGCCTTTGCACCCAAGTTCATGGGCCATCAGGTAGGCCTTCATGACATCGTCCACGGTAGCCTGAGCCGGCATATTGATGGTCTTGGACACGCCGCTATCGGTGTATTTCTGGAAGGCTGCTTGCATCCGGACATGCCACTCCGGCGATACATCGTGGGATGTGGCAAAGATCTTCTGCCACCGCTCGGGGACTTCCGAGATGCCCCGGGCCGAGCCGTGATTGGCAAGAATCTTATCCAGCAGCCCGTCCTGCCAGAACCTTTCCTGCTTGGCGGTCTCAATGAAGTGGTCGAGGACATAGGGCAGATGCTCCCCATCCATCACATTTTTATACCAGATGAGGCTGAATTCCGGCTCGCAGCCTCCCGAGGTATCCGCGATCATGCTGATCGTGCCGGTCGGGGCCACAGTGGTCACATAGGAGTTGCGCACTCGCTGGCCGCGTGCCTCGTGGAGGGAGCCTTTCCAGGAGGGGTACACGCCCCGCTTCTCGGCCATGCGCATGGACTCGTCGTAGCCGACCTCGGAAATGAACTTCATGACCCGGGCACCCATCTCCACGCCCATCTCCGAGTCATACTGGATGCCCAGTTTGAAGAGCATGCGGGCGAAGCCCATCACGCCGAGGCCGATCTTTCGGTTGTCCTTGGTGCACTTCTCGATCTGTGGAATCGGGTACTTGTTCATATCAATGACATTGTCGAGGAAATGCACGGAGGTCCGGATGGACCGATCCATATGCGCCCAATCGATCTCGTACCGTCCGTCCTCGGTGCAGCTCATATGGGTTTCGACGTTGATGCTCCCGAGATTGCACGACTCGTACGGGAGCAGGGGCTGCTCGCCGCAAGGATTGGTGGCTTCGATCTTCGCGTAGTGAGGCGTGGGGTTCGTCCGGTTGGCCTGGTCAATGAAGAAGAGTCCCGGCTCGCCGTTGCGCCAGGCCGACTGCGCAATTTTGTTCAGGACTTCGCGGGCGTTGAGCTGTTTGACTACCTTGTTCGTACGGGGACTGACGAGATCATACTTCTCCCCCTTGAGCGCGACCTCCATGAAGACGTCCGTGACCGCAACACTGATGTTGAAGTTCGTCACTTCCTTCGTGTCGGTCTTGCAGGTGATGAACTCCAGAATGTCCGGGTGATCCACCCGCAAGATCCCCATGTTGGCGCCTCGCCTGGTGCCACCCTGTTTGATGTGTTCAGTAGATTGGTTATACACCTTCATGAAGGACACGGGGCCGGAGGCCACCCCGCCGGTGCTTCGCACCGTATCGTCCTTCGGGCGCAGACGGGAGAACGAGAAGCCTGTCCCGCCGCCGGTCTGGTGGATGAGCGCTTGGTGTTTCAGCGTGTCATAGATGCCCCCGATCGAATCTTCGACCGGCAGAACGAAGCACGCAGCAAGCTGCTGCAAGGGCCGACCGGCATTCATGAGAGTCGGCGAGTTGGGCAAGAAATCCAGACGCGTCATCAAGTCGTAAAATTCCTGCTGGGTCGCCTGTACCGCTTGCGGCGTGGCCCCGTACAGCGCGTCGGCCTCGGCTAGGTTCTTCGCCACACGGCGGAACATGCCCTCAGGCGTTTCGATCACTTTTCCGTTTTCATCCTTTGCCAGGTATCGTTTCTGCAGAACGCGCAACGTGTTCTGAGAAAGCCGCAGAGGCCTCTCCCCTTTCACTGCAGAATCAGTCACAGATGCAGCTTTCATTCCGGTCCACCCCCCTTATTCAAGATGCCTGACCTTACAGTAAGAACAATGAAAACGAACGGCAGGGCCATACGCATTCCGTCGCGCACAAGTCAGCCGAGGATCGCCGTCGCACCATGGCCTCGCCGATGCCCGAAAGGAGGCTTATAGCGAGCGACCCAATGCCGCTGTTTCTTCCGAGCGCTGCCGTGACCGTCGGTCTGATACCACTCAAAGTACCGCACGCCCGGGACATCGTTTTCCCGAAGATGCCCCATCAACCGTTCACGCAGGCCACACGAGTCGACACTACCAATAAATAAAATATTCTGATTCTGATCCCGCAAGACGTAGACACCCTGGACCTGCGGGACGACAATAAGATTATTGCGGTTCCATCCTTTCGGCTGCTCCACCCTCGTAATCATTTTGCTAGTACCTCTTACTCGTACCTTGCCTTCTAGATATTGCGGGAGCCTGAAACCATCATCACAGTATCTTGATTCGTAAAACGGGCCGACTACTACCATAACGACTCGCGTCTGTCAAGGAAAAAATACCATATCTAGACATTCTTATAATTGATAGGGGCATATATTGTGGAAATGTCTGGGTCTAGAGCAAGGACAGACAGTGCGATAGATGGGGATGGGTTGTGTACAACCTAGATTAAGACTGGCGTACGCTACAAAACCTATTGTTTTTTAAAGCAAAGAGCGTCACGAAGAGCGCATATAAGGAAGGCAGGCTACTTGGTTTTCTTAACGTAGGCCTTGTAGTGGATAAAGCCGTCGCTTCGCTCCTCTTCGAGCCCTAGGAAATCATGGCCCGTGGTTTCACACCAGGCCGGCATGTCCTCCTTAATCCCTTCATCATCGGAAACCACTTCGAGGACTTGGCCGATCGCCAGTTCCTTTATCTTCTTCGATGTCTTGATAATGGGCATCGGGCAAAACAACCCTAACGTATCGAGCTGCACATCACACTGAATGGCCATACAGTTTCCCTAGTGGAAATTAGATGAAGAGGTTGACCTGGGCGTCTTTCGCCTCAGCAAGGTAGGTCGAAACTCCGGCAAATTGATCGATCCCATCCATCAACGTGTCCTTCGTGATGCCCAGCAGGCCGAGGGTGGTCGTACAGGCAATGAACCGGACCCCCAGGTCCTTGGCCATCTCCATGAGCTCGGGGACGCTGGGCATACGGTTCTGCTTCATCACCAGCTTCATCATGCGGGTCCCGAGACCCCAGAAGTGAAAACGTGACAAGGGTAACCTGTCGGCTCCTCCTTTATTTAGCAAGCCGAACATCCGCCGTATCCAATCCTTAGCAGTGCCACGAACACCCTGGCGCCTGATAGCGTTCAGCCCCCAGAACGTAAAAAACATGGTGACCTGCATGCCCATTGACGCCGCGCCCGTCGCGATGATAAAGGCCGCCATGACGCGGTCCATGTCGCCGCTCAGGACCACCAAAGTTACCCGTTCCGGTTTGCTCTCTTGTAACTCCGCGAGAGCCACTTGTGGGTCGAGTTTTACTGTGCTCATGCCATCACCCCCAATGAAAGTCATCGGGGAGGTCGGGGTCCCCAAGGACCCAGAAACCTCCCCGATTCCCCTCTAGCATCGCAAGAACACTTTAATACGCACTACTCTGGCTTGTCAAGAATGGAGCCGACAACATTTTCAGCCCATAAGTGCATTCAACGCATTGATAACATTATAAATATAGACTCTACGCATCTTCTAGTCGTCCACGTACCTATCTTCATATCTGTCCTCGATCCCTTCTGTGACAACGTCTTTTAGTTCCGGTTGGCCACGCCGAAGCAGCGCATAGCCTTCCTTGCGTATACGTTCGGCCTTTTCGGCAACCAGCCGAGGTGGCATCCGATAGTGCAGCAGCACAAGACTGAAGATCTCGATCGAGGTCTCGAACTCTTCCGGCACCACTTGATTCGCCCCCAAGGCCAGCAGGTCGTCGATTTCTCTCAAATAGCGAGTTCGGGCGACAATATGAAGGGACTGATTGAGTTGCCGGGCCACCTGGATCGCCCGCCGTGTGGCAAACGGGTCCGAGATGGCCAATACCAGGGCTCGCGCATCCTGAATTCCAAGCCGACGGAGGACTTGCGGATGCGTGATGTCCCCGAAGTAGATCGGGACGCCCTTCCGTTGTTCATGCCGGACGACCTCTCCATCCATCTCAACCACCACGAAATGGATCTCGGTTTCCCGAAGGACCTTGGCCAGATTCCGTCCGTTGACGCCGTAGCCGGCGATGATGGCGTGGTCCCGGATATGGAGGTGCGGCGTTTCTGAGCCATCAGCAGGGCGCGCCGGCCACCAGTGACGGAGCCGTTGGATGGCCTCGGCCCGGCGGGCCAGGCGCGGCGAAGCCTGGATCAGAAACGGAGCGAGCAACATGGTCAGCACCGACACAGCCAGGAAGACCTGAAACGACTCCGGGGAGAGCAGACCGGCTTCCTTACCTGCCTTGGATAAGATGAAGGAGAATTCGCCCACTTGGGCCAAGGCGATCCCCATCAGCACCGCCGAGCGCCACGAGTAGCCCACGGCAACCGCTGATCCTGCAGCCGTGGCGATCTTGCCCGCCACGATGGCGAGTACCAAGCCTGCCACGAGCAATGGATGGGCAAGCAAGACCCGAAGATCCAACAGCATGCCGATCGAGATGAAAAACAGACTGTTAAAGCTGTCCCGGAAAGGCAGGACCTCGGCCAAGGCCTGGTGGCTGTATTCCGATTCGGAGATGATGAGGCCGGCAAGGAACGCCCCGATGGCGAGCGACAGGCCTGCAAGCGAGCAGAGCCAGGCGATGCCCAGGCAGATCAGGATGATGGTGATCACGAAGAGTTCCCTGCTGCGGCTCCGGACTACCGCGATCAGCAGGTGAGGAACGAGGAATCGCGCGGCGATCAGAATCAAGGTCACGAACAGAACCGCCTTGGCCAGCGGCCACAAGACCGCAAGCATTCCCACATCCTCCTCACGTCCCAGAACCGGCGTGAGGACCATCATCGGCACGACCGCGAGGTCCTGGAAGATCAGAATTCCGATTGTGAGGCGGCCGTGGGGGGAATTGGTCTCGCCGCGATCCGCCACCGTTTTGAGAACGATCGCGGTGCTGCTCATGGCAGTAAGAAAGCCCCAGAACACCCCTTGGTTAAAAGGCAGGCCGAAAGCCAGGCCCACCAGGATCGCCGCAAGGATCGCCGATCCGATCTGGATCGCTCCCCCACCCACGACCGCACGAATGGACGGGATGTGCGCCAGCGAAAACTCGACGCCGATCGTGAACAGAAGCAACACGACACCGACCTCGGCGAAGACCTCTACCCGGGAGACGCCCTGCACGAAGTCGAGACCGTAGGGACCCAATGCGGCTCCCGCCACCAGAAAGCCGACGACGGCCGGCAGACGGAGCCGGTCGAAGCAATAGACGACCACGATCGAAACGCCGAATAGAATGACCAGATCGCGTAGGAAGTCCAACTCGGCCATAAGGAAAGCTCCTGCTAAAGATGGTGTCGTCTTACATACACGGACGGCTCCGAACGAGCAAGCCCATTTCTGAGCGGATGCGGTCTAGAGTGACTTAGCGGAAGGGAACTGGTGACGATTGAGCACTTGATTATTGAGCGGTAAACCCACCGTCTATCGTAAAAATACTCCCCGTGACCCAGGAGGACTCATCCGACGCGAGATAGAGCAACATCCGGGCGACTTCTTCGGGGGTCCCGAACCGCCCGATCGGGTGCGCGGCGGTCATCGCGGCGTTCATTACGGGGTCCGCAATCGCGTCGGCCGACATGGGGGTGTCCACCAAGGCCGGACAGACACAGTTGCACCGGATCTTCTCCTTCGCATAGTCGATCGCCAAGCACCGCGTCAGGGCTTGCATCGCTCCTTTCGTGCTGCTGTACGCGGCGCTTCGAGGAATCCCCACTAGTCCCGCCACCGATGAGACATTTACGATCGAACCGCCCCGACCAAGCATGTGGGGGATGGCTGCCCGCGTAAACCGGAACACACCGGTCAGGTTGGTCGCCAGAATCTCATCCCAGGCCTGATCCGTCATCTCGTGTATGAGCGGGCCGAACTCGCCGGTCGCCGCGTTGTTCACGAGAATGTCGAGCTTGCCGAACGCCCTCACCGCCTGCTCCACGGCGGAAAGCACATGGGCTTCGTCTGTGACCGACCCGGGGACTGTCAGGGCCTTGCCGCCGTTTGCCAGGATCACTTTGGCCACGCCCTCCAAGAGCTCTTTACGCCGACCCGTGATGACCACATGGGCTCCCTCATCGGCGAACAGTTTGGCCGTTGCTGCTCCGATACCCGTCCCGCCGCCGGTGATCAGCGCCACTTTACCATTCAGTTTCACGGTTCATCCCCCGAACGGACGGCTTCGCCGCTTTCCTCTCCAGCCTCAGCAAGCCCCATAGGAGACGCACCAGGCTCCACTTTACGGGCGACCGTGAGAAAGCCACTGTGCGCTACCATTCGGTGGTCCGGCCGCACGCTTCGCCCCTCGATGTTCCAGGTCCGGAGCAGGGTCTCAAACGTCTGGATCATTGAGAAGACCCGGACTCGATGCAGCGCCTCCACCGTCTGCATCACCTGGGGAATCGTCGGCACATAGCTCAGGTACACTCCGCCCGACCGCAATACCGCCGCCGCGTGTGGCACCACCCGCCACGGCTCGGGCAGGTCCAGGACCACCCGGTCCATATCGGTTTCCTCGATTCCTTCATAGGCGTTGTTCTGCCGGAGCGTCAGGTTATGGACCGGGCCGAGATAGCGTTCGATGTTCTTCATCGCCGTCCGGGCAAAATCCTCGCGGGCCTCATAGCTGACGACGTGCCCCCGTTCGCCGACGGCCCGGAGCAGCGTCATCGTCAGGGCGCCCGACCCGGTTCCCGCTTCGAAGACCCGCGCGCCGGGATAAATGTCGGCCCACTGGACGATCACGCCGAGGTCCTTAGGGTAGAGAACTTGCGCTCCCCGGGGCATCTTGAGGACGTATTCCGAGAGGGTCGGGTGGAGGGCAAGCAAGCGACGACCGCGGGACAGAGTCACGAGAGACCCGTCGGGCTTGCCGATTAAAACATCGTGCGCGATGGCCTCCCCGCCCAGTTGGAAGGTATCGCCAGCCTTGAGCGTCAACGCGTACTGGCGTCCCTTCCGGTCCACGAGATGGACCCGGTCGCCGTCTTTCAGCACAATCATGGCATCACCTCAAGATGAGGGAAGGAAGGACGTCAACTCGGCTTGATGGGCCCGGCCGCGTTGGCGCCGAGGTCCACCATCGTGAGACGAACGAGCGCGTGGCAGTGAGGGCAGGGGAAGCGCATGGTACCCTCGTCGAGCCATTCAATGATCTCGTCTTTCACCCACATCAGCTTCCCACAAAAGGGACAGGGCTTCACGGGCAGCGGCATCGGTCTCCTCTCACACGTCGCGGACGGCGGCCTTGGCTTTCTCGACGAGATCGGGCGGCAACTGGGGCATCTGGTGAGCGATCATCGCGTGCATCTTCAGCTTGGCGAGCACATCGTCCACGGAGGTGCCCTGGACCTCGAAGTTGCATTCCTCCTTCAAACACTTCAGCGCTTTCGCCATGGCAGTACCCTCCTTCTGCAGGTTCGCTGCTTCCCCTTCTACCGCATCAGAGGGGTTTCACGCAAGTCTAGGAGCGCATTGCGACACGCCCCTACGAGAGAGAAAGAGGGCGCGGCGACGCCTCGCCTCTACACCATGGGGCCGGTGTGTTTGGCGCAGGCCATCAGCTTGCAGTAGCAGCAGGTCACGGCGGTGGTCGGCTGGCCGCAGTTGGCACACGGATGTAACACGGCCCGATCGTTCTCGGACATGGAAGGACGGGCCAGCTCTTCGGCCTTCCGCTTGGCCAGGAAGCCCCAATAGAAAGCCTGCTTGGTCCCGGGCGATTCGCTCTCCAGACGGTTAAGGATGTCTTTGTACAACAGCATCTTGGCGCCCTTCGCATTCGGGCATTCCTCGACGATGTAATCTATCCTGTTGACGACGGCGTACGCGGCGATCTCCCGTTCCGCCAGGCGGTACAGCGGCTTGACCTTCTTGGCGAACCCCTCGACCGACGCAGGCAGCACGGGTCCCTGCTTGCCCAAATATTCCGTCTGCCAGTGCAACACGTTGCCAAGAAGCCGCGAAGCTTCATCATCCAGATTGTGCCCCGTCGCCAGGACATCGTAGCCGTGCTCCACCGCCGCGCGATTGAAATGATAGCGCTTGATCGTCCCGCAGGCCGAACAGGTCGGACGGTGGACCAAATCGGCAAGCTCGTTGATCCCGGCCCCTTCGTCTCCCTTCAGTTCGTGGACATGGAGCGCGATGCCGCGGGCGGCGACAAACCGCTCCACCTTGGCTTTGGACTGCCGCGAATATTCACCGATGCCGAGGTCCACATAGAATGCGTCGGCCCGGTACCCCAGCTTGCACAGAATGTCCAGAAGAGTCAGGCTGTCCTTTCCGCCCGAGACCGCCACCAGGATGCGGTCGGCCTTGGCGAACATCTTTTCTTCGTCGACGGCCCGCTCGACCTGATGGCGGACGAACTCCGTCAGGCAGACCTTGCAGAAGGCGGTATGATGACGCGGTATCCCAATGACGGCTCTACTCGGGCACTTGCGGCAACGCATGGAACCCTCCTACCCGCCCGAGATGACCGGACGGATCTCGACATGGTCCTCATCCCCGAGGGTGTCGTCCTCGGTCACGAGGTCGTCGCCGCGCACCACCAGGACACTCTCCGGAAGAAGGCTCAGTTCCTTGAGCAGCTCCTTCACCCGCTTGGGGCCCTTAACCTCCACTTCACGCGCAGGATGGTTCAGCAAGATCTTCATCGCGTCGAGCCGCCCAATTATACCTCCGCGTCCCGGAGGAACGCCGCCGCTTCCTCGGGCGGGACGGGGTTGATGTAGAACCCCGTGCCCCACTCGAAACCCGCTACCTGCGTCAGCTTCGGCATGATCTCGAAGTGCCAGTGGTAGAACTCGCCGGTCCGTTCATGCAGGGGAGACGTATGAAGGATGAAGTTGAACGGGGGGCTGCCAAGAACCCGGTCCAGCCGACGCAGCGCGTCCGAGAAGACCCGCGCAAGAGCTTCGAACTGGAACTTCTGGCTCTCCTCGAAATAAGACGTGTGTTTCTTGGGCAGGATCCAGACCTCGAACGGGAACCGCGGGGCGAACGGGGCGATCGAGAGGAACTCCGCGTTCTCCCCGACCACCCGGTTCCGATCGGCGGCTTCTTGGCGGATGATGTCGCAGTAGATGCACCGCTCCTTATCCTTGAAGTGCTCGTGGCAGCCCGCAATCTCCTCCGCGACGAAGGTCGGAACGATAGGGAGCGCGATGAGTTGCGAGTGCGTGTGCTCAAGCGTAGCCCCGGCGGCCGCGCCGTGGTTCTTGAAGATGAGGACGTAGCGCAGCCGGGTGTCCTTTCGCAGGTCCAGGATCCGATCCCGGTAGGCCCAGAAAATGTCTTCGAGCTTTTTCTCGGAAAGGCCGGCCAGCGTGGCCTTATGGTCGGGTGACTCGATAATGACTTCGTGGGCGCCCACGCCGTTCATCCGGTCGTAGAGCCCCACACCCTCTCGCCCGAGGTCGCCCTCGACCCGAAGGGCGGGAAACTTGTTCGGAACGACGCGGAGGCTCCACCCGGACGTATTGGGCCCATGCCCGTCCCCACGATAGGCAAGGATCTCCGGGGGCGTCTGGGCCTCGTTGCCCGGGCAGAGCGGACACAGGGGTTCGGCCGTCATCGGAGGACAGACCTGGCGGAAATCGGTCGGCCGCTGACCACGCTCGGTTGCGATAATCACCCACCGGCCCACGACTGGATCGCGTCTCAGTTCAGGCATGAAACACCATCATCGGCCGTCCTCCGACAAGGACGATCGCGCAGGGGCGGCTCGCGAACCGCCCCTACAAAGGTTAAAGATCGGCAATCTCGATCCGCACCTCCAACCGTTCCTCGCGTCCCGGTTGCAGCGTCAGTGGCCATGAGGCCAGGAGCGCGGAACCCTGGTACGTCCTCTCAAATCCGTCTTCGGATTGCGACACCGTGTCGATGGGCATGTACCAGATATCTCCTCGCCGGTCAAGGCACAGGGTCACACGGAACCGACTCCACGCGTCCACCATTGAGAATCGATCGGTCTCCTGACACTGGCCTCGCACATGGAGTCGGACCGGGCCGGACCCCGACCATTCATAATAGCGCTGCGGATCGTCGCCGGCCAACAGCGTCAGGTTCAGCTCGATGCCGAAGCGCACGTTGAGCGGCGCCTCGGCATGGTTCTGGATGGTATAGGCCACGCCGACCGCCGGCTCCCGCTTCGTTACCCGATACTCCTTGCGCACGGTGAGGGGGACCGAACGGCCATCGAAGGAAACGGTCGCGCCAAAAGCCATCGGGACGGTCATGATGCCTCCCTCTGTCATGGGCCCACCTGTTTCCACCTCATACGCCCCGCTTAAGCAATCGCCGCGCTCCTCGTCATCAATCCGTTCGAAGGCTTCCCAGGATGTTCCGGGGTGCAGGAATCGGTCCAGGAAGCTGAGCCGTCTGTGCCGGTCGTACATCAGCATCCGGTCGAGACCCTGCTCCTTGACCCTCACCTGGTCATGGATGGACTTGGGCGCGCCGCCGCTGGACTCCCCATGCAGGGCTGCTTCCGCCAGCTTACTGTGGTACGCCTCCTCCCGGCGGGCGAGCACGTCGGACAGGTTGAACCCCCGTGGGCGATAGTCCAATTCAAGGAGGCTGCCCCCGCAAGCCGGAGCCAGCAACAGCCCAAGCGTGCGGGTCGAAACCATGATCTCGTCATGCCCGTCTTTGTCGAGGTCGAACGCCCTCGTCTCGATCCAGTCACGTCCTCCGTGGACCGCCGACTCGACTTGGTTTTCGGCTTCGATGAGGTTCCGATACGCTTCGTGTCGAAGATAATTCAGATACAAGCCGCCGAAGAGCCCATGCCAGTACGCATCATTCCCCTGTGCCCGCCACACCAGTCGTGTCGGCTCGGACATCGCTCCACCGGCGGGCATCACCCGCGAGACACGCTCGCTCACCTCCAGCATCCGTTTGTGCAGGTGGTTAGCTTCGGGGTACTTCAGCAGGAAGCCGTCCCAGAATCCCCCGCGCAGAAACGGGCGGAATACGGCCAGCCTCCCTTCATGTTCCAACTCGGCACGTCGGTCGGCCAGGGCCTTGGCAGCGGGGGTCGGGAGCGCCCACTCCATCAGTTCGTCGTAAGAGGCCGAGGGTAAATACACGCGGCCCGTCGGGGGGTGGCCGGCGAGGTACTCACCGAACGTCCGCACGTGAAGCCATTCGCCGTTGTGTTCCAGCAAGGCGAACAAGCGTTCCAGATAGCTCTCCTCAAACACCCACTTGTAGGTGTCCGGCCAGAGTCCGAACTTCTCTCCGTCATCGGCGTAGGCCACTGCCGCCTCACCTCTCCGCTCACCGAGCCGCCATAGAAAAGCGATGAGGTCTTCCGGTACTCTGAATGGGATCAGGTAGCGCAAATGTTTGCTGATCGGGTAGATGGCCAGCGGGTGACCCTCCTTCTCGGTCAGGTAGTATCCAGTCAAGTCCTCCGGGTCCAACCCCGCATGGGCGAAATGCGAGTCGTCGAGGATCGTGTAGCGGAGCCCCGTGGAAGCCAGTTTCTTTGGAAGCCCGCTGTCCCAGACCCGCTCGGCGAGCCAGAGCCCCTGAGGCGTGGCCCCCAGCCGGTCGCGCAGCCGCTGCGAAAGAAGGGCGACTTGGCCCACGGCGTCGCGGTCCGGAATCACGGACAAGATCGGCTCATAGTACCCTCCTCCGAGCATTTCCACCTGATCGGCGACGATGAGCTTCGCCAGTCGGTCCAGAAACCCCGGCTCCTCTTTCTCGAACCAATCCAGCAGAGGACCGGTATAGTGCAGGGTCACCCTGACCCGGGGATGCCGCTCCAGGACGTCAAGGAACGGACGGTAACAGCGTTCGTAGGCCAGGCGGAACACGTGGCCGAAGTTTCCCGCCGGCTGGTGGTTGTGAATGCCGAGCAGGAGCGTGACGGGGTGCATCTCAAGCCCTCCACATGGTGGCTTCGAACGTGTGATCCGGGACCGTAAAGGCCAGAGGGCGGTCTTGCGGATAGCGTTCGAGTTCAAGGTCGCCCTGCATCACCTTGATCACGAGATGAACCCGTACGCCTGGATTCAACTTCAGATCCTTGAACGGCAGGGCCAGCTCGATCACTTTCTTACGCCGGATGCGGTCGCAGGTCCGAACCGGCACGAACGCCGTCCCGTCCGGACTCAGCCAGAGCGTGTACTGCGGCGGGTCCGGCACGCCGAGGCGGAAGACCAGTTTGGCCGGTGTCGGCTCGATGAAGCGGATCTGCACCTCTACATCGTCAGACAGAGCCGGGGGAGAATCCTCCAGGGGATCGAGCCGCAGATAGAACTGGTCAAGGTCGAAGCCGAAGTAGATTCGGCTGAAGTGCTCCGGACCCTTGTGCATCGAACTGAACGAGGCACGACCTTCCACTGAGCCGGAGCCCCGCCATTCGTAAAAATCGGTGACGACCCCGTCGAGGGACGGCGAGATCAACGCAGTCGGTTCCCGGACGACCACCTCCGCCGCCTGACTTCGCAGCACCGAGATCTTGAGGAACTCCGGGACTTCCGCGCGCAAGAGGCGATAGACATTCGCCAGGTGGAGGCGAAACAGATGATCAAATAGGGGCTTCTGATCGGTGTCGAAGTCGTCTCCATACCACCAGAACCAGTCGCTCCCTTCGGCGGCATGCAGCTCATCCCAAGCCGCGCGAACCGCCTCGGAGGGAAGCCCGCCTTCCTGCTCCCGCCAGTGCAGGAAGCGTCTGGTTCGTCGCACCCGATCCCACGCGTCATTGTCCTCGGCATGCCCCAGCCAAATCTTGAGATCGGCATTGATCCAGGAACCGGTGTGCAGACGGGCCAGGCGCCCGGTCGGCGGGTGGTCCGCAAGATCGCGCGCGGGGGTCACCGTCTGGACATGCACGCCGTCAACATCGCTCCGGGACATCGCCGCGTACAGGCCGCGCAGAAACCCTTCGCCTCCATCGGGATAATGCTCCCACGGATTCTCCCCATCCAGGATCACCGCAACCACCGGCCGCGCCTCCGGCGAGCGCTGGGCGATGGTCCGCAACCGGCCGCAGAAATCCAGCACCGAAGCCTCAGGCTCGTTCTTGGAGTACGTAAAGCCTACGGCATCGGAGAGGTCGCGGTCCCGGAACAGGAGCGCCACGTCCTCTCCGTCGCACGAGAACCGATAGGGCCGATAGAGCTGCTCGTCCCGGCGCCACTGGTCCACGGAGCGCGCAAGGATCTCTTCATCGGTCGCCGCCCAGCGAATCCCGAGCGACGCCAGGATCGGGATCAACTCGGGGCACACCGACCCTTCGGACGGCCAGAGTCCGACCGGACGACGCCCGAAGAGTGCCTCATGATGGCCGATCGCGCGACGGATCTGCGCCTCCGCATCCTCAGGATACGCGAACCGCTGCGGAAGGGCGGAGTCCGGGCGAGCCCGCCGAGCCGAGTCCGTATCAATGAGGAGCGGCAGGATCGGGTGGAAGAAGGGCGTCGTGGAGAGTTCAATCTGATCCCGCTCTTGAAGATGCCGGTACAGCGGGATAATCTGCCCGAGCACGTCGCGCTGCGTCGCCAGGACGACCTGTTTGTCGGACTCGGTGAAGTGCCGGCCTTTGGCGATGAGGTCGCGCAGCACGGGGTAACGGGCCAACGCCCGGTGACCGAACCAGGCGAGGTTATGCCATACCTGTAGATCGAGCAGGTCCTGCACGGAGAATCGGCGGGCAATGCCGGGGTAGTCTTCCTCGCGAGGGCGCAGACCCCGCTGGATCAGCAAACCGTAGTACCGCTCGTGCGGGCGGACCATCGTCTCCCGGTTCGCGGCGAAGAACTGCCGCAGCACAAACGCCCGCTCCTCCTCGGTCAGGTCGGCCGCGGGGCGGGCGGCGTGCACCAAGAAGCTGTCTTTCACTGTACCCTGCTCCTGTTCCTGGATCTGCCGCAAAAGAGACGGAGTCAGATTCATGGTGACCCTCGCCTCAGGATATTCTTCCAGGAGAACAGCCATGTCGTAATATCCCTTCGTGGCATGAAGACGCACCCAGGGGAGGGGGGCGGTCTGCGTCAGCGGATCGGTGTAATAGGGCTGGTGCAGGTGCCAGAGAAGGGCGACGGCCAGGTCTTTACCCATGCGTCAACCTAGCAGACCCCTCGGTGAGGGTCAAGAAACGGCGCCGTTGCTCCTCGCCCCTGCTTCGGGGGAGAGGACGAAGGTGAGGGGGCAACAAATCAATGCGGGGACAGATTTGAAAATCTGTCCCCCGACCGGATGGCTTCAATGGGGCCACGGCATCGCTGCCGTGGAATCACACGAAGCGTTGACCAGACGCGAACAGGCCAGAGAGAAGGCTTCAATGGGGCCACGGCATCGCTGCCGTGGAATCGCAGTATAGGGATTGACAGCAACGATGGGGATATCAGCTTCAATGGGGCCACGGCATCGCTGCCGTGGAATCGAGTGTCCACGGCCCCCTCCAGGACGGCCCGGTCATTGCTTCAATGGGGCCACGGCATCGCTGCCGTGGAATCGTCGGAACTCCCCGCATCAGCGGTGCCCGTTTTCGGCGCTTCAATGGGGCCACGGCATCGCTGCCGTGGAATCTCAAAAGCGCCCTGGGCAGCTATACGGGTGGGAGACGCTTCAATGGGGCCACGGCATCGCTGCCGTGGAATCCGAATATCGCTTGCCGGGCATGACGATCAGCGAGCTGCTTCAATGGGGCCACGGCATCGCTGCCGTGGAATCGTTGCAGAAAGTCACGCAGCAGCGTCATCCGCAAGCGGCTTCAATGGGGCCACGGCATCGCTGCCGTGGAATCTTCCAGGAGGCACGGGCGCTCATGGGGGACTTCGAGGCTTCAATGGGGCCACGGCATCGCTGCCGTGGAATCATCTGTAATGGTGCCGCCTCCACCACCGCCTCCTCCGCTTCAATGGGGCCACGGCTCGCTGCCGTGGAATCGCACACTTCGTTTCGCCCTCGGCCACCGAATGCCGAGCTTCAATGGGGCCACGGCATCGCTGCCGTGGAATCGAAAATAGAGGAGGGTACTTATGAGCACGACGGCAAAACGCTTCAATGGGGCCACGGCATCGCTGCCGTGGAATCCTTGGTCCTAATTGCTGGAGAATGTCTCAGGAATTACTGCTTCAATGGGGCCACGGCATCGCTGCCGTGGAATCATAGCCGCCCCCCCGCTGGTCTTCTTGCCCGCCCTGGTGCTTCAATGGGGCCACGGCATCGCTGCCGTGGAATCGCGATCACAACTGCTCGCCCTGATACCGTGTCCAGTGGCTTCAATGGGGCCACGGCATCGCTGCCGTGGAATCTTTACCGAAGTCATTGGAGGCTTTCGTACCATTAAGGCTTCAATGGGGCCACGGCATCGCTGCCGTGGAATCTTATAGCTCTATCGCGCGCGCGAGCAACCTAAACGTTGCTTCAATGGGGCCACGGCATCGCTGCCGTGGAATCAGTGGGGTCGGCAACCAATACGTGGCGGACGCCTGGGCGCTTCAATGGGGCCACGGCATCGCTGCCGTGGAATCGAAGCAAACCATTTTGCAGAACACCGGGTATCTGCCGCTTCAATGGGGCCACGGCATCGCTGCCGTGGAATCTCAACGCGAGCGAGTACACGCGCCTAGAGCGACCAGCTTCAATGGGGCCACGGCATCGCTGCCGTGGAATCACGGTCGTGAAATTGGCCAACGCCATGTCCGATGTCGGCTTCAATGGGGCCACGGCATCGCTGCCGTGGAATCCATCGAGTAAGTCCTCTCCTCGCAGCCTAAGAGCGGAGCTTCAATGGGGCCACGGCATCGCTGCCGTGGAATCTACAGAGGCACCTGGGTCCCGCCCCATTTTGCCTGCTTCAATGGGGCCACGGCATCGCTGCCGTGGAATCGTCTACGGCAAGTTGGGCAAACTGGACCCGCTCGGTGGCGCTTCAATGGGGCCACGGCATCGCTGCCGTGGAATCAAGCGGCCGGCCGGGCGGCCATGATTACGCAATCCCTGCTTCAATGGGGCCACGGCATCGCTGCCGTGGAATCGATTTCCACAAAAGGGGCACCCGTGTTGGGATACTGCTTCAATGGGGCCACGGCATCGCTGCCGTGGAATCAATCTCCTGGATTAGATGTATTAATGCTGAACTGCATGGCTTCAATGGGGCCACGGCATCGCTGCCGTGGAATCAAGTCGCGACGTACTTGCAACGGCTCCGTACTGAACCGCTTCAATGGGGCCACGGCATCGCTGCCGTGGAATCAAACAGTTTGGGCAGCCCACCCCTTGGGGGGTTGTGGCTTCAATGGGGCCACGGCATCGCTGCCGTGGAATCTACCAGTCGCGGGAGACTTCCGTGTGTCGCTTGCACAGGCTTCAATGGGGCCACGGCATCGCTGCCGTGGAATCTCGCCTCATGCCGCCGAAACTCCCCAGAGTTCGGGTGCTTCAATGGGGCCACGGCATCGCTGCCGTGGAATCTACCACACCGACGTGAGTATTGTGTAAGCCAAACCGGCTTCAATGGGGCCACGGCATCGCTGCCGTGGAATCGTTGTAGAGCCCCACCCGTTTCACGGCCTCTGTCCAGCTTCAATGGGGCCACGGCATCGCTGCCGTGGAATCTCACGGCGTTACGGCGCGGGACGCTGGCAGGTTCAACGCTTCAATGGGGCCACGGCATCGCTGCCGTGGAATCGACGTAGGTGTCAGGCCCGACCGTCACGCCGGCGCCGCTTCAATGGGGCCACGGCATCGCTGCCGTGGAATCAAACTCTGGATGTTTGTTTCCTTCAACGGCCAAAACGATTCGCTTCAATGGGGCCACGGCATCGCTGCCGTGGAATCGGGCATGCTCTCCACGTTCACTCCGTCCGGCGACAAGCTTCAATGGGGCCACGGCATCGCTGCCGTGGAATCTCTTGTGTTCGCGGTTGAACACTTCCTCTGGCATATCCTGCTTCAATGGGGCCACGGCATCGCTGCCGTGGAATCAATCCTTTCTCAACATCCACGCAACTAAAAGAAAAACAAGCTTCAATGGGGCCACGGCATCGCTGCCGTGGAATCATGGTAAACCCTAAGACCTCACTGTGGATAACTCCCGCTTCAATGGGGCCACGGCATCGCTGCCGTGGAATCAACTTCAGCAGATCCAGCAACAGACGCGCCAGCATGCTTCAATGGGGCCACGGCATCGCTGCCGTGGAATCGCGCGTCAAACCGCCTTCCTGTCCACACGGACAAGGAGCTTCAATGGGGCCACGGCATCGCTGCCGTGGAATCTACTTGGACAACAGGGGGTGG